>Ga0079226_10000446_pt1 | contig 28769 bp, 24 predicted proteins | sample Poulit2014_FD_76345 | JGI IMG/M metagenome (GOLD analysis project Ga0079226, IMG submission 76345) | Agricultural soil microbial communities from Georgia to study Nitrogen management - Poultry litter 2014 | ecosystem: Environmental > Terrestrial > Soil > Agricultural land | place: USA: Georgia...
TCTCCAAATGCCCGTAATACCTCATCATCATAATTCAACACACAGAAATCATCTTTCGTTTGATTTTTTGTAATGGATTCCTTTACAGCAATATAACATTCCATCGTTTTATGACGATCCAAATGATCTGGTGTAATGTTCAAAATAGCCGAGACATGTGGGTGAAATGTAATGGCAGACTCTAACTGAAAGCTACTAATCTCTGCCACAACAATGGAATCTTCTTTTGTTTGCAGCGCCATTCCAGTATATGCTGTTCCAATGTTTCCAACTACAAACGTACGATTCTCTCCTACCCAATTTTTCATAATTTCTCCTACCAGAGCGGTTGTAGTCGTCTTTCCATTTGTGCCTGTAATTGCTATAATATTTCCTTTTCCATAATGATATGCTAGCTCAATTTCGCTCCAGATTGGAATGCCCGCACGTTGAATTTGCTTTACAAATGGCTGCTCTAATGAGATTCCTGGACTAATAACACAATATTCTACCCGTGTAAGTATCTCCTCCGCCAGTTCGCCTAATACAATTTCCAGTTCGCCATCCATTCCGATCTGCTTTCTTAGTGCTTCTCCATCTTTTTCTTTGTTTCCGTCATAAAGAATCACATTTTTTCCTGCCTGTAACAGGAGTTTTACTGCACCAATCCCGCTTTTTCCTGCTCCTGCCACTAAAACTGTATCTTTCATTTTTACCTCCTACTTTACAATCCAATATACGCTACAAGACAAAGCAATGCAGTAATAATTGAAAACAATGCTACAATTTGCGTTTCAGACCATCCGCATAACTCAAAATGATGATGAATTGGCGCCATTTTGAAAAAGCGTTTTCCACCTGTCGATTTAAAGTAAGTGACTTGAATAATTACAGACACTACTTCCACTAAATAAATTAACCCTACAATCACAATAAAAATTGGCATACGAAGCATAAACGCTGCTGCCGAAACAAATCCTCCAAGTGCCAAAGAACCAGTATCCCCCATAAAAACTTTGGCTGGATATACATTGAATAATAAAAATCCCATTAAGGACCCAACAACTGCCGCACACACTGGAGAAATTCCATTATTATTTCCTAATGCAACAACAGTAAAAAAGGTTGCTACCATAACAGTAACACTGGAACAAAGGCCATCCAATCCATCTGTAAAATTTACTCCATTATCGGTTCCCAACATAACAAAAATACAAAATGGAATGAAAAACCATCCGAGATCTACCGTTTTTCCATCTGTAAAAGGAAGAATAATTTCTGTTCCAATTGCTGGATTCTTCATACAATAGAAAGTAAAAATACCTGCAATAACAAGCTGAAGAATCAGTTTTTGAACAGGATTTAACCCTTCAGAACGCTTCATTACAATTTTAATAAAGTCATCTAAAAATCCAATAATTCTAAATCCCACTGTGACAAACAGCACAGGAACCAGTTCTGGATACCTTCCAATATAAAACAACGATGTAACAATAATCGCCCCAAGAAACATAACACCCCCCATTGTAGGTGTCCCCTGCTTTTTTAAATGCTCCTTCGGTCCCTCTTGACGTACTTGCTGCCCAAATTTTAGGCGGTGCAAAAGCGGAATCACAATCGGACACAATACCGCACTGATTCCAAAGGAAATTAATACTGCAACGATAACATCCTGATACATAACATCCTCCATCTGTCGTACTTTTCACGACTTTCCTTTTATTTACGCAAGTAACAGACCGAATACAGTAATTCGGCTGTCACTGTAGCAACGAGCAAAATTCGTACTATGTTTTACTGAAAAAGCATAGTTCAAGCAACTTCCTTATTTTGCTTCGCTTTATGTAATATTACTCATTTTCTGTGTTTTTGTCAATTCCCAGATAAGGTAAAATGTTGTCAAAAATTTCTTTTACAACTGGCGCAGCAATGGTTCCTCCATAATAAACTCCGACTGGCTCATCTATCGTTAAAATTGCAATTACTTCTGGGTCTTGGGCTGGAGCAAATCCTACAAATGAAGAAATGTATTTTCCCGTTCCTCTTGGAAGTTTTTCTGAAGTTGCTGTCTTTCCTCCTATTTCATATCCTTCAATCGCTCCCTTTATTCCTCCGCCTTCTGAAACAACCTTCTCCAATACATACCGCATCGTTTCACTCGTTTCTTCGGAAAGCACCCGCTCTCCTGAAGGATAAGAAAGCTTTTGCACCTGTGTTCCATCTGCACTTCGAATCTCCACGCCAAAATGAGGGGTAATTGTCGTACCTCCATTAATAATGGAGCTAATTGTTGTAAGAAGACGCAGTGGTGTAAGCTGAAAAGACTGTCCAAACGAGACCGTAGCCAGTTCTACTTATCCCATATTATCTGGGTTATGCATAATGGTTGCTGCTTCTCCAGGCAGATCTACACCCGTTTTTTCTAATATTTTTAGTTTCTTAAAATAACTGTAAAACGTTTCAATTCCAAGTCGCTGTCCAACTTGAATAAAAACTGGATTACAGGAATTCATTGTTCCTTGCAAAAACGTTTCCGCTCCATGTCCTCCTACCTTATGACAGCGAATTTTTCTGTCTTCCACAATATAATAGCCAGGACAGGAAAACGTATCATTCAAAGACACAACGCCTTCTTCCAGAGCTGCCGCCGCTGTAATTGTCTTAAACGTAGAACCTGGTTCATAGGTATCATTGATAATTGGATTTCTCCACATTTGATTTAAGAAATCTTGTTTCTGCTTTGCAGTTAGATTTTCGGTATTTCCAACAGACTCAGCCAATGTAAATGGATCATTTAAGTTAAATTCTGGAACATTGACCATCGCCATAATCTCACCATTTTTGGGGTTCATAATAATTACAGAAACTTGTTTTGCCTGCTTTTGTTCCAATGTTTTATAGGCTGCCTGCTCTGCATACATTTGAATATTTACATCTAAACTAAGATATAAGTCATTTCCTGCAATTGGTTCTACTCGATCTTCCGCAGCACGATCCACTTCTGCTCCAGCTGCATCCGTAAGTGTCAGTATTCTTCCATCCATCCCCTTTAATTGATCTTCATAACTGACTTCCAGACCGATGATCCCTTGATTATCACTGCCAGTAAATCCAAGTACTTTTGAGGCAAGCGAATCAAACGGATAATAACGTTTATAATCTTCATCCACTTTCACTCCTGCCATATCGTATTCTCGGATTTTATCTCCAATCTCTTTATCCACATTCGTTTTGATAATTTCTCTTGCAGAGTATTTTTCTACTTTTTTTCGTACTTCCTCTTCCGATAATTCCAATTCTTGACTTAGAGTACGAATAACGAATTCTGGATCTTTTATTTGATTATAAATAACGGAGATCGTACACACCGTACGATTCGTTGCAATTACTGTGCCATTTGCATCATAAATGGCACCTCTCGCTGCCTTAATTCTCCGTTCTCTCGTATGCAGTTCTTCTGCCAACTCATTATAATGATCCGATTGTACAATCATAAGCCAGGCAAGTCTTCCAATCAACCCAATGGCTGCCATCATAATTAATACACTTAGTATTAAAATTCCAGTCCGATGATGCGTTTTTACAAGATGCATCGCAAAGCACAATCCTTTTTCCTTTTTTTATAATGTATTATATGCTTCTTTGTTTTAGAATTTTATTTTATCTCTTCTATAAAAGAGCTGCCTTCTGGCCAACTATCATCCTGTTGTTCTGGATTCACTTCTTCTGGTCCTTCTTCTAAGTCAGAAAAAATGCCCGCATAAGAAACCAAATCTTTCCAAATCCATCCTGCCAGCTGCTGTGCAGGATAACTATCTGCCTGATTCTCTACATTTGGTTCATCAATCGCTACATATAACACAATTTGTGGGTCTTCAATTGGAGCAGCTGTAATAATAGAAACAATGTATTTTCCATTACCACGCGGTAATTTCTCTGCCGTACCAGTTTTTCCTCCAATATGATACCCTTCAATCTTCGTTCCGCCCCCCGTTCCTTCTTCTACTGTTCGATAACATCCTCGTTTAATTAATTCACTTGTTTCTTTGCTAACCGTCTCTCTGACCTTTATCGGCTCAAATTCTTTTACAACCTGTCCTTCTGGATTAATAATTTGTTTTACTACATATGGCTGATAATACGTTCCCCCATTAATCAAAGAAGAAAATGCACTCGCCAGCTGAATCATAGTCACATTATATCCTTGACCAAACGAGTTGGTAGCCAATTCTGTCACATTCAATTGATCTTCTGTATAAAGCAATCCTTCTGCACTTGCCTCGCCTGGCAAATCAATACCTGTTTTTTGACCTAAGTTAAAAATTGTCTGGTAACGTGAGAACTGCGTTCTTCCCAGTTTCTCCGCAATGTCCATTAAAGCAACATTACAAGATTGTTCAATTACCTGCTCTAATGAGATTTGCTCGGTTCCAAATACCTGACTGCATCCGCCTTTCTCAAAATTATGACATTTGATTTTATAATTCGCTACTTGTTTAAATCCATGACAGCTAAAGGTAGTATCTTCTGTAATCGCATTCTCTTCCAATCCCGCAGCAATTGTCAAAAGTTTCGCAGTTGAACCAGGTTCAAATGTCTTTGTAATTACAGCATTGGAAAAAATATTGCTGTATAATAATTCTTTTCTCTCGTCCTCCGTTTTTCCTGCCAAAAATTCTTCTGAATAAAAATCACTTAGCTGAATATTAGCCCCAGTATTTAAATCATAATCGGTATTACTAACAATGGAAAGGATTTCTCCATTATTTGGGTTCATTGCAAGTACAGATAAATCATAGGCTCCGTATTCTTCTAGCCATTCATTTACATTATCTGTAATAATTCGCTCAATATTCATATCAATTGTAGTAAGCAACGTATTTCCATCTATAGCTGGAACAGTGGCCTGTTCAGGTTCTGCTTCGTCCCCAATATAACGGTAGGCTCGCCCATTGACTCCTCGCAACTCCTCATCATACTGCAATTCTAATCCATATAATCCCTGCGAAGTATCCTGCGTCGTATATCCAATAATTTTACTTGCTAACTCATTATAAGGATACTTTCTCCGATACTCCGATTCAAACCATATTCCACGTATTCTTGCCGTTGTCGCAGAATCATCCATCTCTTCTTTTTTCTGTTCAAATGCATCTACCTGTTCCTGGGTTAATTCCGTTTTTCCGCCAAAACGAACATACGCTTTTTCCTTATTCTCTTCAAACGCCTGTCTTAACTGTGCCTCGTCCAATCCAAAGCATTCTGCTGCTGCCTGAATCGTAGCATCTACCGTTCCTTTGTTTAATTCTTCCGCTTCATAAAGCACAGAAGGATCTAAAATTAAAATATATACCTTTTCACTTGTCGCTACAATATTTCCATTTCGATCTAAAATATTTCCACTCTTTGCTGGAATTGTCGTGTCTTGGTAACTTAATTGGGTCAGAGCTTTTCTGGAGTATTCTTCGTGAGTTTTAAAAGCTCTCACCACAATAACTGTGGCTAATCCACATAAAGCCAGCACAATTATAAGAAATAAAAGTGCCAGCTTTTGTCTCATGTAAGGTTTTATATACTTTGTTTGCTTATTCTTTTGGGATTTCGGCATTCTGTCGTACATACTCACTTTCTACTCCATCATAAGCTAATACTTGATTCTTCTTTGGATAACTCATTCCCAGATTATTCATAGCATACTCACGAATTGCATCATAATCAATCGAAGATTCAATTTCTGTTTCTCTTGCATCATTTTGTTCTGCAAGTTCTTGATACTGCTGCTCCAATGAAGCAACCTTACGATTGTTTTGATTTATATCGGATTTAATTTCCAAGTAATTCTTTGTACAAAGCAAAAGACCTCCAACTGCTCCAACCAAAAGGCTTGTTTGAATAAGGGTAAATGCCCTGCTGTGCTTTCTTTCTCGTTCAATTTCCCTTTGCAGCGCACGTTTTTTTCTGTTTTGACGCCGTTTCTCTTCCCAATGTTGAGGTTCCCATACTCTTTCCTGTTTTTTTACCGTGTTACCTTCAATATATTTATCATAATGATCCAATTCGGAATAGTTTTTTCTCATCCTAACCTCCTAAAATTTTTATTTAAAAACATAATCCGTTTTTATTCTCTGATGTTCTATAACGGCAAGAAACTGATCAAAATAAATGATCAAAACCGCTTTAACTACGCTCAAAAACTCGCAGTTTTGCACTTTTTGAACGACTATTGTATGCAAGTTCCCTTTCGCTTGGCAAAATCGGTTTTCGTGTAATAACTCTTCCCTTTGACCGTTTTCCACAAACACAGACTGGAAATTCTGGCGGACAGGTGCAGGGATTTTCATTAATACGAAAACGATTTTTTACAATTCTATCTTCCAATGAATGAAATGTAATAATGCTTAACCGCCCTCCAGGCTTCAGCCGGTCAATCATACGATCGATGGAATGTTCTAATACATCCAATTCTGCATTCAATTCAATTCGGATTGCCTGAAACGTGCGTTTGGCAGGATGTCCTCCTTTTACACGACATTTCGCCGGTATCGCAGCTTTAATACATTCAATCAATTCTCCTGTTGTTGTAATTTCCTTTTCCATTCTTCGTTTTACAATATGCTTGGCAATATTTTTCGCAAACTTGTCTTCCCCATAATCTCTTATAATATGGTATAACTCCTGTTCACTATAGCCATTTACAATATCTTTTGCCGTCTTTTGTTGTCTTTGATCCATACGCATATCCAATGGCGCATCTTCTCGATAAGTAAAACCTCTTTCTGCCTGATCCAGCTGATAAGAAGAAACACCTAAATCCAACAAGATGCCGTCTACCTTTTCAATGCCAAGCTGATCCAACACACGATCGAAATCTACATAATTACTTCTTACTATGCTGACTTTGAACGGTTTCAATTTCTCCTGGGCTGCCTGTATCGCATCTCCATCCTGATCAATTCCCACAAGACGTCCATTTTCACCAAGTCTTTTACAGATTTCAAGTGCATGTCCTGCTCCGCCAAGTGTGCCATCTACATAACACCCATCTGGACGAATATGTAAACTCTCTATGGTTTCTTCCAATAAAACCGATTTATGTGAAAATTCCATGCTGTTCCTCCTATCGATTATAATTGAAGATCTTCCAGGCTGCCTGCTAACTCCTCAATGTCATCAAATGTATTATATTCTTCCCAAGCTTCTCTGTCCCAAATTTCAATTCTAGAGCCAACACCTGCCACAATTACTTCTTTTTCTAACGACGCATAAGCCCTTAAACTCGGTGGAATCAATATTCTTCCCTGTTTATCTGGTTCGCACTCCACAGAACCAGTGAAAAAAAATCGATTCAATCGTCTGATTTTGGAGTTTGTGATGCTTGGAGAGGCACAAAGTTTATCGGTAAGTTTTTTCCACTCTTCTTTTGGGTAAATGCAAAGGCAGTGTTCCATTCCTTTTGACAAAATAAAGTTGCTACCAAGCTGTTCACGAAACCGAGTTGGAATAATCAGTCTTCCCTTCGTATCGAGAGAATGATGATACTCACTCATGAACATATTTATCACCTCCGCAAAAACCCCTTTCTGTCACTTTCCCCCACTTTGTCCCACTGTCTATTATTATATTAAATGAATTACTCTAAAAGATCAAGCCCAAAATGAGAAACATTAAAAAGAAATCACATAATGTTCATGAAATTTCTGATAAACAGAATGTTAACATGAAAAAAACCTACTCAAAAGTATAATAATATACTTTGAATAGGCTTTGTAGAACTAATATTCGATTGATATTTTTCAATCTTATGAATTTGCTTTTGGATTTGAATTTTTTTTCCAAAAATTTACAATCAATACAACTAATGCTGATACAATTAAAACTGCTGATAAAAGCTGAGATACTGCGATTTGTGTTCCAAATAGTTTCAACTGATCGGTACGCAACCCTTCAATCCAAAATCTTCCGATTCCATATCCAATAAAATAAAGACACATCATTTGTCCATCAAACTTTTTATACTTTCGTACAATAAGAAGTAAAATCAATACCCCAAGATTCCAAACGGATTCATAAAGAAATGTAGGATGTACTTGAATATATTCTATTCCCTCTTTTATAATCGGATTTTCAGCAAAATGCTGTGCCAGTTCTGGAGATATCATATTTGGATTTACTAAATCTCTGCGAATCTGCATCGCAAACAAATTATCGGTATATCCGCCAAATGCCTCACAGTTGACAAAATTACCCCAGCGTCCAATAATCTGTCCTGCTACAAGTCCAAATACGGCACAATCTCCAATTTTTCCAATGGATACTTTTCTTTTTTTACAGAATAAAATCATCATACAGACAACTGCAATAATTCCTCCATAAATAGCAAGTCCACCTGCACGCAGATTAAATATTTGAATTAAATTATCTTTATAATCCTCCCATGCAAAAATAACATAATAGGCTCTCGCCCCAATAATCGCAGCAAAAATAGTCCAAATTGCAAAATCAGTCATTAAATCTAGACTCACATTTTCTTTTTTAGCAATCCAACATGCCAGACAAATTCCAATGAAAAATCCTAACCCTACAATGACTCCATAATAGGCAATCGAAAAGCCAAATATGCTAAAACTCTTAGAAATATGAGGGATCTCCAATCCAAGATGAACAAAACTAATATCTGGTAAACTCATAAAATCTCTCCCACTTTTAAATTTTCAACCCCATCATAGCACAAATAATATTAGAATGCAATGAAATAAGAATTCATTCTTTTTATTGTATTTAGAAAAGAATTATGATACACTTATAACATGATGAAATTAGAAAGGATTTTTACTATGAAGTTAGGTATTGTTGGATTACCAAATGTAGGAAAAAGTACATTATTTAATTCATTAACAAAAGCTGGAGCAGAATCTGCTAATTACCCATTTTGTACCATCGACCCAAATATAGGGGTTGTTCCAGTTCCAGATTTTCGTCTGTCTTTATTAGCAGATCTCTACCAATCCCGTAAAATCACGCCTGCCGTTATCGAATTTGTAGATATTGCAGGTTTAGTAAAAGGAGCCTCAAAAGGAGAGGGACTTGGCAATCAATTTTTAGCCAATATTCGTGAAGTAGACGCCATCGTTCATGTTGTACGCTGCTTTGACGATCCAAATGTTATTCACGTAGACGGAAGCATTGATCCAGTCCGTGATATTGAAACAATCAATTTGGAACTAATCTTTGCAGATTTAGAAGTTTTAGAGCGCCGTATTTCTAAAACAGCCCGTGGTGCCAGAAATGACAAAAATCTTGCCAAAGAATTAGATACATTAAACAAAATTAAAGCAATTTTAGAAGATGGAAAACCAGCTAAAACATTTACGACAGAAGATGAAGATGAGATTGCACTCATTGGAGAATTAAATCTCCTCACATCCAAACCAGTTATTTTTGCAGCCAATGTTACAGAAGAAGATCTGGCAGACGATGCAGCATCCAATTCTTATGTACAAGATGTAAGAGAATTTGCAAAAGAAGATGGCAGTGAAGTTTTTGTTATCTGTGCTCAAATCGAACAGGAAATTTCTGAACTAGACGAAGACGAAAGAAAAATGTTTTTAGAAGATCTGGGGTTAAAAGAATCTGGATTAGAAAAACTGATCACTGCCAGCTATCATATTCTTGGATTAATCAGCTATTTAACAGCAGGTGAAACAGAGACAAGAGCCTGGACGATTACAAAGGGTACCAAAGCTCCTCAGGCAGCAGGCAAAATTCATTCCGATTTTGAACGTGGATTTATCCGTGCAGAAGTTGTCAATTATCAAGATCTACTAGATTGTAAAACTTACTCTGCTGCGAAGGAAAAAGGACTTGTCCGTTTGGAAGGAAAAGATTACGTTGTACAAGACGGAGATGTTATTTTATTCCGTTTCAATGTATAATTAATATATCAAGAGAAAAACAAAGCGAGGGAATACTATGGCAAATTATGATATTTCTAAAATGGAAGACTTAACAGTTACTTTAACCTTAGATGATGATACCGAATTAGAATGTGCAGTTATCACAATCTTCGAAGCAGACGGTCACGATTACATTGCATTGCTTCCATTGGAAGGAGAAGATTTTGAAGATGGTTCTGTTTATTTATACCGCTATGCAGAAGTAGATGGAGAACCAGAACTTCAGAATATCGAAACCGATGAAGAATACGATATTGTATCCGATGCATTCGATGAATGGCTTGACACACAAGAATACGATGAAATTGTGGATGAAGAAGATCTCGAAGATGACTTCGAAGATGACTTCGACCAAGAATAATTCAAAATCCTCCACTTCATGTTTTACACATTTGAAGTGGAGGATTTTCTATTTATAATATGCTTCTTTTTCTATTTATTCCATTAATTCTTTTATATTTCTCACCGAAAAAAATTCTTTCACTTGATCTTCTTTTGCCATAATCGAACCTTGTGCAAAAAATGGCTTTCCGCCCCCTCTTCCATTTAATTCTCCATTCATATCTTTTATGAATTGTCTCAAATCTCCATCTATTTGTCCAATTGCATACCGCATACTTCCATCTCCAACTGGTGAGAAAACGGCACAAACGCCATCACAACATTCCATTCCCGCCACTGCCAGTCTGCGTACCGAATCGGAAGAAAGTCCTTCCTTAAAAAGCAATACATTTCCTTTGTTTTTTACTCTTTGCGCAATTGCTTTAAATTCTCGTTCCTCCATTTTCATTACCTGACCTTTTAATTGGAAATTTTCTTCCGATAATCGCTTTACTGCATCAGCTACTTTCTGTGGTTTTGCAGAAAGCATAACCGAGATTTGCTCATTTTGCATTTGAAGCATATTCATATAATTTAATACTCGTTTTCCGCAAATCATTTCCATACGAACACCTTGACGGAATTTTTGTACCGATAATAACTTAATCATTCCAATTTCTCCACAGTGACTGACATGAAGTCCACAACAGGCACAAATATCTCCATCTGGGAATGTAACAATACGCACTTCTCCCGTCAATTCCTTTTTACTTCGATACGGCAATTGCTTTAATTGTTCTGGACTTGGAAAAGATATTTCACAACACCGATTCTTCCATATATAAGCATTTGCCTGCTGTTCTAGTTCTAACATCTGTTTAGTTGTAATCAATCCATTAAAATCAATTGTAACGAGATCGGAGCCCATATGAAATCCAACATTATCATAGCCAAATTTTTTATGGATGAGACCACTTATAATATGCTCTCCTGAATGCTGCTGCATAAAATCAAAACGGCGATCCCAGTCAACTATCCCACAAACCTTTGTTCCTACTTCTAACGGTCGATCGACATAATGTATAATTTTTCCATCTTTCTCATGAACTTCGTTCACTTGACCTTCACCCAGTCTGCCAGTATCCCAGGGCTGCCCTCCTCCTTCTGGATAAAATGCAGTCTGATCCAAAACAACTTCATATCCTTTTTTTCCTGGTTTACATTCCAATACATTTGCCTGAAACTCGTTTTGATATACATCTCTATAAAATAGTTTTTCTGTCATAGTAACCTCCTAATATCTCAACCTGACGTGATCTCTTTAACGCAAAAAATCCTGAAGCAAATGCTTCAGGACTCAAAGCGTGCCCAAAGGGATTCGAACCCCCGACCCACGGCTTAGAAGGCCGTTGCTCTATCCAGCTGAGCTATGGACACATATGTCATATGTATTTATGACAACTCCCCGAGTAGGACTCGAACCTACGACCCAACGGTTAACAGCCGTTTGCTCTACCGACTGAGCTATCGAGGAATATCGTATCAGGATTTCTCGCTGACTCCTTGAACTATTATATCAGCTTTTTTTTATTTGTCAAGCACTTTTTTTTATTTCTGATATTTTATTTATCGTCTGCGTTTTATTCCTTTCAACGATATGAATTATACCACGCTATAAAGCAACTGTCAAGCACTTTTTTCAAAATTTTCCAGAAATTGTTTTAAAGTTGTTCTTATTTTTCTTAAAACTTTACTCTTCTTCATCATCAACTGCTACCGCTACACTAGAAACTGCCGTCGAAACTGCTACGATTACAGCTACCACAATTACAAGACCAATTAAAACAATCAGCAGTGGAAGAATTGACATTCCTTGCTGTGCATTTGAATCCATCACTTCTTCTTGGGCAGTTTCTCCCTGTATTGTTTGAACTGGGGTTTCTCCTGCTGTTGCAGATGCTGTTTGAGCTGGAGTCTCCGCCGGCGTTGATGGAGCTGTTGAAGCTGGTACCTCTCCTGGTATTGCTTCGGATGGCGCTATTTGTGCTGGCGTCTCTGCTAAAGACGTCTCTCCAGATACATTCTGTGTCGAAATTTCTTCTGGTGCAGCCAATGTAGTTTCAGCAACAGAAACCGACGATTCCATTGGAGCAGATGATTCTTCGACTACTGGCTGTGCAATTGGCATTACTTCTTCTGCTGCTTGTCCATTTGTTGGAAATAGTATTGCAACAGCTATTAATGCGATAAGAATTATGCTATTTTTCATTCTCTTTTGTTTTTTCCAAAAAATCAATACAACCACCTCATTTTCATTTGCTTCAACAAGTATAACATAATTTTTATAAAAGAAAAAGGTTTATTTTCTTTTTTCCTTTTGTTATACTTAAGAAAAATGATTCAATTATAGAAAGGATTTTTATGCGCCGCCAATTCTGTTATCAAATATCCTATGCTGATTCAGGTATCAGCATAGAACAATTTTTAAAGCAAAAAGGATACTCCCATCACATCATTGTTGGATTACGAAAAGATCCCGAAGGCATCTTAATCAAAGGAAAAAAAGTTTATACAACTCATCGGCTGGAGAAAGATGAAGTTTTACATATTTGTATTAATGAAACAACTTCCTCCAAAGCAATCGTTCCGATGCCTGTTCCATTTTCAATTATTTATGAAGATGATGATATTTTAGTCATTAATAAACCATCGAATACCCCCATTCATCCTTCTCAGGGCAATTATGATAACACATTAGCAAATGGTCTCGCCTATTACTTCGCACAGAAAAACTGTGCATTTATTTATCGTGCCATCAATCGACTTGATCGAGATACCACAGGGCTTTTAATTGTCGCCAAACATGGACTTAGTGCTGCTATCTTATCCCGCATGGTCACAGAACACCAAATATCTCGCTGTTATCTTGCCATTGTAGACGGGATTCCTCCTAAACATGGTACGATTGAAGCTCCAATTGCCCGTGTAGATGGTTCTACCATTGAACGATGTGTTGACTTTTCCAATGGGGAATATGCGAAAACAGAATTTTGGCGTTTAACAACATTTTCTGACCGTTCTTTAATCAAGTTAAAACTATCTACTGGACGGACCCACCAAATTCGGGTTCATATGAAATATATTCAACATCCACTGCTTGGAGATTTTATCTATAATCCCGATTATCGCTGCATTCATCGCCAGGCATTGCATTCGTATTCTTTGGATTTTCAACATCCTATTACCGAATGTCCTCTGCATTTTACTGCGCCATTGCCAAATGATATGAAGCTTGCTTTAACATTTTAGAAGCTGCATTTCCTATAAGAAAAACATATGCGGCTTTAGTAGTTATTATAGCCACTAAAACCGCATTTGATGATTACTTATTTGATTTTGCTTTTAACTCTGCTTTTTTCTCTTTTACTTTCTTTTCAATTGCATCTACTACAGTCTCTAAAACTTTAACACGAGCATAATACTTGCTATTTCCTTCTACAATCACCCAAGGTGCATATGTTGTAGAGGTACGCAGCAGCATTTCATTCACTGCCACTTCATACTGATCCCATTTTTCACGATTTCTCCAGTCCTCATCGGTAATTTTCCATTCTTTTCCTGGAGTTGTCTGACGTTCTTTGAATCGACGTTCCTGTTCATCTTTATCAATATGAAGCCAGAATTTAATGATAATTGCACCAGAATGGGCAATATGTGCTTCCATTTCATTAATTTCCTGATAAGCTCTCTTCCAATCTGCCTCAGAACAGAATCCTTCAATTCGTTCCACCATAACTCGTCCATACCAAGTTCGGTCAAAAATGGCAACATGTCCCGCCTTTGGCATGTCTTTCCAGAATCTCCATAAATAATGATGAACTTTTTCATAATCATTTGGAGCTGCTGTCGGATGAACCGCATAACCTCTTGGATCCAGATGGCTCGTTAAACGTTTAATTGCGCCTCCTTTTCCTCCTGCATCCCATCCTTCAAAACCAAGTACTACTGGAATACGTAAACGATATAGCTCATTATGCAGCATCGAGAGTTTCTTTTGGAGTTTATTTAATCGTTCCTTATACTCTTCTCTTTCTAAAGATTTACTTAAATCTACTCCAGATAATGCACCTAGTTTGAATTGAGAAGATTCTGATGGTACAACATTTTTTTCCATTCCCTTTTCAGCTTCTCGGCGATCTAATTCATATTGCAGGCGCTCTGCAACACAAGATATAATCTTTACAGCTGCATATTCTTTATCTGTAGCTTCTACAATAGTCCATGGAGCCATATCGGTATCCGTTTTTTGCAGCATTTCTTCATTCATTTGCATATAACGCTCATACTCTTTGTTCCGCTTTAAATCTTCTGGCGTAACTCTCCATGCAGTCTCTTTTGAATCTAACAGCTTTTTAAAACGTTTTTTCTGTTCCTCTTTTGAAATATACAAGAATAGCTTTATAATTACTGTTCCTCCTACAGAAAGCTGTTCTTCAAATGAAAGAATATCTTGAAATGCCAATGGAATATCACTTTCTTTTGTAATTCCATCAAAACGATCCGTCAATACACGACGATACCAGCTTCGGTCAAAGATTGCCATTCTGCCATTCGCCGGTGTCTTCGTCCAAAAACGCCAAAGAAACGGTCTCATTTTTTCTTCTTCATTCTCTCGTTGAATGGAATATACCTCAAAACCTCTTGGGTCCAAAGGCTGTATAAAACGATTAATTTGCGTTCCTTTTCCAGAAGCTCCCACTCCTTCAAACACAACCATAATTGGAATGCCTGCCGCTTTACATTTTCTTTGCAGCAAAGCCAGTTTCTCACTTTCTGTTTCTAGAATTTCCTTCATTTCCTTTTTTGACATTTTTTTGTCGAGATCCACTTTTTCTAGCATACGCACCCTATTGCCAAAACTTAAAAATTCTTATAAACCTTATTCTGATCTGCCATTTTACAGAATCCATCCATTTTTTTCATTATACAATGTCTTTCGTCTTGGCATACTCCTTTCTTTTTATATTTTAATATTTATGAAACATTGTATTTATTTTTCTTTATAATCAATATCTTCTAATTCTTTTCGTTCTGTTACTTCATAATAATATACATCTTCTTTATGACAACATAGCACTTGTTTTCCGCCTCGATCCCCAGAAAGAGCCAGTAACTCCTCTCTATAGTTCCAAGAAAAAATTACAGGATTCCCAAGCTTTTCTTGGAATGTGACACATCCAATTCCCTTTTTCGATTGCTTCCATCCATCGACAAGACCTCTTATCGTCGTTTCAGTAAGCCATGGCTGATCTCCCACTAAAAACAAATATGCCTGCCCCTTTGCTGGAGGAATTGCTCCAATTCCAAGATGAATCGAAGAAGTAATCCCTTTCTCACTTTGAAAGTTTCTCACTACTTTTATATGATTCTGAACAGCAGTCGTTTCAATTTCATCATATTGCGTTACGACAATAATATCAGAAAACAGCTCAGAGCAGCTTAAAACAAGCTCCAATGCATACTGATACATTTTTTTATTATTTACAAAATGTGTTAGTTTATTCTTTCCAAACCGAACACTATTACCTGCCATCAATAAAATTGCATATAATTGTTGTTCTTTCATAAAATTATGAAACGCCTCTCTCCATTCAAAACATAATCCAATTTTTCTGTACTATATTAATCTACATTAATGGTGCAAATAATTTTAAAACATGCCCTGCCAGCAACTGTAGTTTAGAATATTTTTTACAATCTTCCAATGTAACTTCTTTGCATTTTGATAATGTAGTCTGAAAATCTCTCTCTACATCCATTACAACGGAATTTTTATAAAAATACGACGCACACTCAAAATGTAAATATAAACTTCTAAAATCCAAATTAATGGAACCTACCACAGCTTCCGTATCATCTGCTACAAAAGATTTGGCATGTATAAATCCAGGAATGTACTCATAAATTTTCACTCCAGCACAAATTAAATCTTTATAATACGTACGAGCCAACAGCTGCATATATTTCTTATCTGGAATATGAGGCAGCATAATAATAACCTCCACTCCTGACTTAGATGCATGGGTTAACATAGTAAATGTCTCATTATCAATCACAAGATATGGTGTAATAATATGGACATACCTCGTAGCACGATTGAGAATACTCATATAGATTTGTTCCCCAACATTCTCATTATCCATCGGACTGTCTCCATACGGCATCACATAGCCATAATCATAAGACGGGATAGAATGATTACGAATATAATTTTTATAATCATCCTCTATTTTTTCTGAAAGATTCCAATTTTGCAGAAACATAATCGTAAAATTATTTACTGCATCTCCTTCAAGCATAACAGCTGTATCTTTCCAATGTCCATAAACTTCTTTTTTATTAATATATTCATCTGCTAAATTTACTCCCCCAGTAAACGCTACTCTTCCATCAATGACACATATTTTTCTATGATCCCGATTGTTTTGATGGGTCGAAAGCGCAGGACGAATTGGAAAGAACTGTTTACACTGAATTCCATATGCCCTTAACTTAGCTGGATAATTATACGGAACAAGCATGATGGAACACATTCCATCATATAGAAATCTAACTTCCACACCTTCTTGTACTTTTCTTTTTAAAATTTCTAAAATACTATTCCACATCATTCCTTCTTTTACAATAAAGTATTCCATGAAGATAAATTCTTTTGCAGTTTCTAACTGCTTTTTCATCTCTTCATACATTGTCTCTCCAAGAGGAAAATAGGATGCCTTTGTATTCTCACAAGTTGGATATCCTCCATATTTTGCCATATAGGATGCCATATTTGCAACTTGAGGATTTTCGATTCTCAAATGACGAATTACTTCATTTTGCTGTTTTAATAGAGGTTTTGTATGTTCCAGAACTTCTGTCACTTTTTTCTTATGTACCTGATATCCAAAATTTGTTGCAACAAATGCATAAAGCAACGCCCCAAATACTGGAAAAATTAAGATCAGCACCATCCATGTTATTTTGAAAGCTGGATTTTCATCTTTATTTACAATATAAATAACGAGCACCGCAGAGAAAAAATCCAAGAAAATAGAAATCCAAATAGAATAGGATTCCAACCAAGAAAGCCAAGAAAACAGCACTCCTAGCTGAAGTAATAACAAAAGAAAGATTATGGCAACACGACTAAATACGATTTTCGAGAAAATTTTCAAACTCTATCATTCCTTTACAGCAAAATTAAATTTCTCTGATTATACAAGTTATATTTTTTTATTATATCATATTTTAAGGAAAAACAAAAGAGAAATTCTGAAGTTTTCTCTTATATTTTCCAAGATTTCTTCAAAATTTCTCTTTTTTATTATAATATGCCATTCCTTGAGCACGTTTTGTTATCCATTGTGATATCGTTCCAAAAACTGTTTTGTACGTTCATTTTTTGCATTTGAAAATACTTCTTCTGGTGTCCCTGCCTCTACGATCAGACCACCATCCATAAATACAACATAATTTGCCACATCCCTTGCAAATGCCATTTCATGTGTAACAATCACCATTGTCATTTTCTCTTTTGCTAATTCTTTGATTACTTTTAAAATTTCTCCTGTTAATTCTGGATCCAACGCAGAAGTCGGTTCGTCAAAGAAAAGCACTTCTGGATGCAATGCCAAAGCTCTTGCAATTGATACTCGTTGCTGTTGTCCACCAGATAGTTCACATGGATATGAATTTTTCTTTTCCAAAAGTCCCATTTTCTGAAGCAGTTTCTCCGCTGTTTCTATTGCTTCTGCCTTTGGCTGTTTTAATACATGGATTGGCGCCTCTGTTACATTTCGAAGCACTGACATATGTGGAAAAAGATTAAAGTTTTGAAAGACCAGACCAATTTTCAGACGAATCTCTCGCAGTACCTGAGCAGAGGAATAGACTGCTTTTCCATTTGCATCGGATGAAAACATCGTTTCCCCACAAACACAAACTTCTCCTCCATCTGCTTTTTCCAGCTGATTAATGCACCGTAAAAGCGTAGACTTACCACTTCCTGACGGACCAATAATGGCAACTACCTCTCCTTTTTTTACATGAAAGGAAATATCTTTTAATACCGTCAAATTACCATAACTTTTTGACAAATTTTTCACTTGCAGCATTTCTTCCATAATTTTTCATCGCCCTTTCTATTTATAATAATCTAATTTCTTTTCAATAAACGAGAATAATGTCGTTAATACGATGGTAGAGATTAAATAAAATATACCTGCAATGAACAGAGGTACAAGTGAAGAATAAAGCTGCATCTGTTGTTTTGCTTTCAAAATAATTTCTTCATATGCAATAATATTTGCCAATGATGTATCCTTTATCAATGTAATAACTTCGTTTGAACTGGCTGGTACAATTCGTTTTACTACTTGCGGCAAAATGATGCGGAAGAATGTCTGCGTTTTGGTAAATCCAAGACATGCAGCTGCCTCATACTGTCCCTTTGAAATCGCTTCTATTCCACCTCGGAAAATTTCAGCAAAATAAGCCGCATAATTCAATGTAAATGCTACGCATACTGCATTAAACATATATCCTGCATCTCGAATATCTACTAAACCAACCAACATCTGTATAAATCCTGGCATGTTTTCCAATGAATCCGACGTCTGTATAAACGGTATGGCATAATAAATCGCAATTACTTGCAGCATTAATGGAGTTCCCCGCATAATTAAAATATAGAAACTAACGATCCATTCAATTGGTTTAATTTTACATTTTCTAAGCAGCGCTACAATCATTCCAAGTGGAATGGAAAATAATAGTGTTGCGCCAAATAATTTTAACGTAGCAGGAACATACTCTAATAATATTTCTGCTACTTTTTTTATCTCTTCTATTCCCACAATCGCTTCCTCCTAAACCTTCATGTCCGTTTTATGGACATCTCCTTTAAAAGCCCAGATTTATGTGTGACGGGTTTATCGCAATCGAGTAGGGAAGATTTCATCTACCTACTCGATATGCGATTTGGCACAGCTCACGGTAAAACCGTTCGCTGTACTTACCCGTCAAATGTCCACTTGTGCAAGCACAGTATCCGCTTGACGGGTTTATCGCACAGATAACAGCCGAAACCAGATCCTTCCCCCAGTTTCGGCTGACTAAAAATTATGTATTACATTTACTCGATTGTTGTAATATCACTTCCGAACCATTTCGTAGAAATTTCTCCCACCGTACCATCTGCTTTTAATTCGCTCAAAATCTTTTGTACCTCATCACGTAATGCCTGATCTTCTTTACGGAATGCAATTGCATATTCTTCTTCTGATAATCCCTCATCTAAAATTCGATAAGCCTTACCTGAGTTTTGGATTTCATACTGAGCCACTACTTCATCCATAAATACTGCATCCACTAAATTAATATCCATTTGCTGCAATGCTTCCACATTTGTAGCAATGCTTGAAATCTCCATATTTGCTGCAAGCTCTGATGCAGCCAGCGTATCCTGTGCCGTTGAACCATTCTGAACGATTACTTTTTTTCCAGCTAAATCATCAACAGAATTAATATCACTCGACTCTGGAACAACAAAAACCATGGCATTTTTCATATAAGGCTCTGATAAGTTAAAAGCCTCTTCTCTCGATGGACTAACCGATAACCCATTCCAAATACAATCAATCTTTCCCACACTTAAATCTTGTTCCTTTGTATCCCAATTAATTGGTTCTTTTACTAATTCTACTCCAAGTTTTTCACAAACTGCTTCTGCTAAATCAATATCAAACCCTACAATCTCATTATTTTCATCCGTATAACCCATTGGCTTAAAGGTTGCATCCAAACCAAGTACAAACTTTCCTGCATCCTTTACTTTCTGCAAAGACAAATCCTCTCCGCTTTCTGATTCTCCACTTGCATCATTTGACGAGTTACCTTCCTGTGCCTCTGTATTCTCACTCGATGTATTATCTCCTGTACCACCACATGCTGTTAATAACATAGCAGATGCTGCCATAATTACCGCAGCTGTTTTCCATAATTTCTTTCTCATAGTAACCTCCACTTAATTTCCAAAAAATTTCTGTAACAGACTTTCCTAATTTCGTGCAATGTCTGACTTTACCTCACTACCATAACACATTTTGTTTACTTTGTAAACCGATTTTTACCTGCTACATGGGTACCATGCCCATTTTTATCGTATGGATATCGTTTTCCAGAAACAAAATCTTTAAATACAATAATTCTATTCCCAAAATCTGGATGAGGGTAGATTCCCGTATCTAAAATCGCAGCCGTTATCCCTTCCCCAGTATATCTTGCCTTTTTTACAACCGTTGTAGGGTGACTCACTTCTGCTTCCTCACCATTATATAGTTGCTGACGACTAATATGGTGTTTTCTCATACATTCTTCATCCATTTCATAAACTGCATTTCCATCTATAATTAACATAATTACCTCCCAATATTAGGTTCATTTTAAATATAAATTCTATTTAAACTTTCATGCCTGCTTTGTAGGCATCACTATCCTAGAAATATTGACTGATCGGCACTTTCGTGTTTCCACAATCACTATTTTTATAATAACTAATATATTCAGTTTGGGATAATCTGCTGCTCTTGTGCATATAGTTTTTTTAAAGGATACAACGGAACGGAGGGATGATATGCTTTCTACTGAAGATCGTTACATGATGATAATGAAAGCCTCTCTTCCTTATTTATCTAACGATACAAGGAGGATATTTCTTACCTATCTAAAAATTAATCAAATTATGCATACATTACACGATTTCGATAAGGAGCAAGAAGAAATTTTTTCTAGTTGTTCTGTTAATGACGAAGATCGAGAAAGTGGACTAATCCAGGCAATTCGTGATTTTTGTACACCAAAAGAACAAGAAATGATTGATACCATTTTAAATTTCAATCAAGTCATGAAACTATGGAAGGAAATGGAAGATTCACAAAATTTATAAATTGGAGGGATATATGAAGAAGGATAATCCAGACATTGCTTCCGAAAAGATGGAATTTTTGGCTTCTCTGATGAAAGAAGCCAATAAGAAAAAACAAAGTGAAGTAATGCCATTTCTAATGAGTATTACACAACGTGCCAATGAAAAAGGAATCCAATTCAGTGACGAAGAAACGGAACTGCTTGTACGTGCAATGACTGCTAACATGTCTCCTGCCGAACGAAAAAAAGTAGAAATGTTACGGCAAATGTCTAAGCTGATTGGAAAACGTAAACCACAATCGAAACAATGAAAAACAATTTTTCTCCTATATTAACAAAAGCCAGTAGATCCTCTCTACTGGCTAATTTCTATTCCATCTTTTTTCTTAATACCGTTCCTTTCGTTTTCTTTTTTGTATTGCATATTCGATTTGAAAGAAAAATACAAGTAAACAAGCTCCACATGCGGCTATCACAATTGCCCCAATGACTTTTTCAACTGGAATTCCATAAAAAGTCAGTTGATTCATCTGAAGCTCTGTTCCATGCTGTTTTAAATATTGTTCGGAAATCACTGCCGTATCGACATTTTCACTTGCATTTCCAATCCATACATCCAAAAGCATTGCAGCGCTTCTTAGTTGACTATATGTATTGGATGCCGTAATGCATACATGAGGAATCTGATTTTGTTCCCAGATCGAAGATTCTTTTATAAGCACTGGAACAGATATTTTAATTTGATCTGCAATGGACTGAATCTGTTTCCCTAGCCATTGATATTCCTCCTGCTCTGCCATTTGCATCTGAATACTTTCTTGTCCATCCATAGTACTAAAAGAAACCGACGCCACGATATTTGCCTTTTCTTCTTCTGTTAGCTGATCCAGATACTGCTTTGTTCCTTGCATTGTTTCCATATCTGTAAGAAGGAAACGAATGGTATATGGAAGCTCCGTTTGCGCTGCAAGTTGATTTGCCATTTCCAACAGAATTCCTGTTCCTACCGCATTTCCTTTATAACATGCTTCCAAAATAATTTCTTTTTCACTTAGTCCAATTCTGCGAAATACAATATTTTTTCCTGTATAAGCGCCATTTTCCACATTTGCAAACGGATATTCCAACGGATTGTATCCCATATAATGAATTCGATCTAATAAAAAGTTTTGAAGAGCTTGCGATTGTTCTTCCATAGAAGAACCTGTCGCATACTGCTGTATGAGCTGTTTTGTATAAACATTGGCGTCTTCTCCATATTCGGATGCCTGTACATGAAACGGAATGAAAAAAAATAGAATAAAGCCAAAGATTACACCGATCTTTTGTTTAATTGTTTTCATGTTTACCTCATACGAAAGAAAGAACTCTGCAACCTAACCATATGGAGTTGCAGAATTCTTCTTTGCTAAAATTTATTATTTGGCAGGTTTTTGTACAATATTAATAATACGTCCTGGAACATAAATTTCTTTTACAATAACACCATTTAACTTATCTCCAAGTGCTTTTTTCGCAGCTTCAATTGCATCTTCCTTTGTAATATCGGCTGGAATTGTAACCGTTCCTTTTGTTTTTCCATTAATCTGAACTGCAATTTCTACCTCATCATCTTTTAAATGCGCTTCTTCATATTTTGGCCATTGGCTATGGAACACACTATCCGTTCCACCCAACTGTTCCCAAAGTTCTTCTCCCATATGAGGAGCAAATGGAGCTAATAAAATTACAAACGTCTTTAATGTTTCCTTATCAATTCCACCTTGTTTTTTGGACAACTCAATTAACTTATTGTTGTATTCCATAAATCCAGAAATAACCGTATTTAAGCTGAATTGCTCAAAACGTGTTTCAATATCATAGACCAAACGATTCCTCAGCTTGATCATCTCCTTTGTAGGCTGAATATCCAAATCTTTGGAAGCTTGTACTAAATTCCAGAAACGATTCAAGAAACGATATACACCATCAATTCCTCTATCATCCCATTCTGCATCCAATTCTGGCGGACCTACAAATAATTCATACAGACGCAATGCATCGCATCCATAGTTTTCTACCAAATCATCTGGAGAAACTACATTGCCTTTGGATTTCGACATCTTAATACCATTTTTACCATTAATCATACCCTGATTGAATAGCTTTGTAAATGGTTCATCAAAGTCTACCACTCCAATATCGTGTAAGAATTTTGTATAAAATCTTGAATATAATAAATGAAGAACCGCATGTTCTACACCACCGATATACATATCGACTGGCAAATACTTATCTGCAATTTCACGATTTACTAATTCTTTGTCATTTTTATTATCCACATAACGTAAGAAGTACCAGGAAGAACCAGCCCACTGCGGCATTGTATTCGTTTCTCTCTTTGCAGGTCTTCCACAAACTGGACAAGTCGTATTCACCCACTCATCAATCGCAGCCAATGGAGATTCTCCTGTTCCTGTTGGTTCATATTGTTCTACTTCTGGTAATTCCAATGGCAATTGATCTTCTGGAACTGGAACACATCCACAATGTTCACAATGAATAATTGGAATTGGCTCTCCCCAATATCTCTGACGAGAGAATACCCAATCACGCAGCTTGTACTGTGTTGTCTTTTTTCCAATTCCTCTTGCTTCAATTTCAATTGGAGCAGATTTCTTTAATTCGGCAGAATCTCTTCCTGTCCATTCTCCAGAATTAATCACAATACCAGATGCTGTGTAAGCTTCTTTCAAATCTTGTTCTTTTCCATCTGGAGAGATAACTTGAATAATTGGAATATTAAACTTCTTTGCAAACTCAAAGTCACGATCATCATGGGCAGGTACACACATAATTGCACCTGTACCATAATCTGCCAGTACATAATCGGATAACCAGATCGGGATTTTGGCTCCATTTAATGGATTGATTGCATAGCTTCCCGTAAATACACCTGTCTTTTCTTTGTCTTGCATACGATCTACATTGGAACGCATGGAAGTTTTGAAAATATAATCTTCCACAGCTGCCCTTGTTTCATCGGTCGCCAAACTTTTTGCCATTGCATGTTCTGGAGCTAAAACCATAAAAGTAGCTCCATATAACGTATCTGGACGGGTTGTATAAACTTTAATCGTTTCTTCTCTGCCGTCTACTGCAAAGTCAATTTCTGCACCATTACTCTTTCCAATCCAATCAGCCTGCATTTTCTTTACTTTTTCTGGCCAATCTAATTTATTTAAGTCTTCCAACAAACGATCTGCATATGCCGTAATTTTTAACATCCACTGTTTCAAATTTTTCTTTGTTACTTCTGCGCCACAGCGTTCACAGCGTCCATTTACTACTTCTTCGTTTGCCAGACCAGTCTTACAGGATGGACACCAGTTGATTGGCATTTCTTTCTCATAAGCCAATCCTGCCTTAAACATTTTTACAAAAATCCATTGCGTCCATTTATAAAATGCTGGATCGGTTGTATTCACTTCCATATCCCAATCATAAATCGCTGCAATTTGATTAATTTGTTTCTTTATATTTTTAATATTTTCTGCTGTAGAAATCGCTGGATGTACTTTATTTTTAATTGCATAATTTTCCGCTGGAAGTCCAAACGCATCCCATCCCATTGGATGAATCAGATAATATCCCTGCAATAATTTATAACGGCTCCATACATCACTAATTACATAACCTCTCCAGTGACCGACATGCAGTCCGCTTCCCGATGGATATGGAAACATATCCAGACAATAATACTTTGGCTTTTTACCATCGTTTACATTAATAGGATGTTCTTCCCAATGTTTACGCCATTTGGCCTCTACTTCTTTGTGCATATAAGATGCCATAACAAAAATTCCTCACTTTCATAAAAAATCCCCCTCGTCTCATCTTATTATAGAGACGAAGGGGGAATTCGCGGTACCACTCTATTTCATATCATTTGATATGCACTCTTTTTCCGTAACGTGGAACTCCGTCCTGACTTACTGCTATGTTCTGCCAGGCTACTCCAAGACCAGTTCAGTAATATGGGGTACTGTCTTGCACCATCCGACAGCTCTCTGAAACCTTACGTTACCTACTACTTCTCTTCGCCGTATTTATCTATGGTAACGATTGTACACCATGCAAAAAGAATTTGTCAAGTACTTGAAGCACTATTTTTGCCAAATGCTCAGTTGTCCATTCAAATTTTTCATACTTGACTATGTTTCTGAAAGCTGGTCACTTGCTACTCGCTCAATATGCATTGCTAAATATCCAATTTCTACCTCATCTAACTTACATTTGAGACTTCGCCCAATTTCATCGCAGATAAGCGTTGCTGTTTGAAATGCTTCTGGAAATTTTACTTCCATATAGTCGTTCATATTTAATTTAAGCTGTTCTCCACTCATCGCACGTGCGACCATATAGCGTACATGATTCATCAAACGATTATAAGCCAACGACATAACATCAATCTTCTTTCCAGTCTGTTTCTCGACTAAAGAAATACATTCCTTTACTGCTCTCGCAATCTGCATCGCCTGAGATACATTCTCATCCTCAATGGCGGAATGGACATGCAACGCAATATAGCCAATTTCATGCTGGTCAATCCTAATCTGCATTCGATCCCATAATAATGATTCAATGCATTGTGCTACTTTATATTCCTTATAAAATAATACACGAATATCATCGGTTAATGGGTTACTAATTTGTTCACAGTTTTGGATTCGTTTGACGGCATATTCAATATGATCTGCCATTGGAAAAAGGATCGTTCGGTCAATTTTTCCAAACACTTTTTCTGCGTTATTCAAAACTTCATTCGCGAGTTCAAGACAAATCGGGGAAACGGATTTAATAATTTCCTTCGCTTCTCCCCTTTCCGTTAATTCCTGTAAGGAATACACCGTGTCTTCTGCTCTTTTTTCCATTCGTTCACTGACCTTCTTGCCAAAGCCTACTCCTTTTCCCATAATCAAATATTCTTTATTGTCTGTCCATATTGCAATGACTGAATTATGGTTTAAAACTTTTTTAATTCTATACATATCTCATCCCACTCATCTTAATCTTTATTCGTAAACATCCACTGCAAAAAGAGCTTCTCCTGCTTTCACTCTTCCTTCTTTTAAAAGACGAATCTTTTGATTATCTGCCAATTCTGTACATAAGATTGGAGAAACGATGGATGGTGCATTCTTCTTTAAATACTCCAAATCCAGCTTCAACATCGGTTCCCCTTTCTTTACTTTTTGTCCGTTTTCTACAAAAACTTCAAATCCCTTTCCATTTAATTTTACGGTATCAATTCCGATATGAATTAAGAGACTAACTCCAGAATTTGTTACAAAACCAAGTGCATGTTTCGTTTCAAAAATAAAGCATACTTCTCCGTCTTCTGGCGCTCTTACAATTGGATCAACTGGAGTTACAACTGCGCCATCTCCCATCATTCTACCAGCAAATGCTTCATCTGGTGCAGTTGCCAAATCTGCCGCAATTCCCTGGATTGGACTTGAAATAATAATGGATTCCACTACTTTTTCTTGTTTTGTTTCTTCTTTTTTCTCTTCTACTACTTCTGTTGTTTCTGTACTCGTATATAACTCATCTGGCGCAGTTTCCAAGTAATCTTCCAAATTGGATTTAATTACGGTTACATGAGGTCCATAAATCACTTGTACCCCTTTGCCCTTATGCACTACACCGGATGCTCCTGTCGATTTTAATAATGCGTCATTTACTAATTCTGCATTATGTACCGTACAACGAAGTCTTGTTGCACAACAATCTACATCACTAATATTTTTCTTTCCACCAAGACCTCTTGTAATTGTTTCACTGACAGAATCGGTACCTGTTTTTTCGACACTTGCATTATTTCCTTCTTTTCTTGCATTTACATCTGCTCTTGTATAAAGTTTTGTCTCTTCGGTATCTTCCTCGCGACCTGGAGTTTTTAAATTCAGCTTTTTGATTAAAAACGTAAACAATGCGTAATATACAACAAAATATACAATACCTACAATTACAACCCAAATCCAATTTGTCTTCGCATTTCCTTGCAAAATACCAAACAACGTCAAGTCGATAATACCACCAGAAAATGTCATACCAACTCCAACATGAAATACATGCATCAACATATAGGCAAGTCCTGCAAATACACAATGAATCACATACAGAACTGGAGCCACAAATAAGAAGGTAAATTCAATTGGCTCAGTAATACCAGTTAGCATTGCCGTCAAACCAGCACTTAATAACAAACTTCCTGCTAACTTTCTCTTTTCTGGTTTCGCACAGCGATACATTGCTAACGCTGCTCCTGGAAGACCAAAGATCATTAGTGGGAATTTACCAGACATAAATCTTGTGGCTTCCACACTAAAACTATCCACACCTGCTGCTAATTGTGCAAAGAAAATATTTTGTGCACCCTCTACAAGGTTACCAGCAACTTCCATCGTTCCACCCATCGATGTCTGCCAGAATGGAAGATAGAATACATGATGAAGCCCAAACGGAATCAAGGCACGTTCCATTAATCCATACAAGAATGTTCCTGCATATCCAGACTGCATAACCAATCCTCCAATTGCACTAATTCCAGATTGGATGAATGGCCATACAAAGTACATTAAAATGCCGACAAATAAATATACAATTGAAGAAATAATTGGCACAAATCGAGTACCTCCAAAGAAGGAAAGTACCTGTGGAAGCTGAATTCTGTAGAACCGATTATGCAGCGCTGCAACACCAAGACCTACTAGAATACCGCCAAATACACCCATCTGCAAAGAGCCAATTCCTACTACTGAAGTTGCAGATCCTTGACGAATCTCATTTAACGCATCTACTCCAGATTTAATCATATTTCCAGCTGCATCATACTGTGCATACTGATACGTAATTAATGCACCAATCGTTGCATGCATAATAAAGAAAGCAATTGCGCCTGATAAAGCTGCAACTTCCTTTTCTTTTTTTGCCATACCAATCGCAACACCCATTGCAAATAGAATCGGTAAATTGGCAAAGACGATATCCCCTGCCTCATTCAAGACAGTGAAAAATGCGTATAAAATTGTTCCTGGTCCCATTACTTCATACAATCCGTACGCCTTTAACATTTCTGTACTGGTCAGGGAGGAACCAATTCCAAGGAATAATCCTGCTACTGGAAGAATAGCAATCGGCAGCATAAAACTTCGCCCAACACGCTGCAAAACACCAAAAATTTTGTCCTTCATTTTCTTTTCTCCTTTCTGATTTGAGGACTGGATGAATGCATATTTTTGCCACTTTGCAGCCTAAAACAAACAAAAAAGGCATCAAATACACATAAACATCCAAAATAATGGTTATGTATAGTGAATGCCTCTGTCTGAGTAACATACTATATTTTAAATATAAATTACCATTTCATCTTCCATTTGTCAAGTATTTTTTAACAAAACTTATAAAATAGTGAAATCCTCTCCAGTAACTATATTTCAAAATGAATAAAAATACTTCTGTTTATTGTTCTTTTATATACAGAACAAAGCAACTCTGCTTGAA
>Ga0079226_10000447_pt1 | contig 28765 bp, 29 predicted proteins | sample Poulit2014_FD_76345 | JGI IMG/M metagenome (GOLD analysis project Ga0079226, IMG submission 76345) | Agricultural soil microbial communities from Georgia to study Nitrogen management - Poultry litter 2014 | ecosystem: Environmental > Terrestrial > Soil > Agricultural land | place: USA: Georgia...
CCCCACCAGGTTTCGACAGGAGTAGGCGTCATCGACACCGGTCAGCTGATCGCAGAGCACTATCGCCTCGCGGAACACATCGGTAGCGGGGCGATGGGCATTGTCTGGAAAGCGATCGACGAGCGACTGGAACGACCGGTCGCCGTCAAACAGATCATCACTCAGCCGGGACTCTCCGATGAGGAGAAGATCAACGTCCGGCAGCGTGCCATGCGGGAGGCGCGCAACGCGGCCCGACTGCAACACCCCAACGCGATCGTGGTGTTCGACGTCGCGGAACACGCGGGCGAACCGTGCCTGGTCATGGAATACATGCCCGCGCACAGTCTCTCCACACTGCTGGACGAACAGGGCACCCTACCGGTGACGGACGTCGCCGGAATCGGTGAACAAGTGGCAGGGGCGCTCGTCGCGGCGCACCGCGCGAGCATCGTGCATCGCGACGTCAAACCGGGCAACGTGCTGATCGACGAGACCGGCACGGCCAAACTCACGGACTTCGGAATTTCCCGTGCCGCGGGCGACATGACGTTGACCCAGACGGGATTGATCGGCGGGACTCCCGCCTACCTGGCACCGGAACTGGCGCGGGGAGCGGACCCCACCCCGAGTTCGGACGTTTTCGCTCTCGGCGCGACGCTGTACCACGCGATCGAGGGCAAACCGGTCTACGGCGACAGCGACAACCAGCTCGCGTTGCTCTACTCCGCCGCCAGCGGGAACGTGGTCCCTCCGAACCAGGCGGGAAGGGCCACGGCCCTGCTGATGAGCCTGTTGCGGGCGGACCCGGACGAACGGCTCACCATGGCGCAGGCGCGCTCCCAGCTCAGCATCCTGGCGGAGAACGGCTCGGCAGCACCGACGGCGTCTTCCCCGGGCAGCCAGGCGGGCTCCCGGGCTGAGGGGAAACCGCCGTGGCAGCGCGCTCCGGCGGCCAACGCGCCAGCGGCCGCGGCGCCGGCAGACTCCCAGGCAGCATCGCAGGACGGCCCCTCCTCCGCACAACCCGGGACGGCGTCTTTTCCGTCCGTCCCGCCGGATGGTCAACAGTCCTCCCCCGCTGCGTCGGGAACCACTCGACAACGGCGGAAGCGCACACCGATCATTCTCGGTGCCGCCGGGGCGCTCGTGATCATCGCTGCCGTGGTGCTGGCCATCGTGTTCTCCTCGGGTGGATCGGGTGAACCGGCCGCCGGAGGCAAGAGCAGCGAGTCCACCCCTCCGCAGCAGACCTCGAGCGCCCGGTCCGAGCCCAGCAGTGTGAACTCCGCACCCGTCAACTGGAGCAGTGCCGGTGAGTTCGTCGGAACCTTCTACACGGATCCCGGTTCCACCGAAACCTGGCGCATGCTCGGCCCGCGGGTGCAGCAACAGTACGGCAGCCAACAGGAGTTCGCCTCCGAGTGGTCCGACTACGAACTGGAGGGCATGGGCAAGATCCGGGCCTACGAACAGCAGAACAACCCGGACGGCAGTGTCGACATCAAGGTCAATGGGCTCACCACGGCCGACGGGACATCCTCCCCGATCGTGACCGTGGCCAAACAGAACGGTGAACTCAAAATCGTCAGCGACCCGTCGCTCAACCAGTAATGGTGCCTGTGTGCTGTCGGGGACGTCTCGATCACCTCCCCGGATCCGTGCCTACGCGGGTAAGATGACAGGTATGACGACGGGTGACGAGACCACGACCGCCACGCCGAGCGTGGCGAAGTCCGAACAGCAATGGCGCGAACAACTCAACCAGCAGGAGTACGCGGTACTGCGCGAGTCGGCCACCGAACGGCCGTTCACCGGTGAGTACTACGACACGTTCACAGAGGGCGTGTACACGTGTCGTGGCTGTGGGGCGGAGTTGTTCCGCAGCACGACGAAGTTCCACAGCCACTGCGGCTGGCCGTCGTTCTACGACCCTGCCGACACGGACGCGGTGATCGTACGCGAGGACCGTTCGCTGGGACAGGTCCGTACTGAGGTGCTGTGTGCTTCCTGCCACGGGCACCTCGGACACGTCTTCTCCGGTGAGGGCTACGACACGCCCACCGACCAGCGGTACTGCATCAACTCGATCGCGATGAACCTGGTCTCCGCGCAGCAGTGAGGAAACGCTCGGCCATCCGGGCACCTGTCTCGATCACGTGAGACGGTCCCAGCCGCCACCCGAGACGAGTTCGGAGTCCGCCCCACTGCACGAGAGCCGTTACCGGAGTCCCCGAGGGGACTCCGGCCGGGCGCGCCTCATCACGGCAGGCCGCGGATCAGCTCGGCCGGCGCTGTTCTGGTGCCGGTGTAGAACGGTGTCTCCAACCGCACGTGCCTACGAGTCTCGCTGCCGCGCAGGTGCCGCATGAGGTCCGTGAGCCGGTACAGATCGTCGGCTTCGAACGCCAGGATCCACTCGTAGTCCCCCAGGGAGAACGCGGGAACCGTGTTCGCTCGCACGTCCGGGTAGTCGCGAGCCATTTTGCCGTGCTCTGCCAACAGTGCACGACGCTCCTCGTCCGGCAACAAGTACCACTCGTAGGAACGCACGAACGGATACACCGCGACGTAGCGGCGTGCCTGGTCATCCTGCACCAACGCCGGCAGGTGACTCTTGTTGAACTCGGCGGGGCGATGCACCGCGGTCTGACTCCACACCGGCGTCGACGCGCGTCCCAGCGGGGTGCTCCGGAACCCGTTGTAGGCGGCCTGGATCTGTTCGATCTCCTCGGCATGCCACCAGATCATGTAATCGGCGTCGGCACGCAGACCAGCCACGTCATAGACCCCACGGATCGTGACACCCTTGTTCTCCAACCCGTCCAGATACTCGACGGTCTCCGTCACGGCCGGGTCACGGTTCTCACCCAACACGCCCGGTTCGATCCGGAAAACCGACCACGTGGTGTAACGGATGGTGTCGTTGAGCTCGCGGATCCGCGCGGCATTGGAACTCGAGTCAGTAGCCATGACCCGATTATCGCTCCCCGCGCTCAGCGACTCGGCAGCACCCCGGCCAGCCGGCCGGCAGCCGCCTCGGCAGTGCCGACACAGGCCGGGATCCCCACCCCGTGCAGCGCCGCGCCACACGCCTCGATCCCCGGTGTTTCCGCGAGTGCCCGCTCGATCCTGGCCACTCGTTGCTCGTGACCGACCCCGTACTGCGGTATCCCACCACCCCAGCGCGTGACAGCGGTATCGACCGGTTCGGCGGTCACACCGCTGATCTCCGCGAGATCCGTCCGCACCTGCCGGAGCAGTTCCTCGTCGGTGTAACACAACGCACCGGGCTCTCCGAACCTCCCGACCGAACCCCGCACCGGCACCGGAGCGTCCGCGGCATCATGGTGGTCCCATTTCCGTGCGGAGAAAGTGAACGCCTTCGCGGCGAACGGAGTCCCATCGACGCGTCGCTCACCGGCCGCGAGCAAGGTACCCGACGCCCGTGGCAGTTCCGTGCCGGGCGGTAATGCCAGCGACACCACACCCATCGAGGCCAGTTCGATCTCCCCGAACGCCTCGGCAGCGGCAGGCGACGCCTCCGAGAGCAGCCGGGCCGCTGCGGGAGCCGGGGTAGCGATCACCACCCCATCGACGTCGAGGGTCGCTCGTCCCGGTGAATGCTCGGCACACGCCGCGCCCAGACCCAGTCGCCATCCCCCAGCGTCGTTCCTGGTCACCGTCCGCACCGTCGTCGCGGTCCTGACCTCCGCCGCACTCGCGGTCGCCAGCCGCCGTGGCAACGTGGCAAGACCCGCGCGGAACGTACCGAAGACCGGTGCCCCACTGGGATTCGCGGGTAACAGCCGAGCGGCTGCCGCCGTCACCGACCCGGCACCAGCATCCAGCGCCTCGGCCAAGGCGGGCATCGTGGCACGTACGCCGAGTCCATCGGCGCCGCCCGAGTACACGCCCCCCAACAGCGGGTCGACCAACCGCTCCACCAGTTCGTCCCCGAAACGCTCCCGCAACAGCCCACCCAGACTACGGTCGGCCTCCCCCAACGCCACCGGCGCAAGCCGGTGCTCCGCCGCCACCCGCTGGGCGCCCGCCGTGGAGAGCACACCGACCGCCGCGTCAGCAGCCGCGGGAATTCCCATCATCATGCGCGCCGGTAGCCCGGCGAACACTCCGCCCGCGCGCAGCAGGGACCGCACGCCGGTGGGATGCACCAGTTGCTCGGAGAGTCCCAGTTCCGTCGCCAGATTCGCTGCCTCCGGCCTGCGGACGAGGAACGCCTCCGGCCCCACGTCGAAAGGCTTACCCGCCAACGTCGTGGTGTGGATCTTGCCGCCCAGCCGGTCCCCTGCTTCACAGACCACGACAGAGGCGTTGGCACCCAGCTCACCACGTAACCGGTACGCCGCTGTGAGGCCGGAGACTCCGCCGCCGATCACCGCGACACGCGGTCCCCCGTCGCGGTCCTGCCACGATGTCACAGGCTGTGCACCAGCTCGACGATCCGGGTCAGCACATCGGGGTCGGCGTCCGGCGGGACCCCGTGGCCGAGGTTGAAGATATGTCCCGGCGCCGCACGTCCCTCCCGCACGACACGTCGTACCTCGGCGTCGATCACCGGCCACGGCGCGGCCAGTAACGCCGGGTCCAGATTGCCCTGTAGTGCCGGTGCCGGTTCCGTGGCGGTGGTGAGCCGCCGCGCCGCCTCGTCCAACGGCACGCGCCAGTCCACCCCGACGACGTCCGCCCCGGCGTCACGCATTGCGGGGAACAGCTCACCCGTCCCGACCCCGAAATGGATCCGTGGCACTCCCGTGTCCCGGAGGGCGTTGAGCACCGTCGTCGAGTGTGGCAGCACGAACTCCTGGTAGTCCCGCAGTGAGAGCGCACCCGCCCAGGAGTCGAACAGCTGCACCGCGTCCACGCCGGCCGCGATCTGCACCCGGAGGAAGGTCAGCGTCAGCTCGGCCAGCTTCCCCGCCAACTGGTGCCAGAGTTCCGGTTCGGCCCGCATCAACGCCTTCGTATTACGGTAGTCCCGACTCGGCCCACCCTCGATGAGGTAGGAGGCCAGAGTGAACGGCGCTCCCGCGAACCCGATCAACGGCGTGCTGCCGAGGGACGTGATCAACGATCCGATACCGTCCGCGATCGGGCGGAGTTGTTCGGGAACCAGTTCCGGGAGCGCAGCCACCTGCTGTCGCGACCGCACCGGCTCGGCGAGTACGGGCCCCGTGCCCGGCACGATATCGACGTCGACCCCGGCAGCCCGCAGTGGCACGACGATGTCGCTGAACAGGATCGCTGCATCCACACCGTGCCGGGTCACCGGCTGCAGGGTGATCTCGGTGAGCAGGTCCGCGTCGAGGCACGCCCGCAACATCGGCACGCCTTCACGGAGCTCACGGTACTCGGGCAACGACCGTCCCGCCTGGCGCATGAACCACACCGGAGTGTGTGCCGGGCCGGTGGCGTTCGCAGCACGCAACAGGGGTGCATCGGACAGATCACGTCGCACTGACGAGAGGTCCCACGACTGAACAGAGGAGGCCACGTCCACCATCCTGCCACGCGCTGGGGCCCCGATCGGCAGTCGCCCGGTCGGATCCCGTGCCGGCGGTGTCGACACGCACTGTCGACGCCAGCTCGGGGCTCCTCCATCGAGCACGAGCATCTGGTTCCACAGCGGACAACGACACGATAACGTTGTCCACACGCGCCCGGCGCGCCTGTCGCCTTCTCCCGTTCGCTGCGACCTACCCTCTGGCACGTGACCGCGATGCCAGATGCTCCCGAGCTGTTCCGCGCCGCAGTGGCGGCGTTGCAACGAGCACGAACCCGCTCGGAGATCACTCTCGAGCCGATACGCCCCCCGAAGCGACTCGCTCCGTGGAGCTATGCGATCGGCTGTGAACTCACCGGTCCCGCGGACGTGACGGCCTCCGGTCGACTGATTCTGCTGCACGATCCGGAAGGCCAGCAGGGCTGGGGCGGAGTGTTGCGGCTGGTCCTCTACGTCAGTGCAGAGCTGGACCCGGACCTGGCCAACGGCCCCTTGTTGGCCAGCGTCGGCTGGTCCTGGCTGACCGACGCACTCGACGATGCCGCGGCCGGCGCGACCGCGCTCGGGGGCACCGTCACCGCCACCTCGTCGACACGCTTCGGTGACATCCCGGGGCCCACCCGCACCGACGATCTGGAACTGCGTGCCTCGTGGACGCCCGATGGCACGGAACTCACCGCACATGCCGACGCGTTCGCGCGGGTGATGTCCAGCGTTGTGGGACTGCCGCCGGTCGGTGTGACCGACCTCGGCGAACATCAGTAGTGGCGACCACCAATAGTGACGACGATCAGTAGTTACGCCACTCCTCCATGGCGTAGTCGAGAATCCGCGGATGCATCAGTGTCGACGGTGGAATGTCGGCGATACGTCTGCGATCGGCGGGGAACACTGTGGCGGCCCGTAACGTCGCGTCATCGATCGACCGCAGCGACGGCGCCGAATCGGGCAATCGGACCTCGGGAGCGGACCCCTTCGCGGCAAGATGGTATCCCCACTCACCGAAACTCGGCACCGAGGTATGGTACGGCGTCGTTTTCAACCCTGCCGCGCGAAGGGACGCCTCGATCGACCAGTACGATTTCGGCGCGAAGTACGGTGACCCCGACTGGACCACCATGCGCCCGTCGTCGGCCAGAGCGTGCATCGCCAGCGCGTAGAACTCCACGGAGTACAGCTTGGCGGTCGATGTGGAGTCCGGTCCCGGCATGTCCACGATGATCGTGTCGTAGCGCTGCGAATTGTCCCGGAGCCACTGGAAGGCGTCCCCGATATCGACGTTCACGCGATCGTCGGCGAACGAATCGTCGTTGAGTTCGCGTAGCTTGGGATTCTCCCGGGCCAGCTCGACGACGTCCGGGTCGAGTTCCACCAGATCCACCCGGTCAACATCGTCGTAACGCAGTACTTCGCGTAGCGCGAGCCCGTCCCCGCCACCGAGGATCAGCACCCGCTCGTGTGACCCGGTCATCGCAGGGTGCACCAGCGCTTCGTGATAACGATACTCGTCGACCGAGCTGAACTGCAGATCGCCGTTGAGGAACAAGCGGATGTCCTCTCGTCCCGAGACGGAACTCGACTCCGTGAGCACGATCTGCTGATACTTGTTCTCCTCGGCGTGGACCACCGGGTCGGAGTACAACGCCTGGCGCGCGGTGACCTCGAACGAGTCGGCATACGCGTAGCACAACGCCAGCACCGCGATCACAGCCACCGCTATCGCACTCAGCACCCACCTGCTCGTGCGGGTCAACCAGGCCCGAAAGGCACTGAGAATCAATCCCAGACCCGCCAGGGCGTTCACGGCGCCGACGACCAATGCTCCCTGGATCTGTCCGAACACCGGCAACAACACGAAGGGGAAAGCCAGCCCGCCGACCAGCGCACCCACATAGTCGGCAGCGAACAGGTCCGCCACCGCCGACCCCGCTGCCTGTTTCCGGATACGCTGCAACAACTCCATCAACAGCGGAATCTCCGCACCGATCAGCACGCCGAGGACCAGTGCCGTGACGATGAGCGCCTGCGTGTACATGCCGATCCAGGCGAACGCGGCGTACAGCAGCAGCACACTGAGCCCGCCGAGCAGCGCCAGCACGATCTCGACCCCCGCGAACGCGAGAGCGGCGCGCTGTTGCAGCGGTTTGGCGGCCAAGGCGCCGATACCCATCGCGAACACCATCAGCGAGAGCACGATGGATGCCTGTCCGACCGAATCACCGATCAGGTAACTACCCAGCGCCACCAGGGCGAGTTCGTACACCAGGCCGCACGCGGCACAGACGAACACGGCCAACAGCACGGCCAGTCGTGCGACACGTCGTCGCGGCAGGCCGGACGCCACGGTCGTGCCCGTCTCGCCGTCCTCCGCCGCTCGCGGATCGGCTGCTGTCTCAACGTCGGTCATACGGTATCCAGGAGATCACTGCGTCGTTGCCGGACCGACACGGCCGGGCAGCATGGTGGATGCAGCTCACAGTCGCGCCGGGCACCGCACCGGGCGAACGCACACACTCCCCGCTCGGTCCGGCGCCGGCGTCGGCAGACATCGCTACTGCTGCTTCTGTTTCCGGGAGCTCACCACGCCGGTCACGATCGCCGCCACGGCACCAGCGCCCAGCAGACCGATGATGACGACCGTGCCGACCGGGAAGTCACTACCACTGCTGTCGGGCAAGTCCGCGTTCGCACGGCTCGGGGTCGCCTCGGAGCTCGGACGTTCCTGCGGCTCCAGCACCCCCTGTTGTATCAGCACCAAGGGCAGTGCCAACACCGCGTGTCCCGTGGCCCCCACCGGATCGTCGATCAACGCGTCCGCGTCGATACCGAGCTCGGCATAGGTCTCCCGAACTCCCGACGTGACATCCGGCAGATCGGGGGAGGTCGCGATGGAGATGTCCGCGGCATCGTAATCGGGACTGTTCGTCATGGTGTACGCGACGGTGATACGAACTTCCGCCCAGCGGTCGCAACTGTCCGCCCGTTCCCCGGGGCCGCGGCTCGAGCCCTGCTGTACGGTGTCGTTGGCACCGTCCTTGAGGACCCATCCGAAACACATGTCGTAGGTGTCCTCGAGCTCGGCCAACTTGTTCGACAGGCGCTGCTGCTCACTTATACTGAAGGTGGGAATGTCCGAGCCCCGGTAGAGTGCCCCCGCACGGTACAGGTCGCTGTCCGAATCGGTGAACGTGGAGCTACCGCCGTTGCCGGACGGCCAGGCAAAGATCATGACACCGACGATGATGACGACCAGTACCAGGCAGCCCCAGCCGCCCCTGCGTAGTTGGCGTTCGACCCTCGTCGGGATGTCGTTGGACTGCTCGGACGGCGCCTGCTGCGCAGTGCCCGGATAGCCACCCGGATACTGCGAATACTGACCTGGATGCTGTCCCGGGTATTGACCGGGGTACTGACCTGGATACTGACCCGAGTACAGACCGGGCTGCTGACCTGGGTATTGACCGGGGTATCCGCCGGACTGCGCAGCGTCATCAGGATACTGCGGAGACTGACCCTGCCGGGGGTCGTGATTTCCGGGATCGTGTGGGGATCCACCGGGATCTTCGGACCGGCCCCGAGGATCCTCCGGGTCGTTACCGGGGTGTTCCGTCATTTACCCGCTCCTGGTCCTCTGCCGCGGAAACTGTCGCCGTGCGGGGAGGTCCATCCCCACGCCCCACCGATATGGACGAAGAAGAAGCCATACGCTCGACGGGGCTCCATGACCAGGATCCTGGACCCCGACTGTTTCGGCTGGATGACAATGGCATCCCCGGGATAGCGAAGGTAGATCCCGGAGCCGTCGGCGTGTTGCGACTGGGGCTGCCACTCGTCGACGATCTGCGCGGCGACATCGGTCGGCTGCTTGTCGGACTGGTAGGTACGTGTCCGTTTTCCGTAGTGCTCCTGCTGTGTCTGTACACGCTCGAAATTCTTGGCGACGTAACTCGCGGCGCTCGTCCCCGAGAACACGAACAGGTTCAGGGAGACAATCAGCACGATCACGAGCAGCAGGCCCGCGATCACGAACCACCACTTGGGCTTCATCGTCGCCACCAACTAATCCATCGAGGCGGGGAAAATTCGAACCTCGTACCGGGAGAGAACCTCACCACGGCTGGCTTCCCACTTGCCATTGTCGCCGTAGGCCTCGAGTGCGAGTCTGCTGTCGTCGTCGGAGACGTAGTCCTGGTAGTGCACGGTGCCACCGTCGTCCAGACCGGTCGTACCCTCGGTCGTGTAGCGAGCCGTGCCCGATTCGGTACGCCGGTAGTTCCGACCCTCCCACTCGATCGACTTGCCCGGGCGAACCTCCGCATCGGGAAGTGCGGTGAACAGTACCAACTCCAGTTCGGGATCCTCCTCCACCGAGAGCCAGATTCGTTTGCCCTGCGCGTCGTCGAGGAAGTGTTCGTCCCAGGACCAGCCTTCCTCGTTCAGTCGCAGGCTGCCACGAACCGTGTAATCGTGGCCCCTGATCTCCACGATCGCCCCCGCCTGCAGTTGTCGCGGATCACCTCGCAGCGCATCCACATCGCCCGTGCCGAACGGATCGACCGGTTTCTCTGCACCACCCTGTCGCGTATCGTGCGACTGCCGGTTGCGCTGTATCAACCGAACACCTCCCCAGACAGCCAGCGCAACCACCAGCAGCACAATCACGACGAGAACGAACTCACCCACTGTCACACCCCATCACGCGTGTCAGCACAAGCCTGATTCACCGAATTGATGATCCTAGCGTCCAGGCCACCAGCTGGGTGAACCGGCATCCCTTTGTCGCCGCTCGTGGATGATGCACGTGCATAGCGCAACTGCTTGCATGCACGCTGTGGAACAGCCATGAGAAACGTTATCGCACGAGCACCATCGAATGTTAACGAGAACAATCAATATCACCTTATCGTGCTACCGCAGCATCACAACGTAGCGAAACGAAGTAAATCTGTACCCGTTAGAACTCCCCACAACCCCGGTCGGGCCGCTACAGTACATGTGACGACACCACTTCTGGCCCGACGCTGGCGCGGCTTTGGGCCGGGAGCCCAGTGCCGGTCGGGGGGCACGACCGACTCCAGGGAGGTAGTTTTAGGTGGCTGCCGTCGGCTTATCGCTGACCGGCCGGACCACACCGGCTGATGCACTGCCGGTTGGTGTGGTGCCGCATCCGCGAGAAGAACTGTTTTCTGTACTGGTGGTGGACAGCCACCCGTTGCTCAGGGAGGCAATAGCCTCACGCCTGGCTCAGATGGGCGCGGGCGCCGTCCACGAGGCCGCAGCGCTGACCGACGCACGTGACCGAGCGAAGGCGACCGGGCCATGTGACCTCGCGGTCCTGGACCTCACGTTACCGGACGGTAGTGGCATCGAACTCGTTTCCGAGCTACGTACCTCCGGCTGGGGCCGGATCGTGGTGCTCGCCTCCTCCGACGACCCGTCCGCAGTACGCGCGGCGTTCAATGCCGGGGCCCAGGCGTACCTGTTGAAGTCGGCATCACCGCTGACAGTCACGGACGGCTTCCGGCAGGTCCTCGAGGGTGGGGTGTACGCCGATCCGAGTGTCACACCGGCGCTGGCAACCGGTGCACGCGTTCCGGGCACGGACAACACTCCTCGCGAGTTATCCGTGCGCGAAGTGGAAGTGCTGCAACGGGTCGCGGACGGTCAGTCCAACAAAGAGATCGGGGACGAGCTCGAACTGTCCGCACTCACCGTCAAGTCGCATCTGTCCCGGATCGGCCGCAAACTCGGTACCGGGGATCGGGCACAGATGGTGGCACTCGCCATGCGAGCGGACGTCATCCGTTAGGGGCAGCCCGCGGATCCCGTAGGATGCGCGGATGTGACAGCCAGTCGCCCCGAGCCGGCAGAACAATCGCCCGTCCCGTTGACACGCCCCCACAACGGCACTCCGACCGTCGTGGGCACGACCACCGCGCTCCAGACCGCCTGCGACACGCTGGTTGCGGGGACCGGCCCGGTCGCCGTCGACACCGAACGTGCATCCGGATATCGCTACTGGCAACGGGCCTACCTGCTGCAACTGCATCGCGCCGGATCGGGCACCATTCTGATCGATCCCATCGCGTTCGACGGTGATTTGGGCCGACTCACCGAGATCCTCGCCGGTGTCGAGTGGGTTCTCCATGCGGCGGACCAGGATCTTCCCTGCCTGCGGGAGCTGAACCTGATTCCGCCAAGGTTGTTCGACACCGAGCTGGCCGCGCGACTGGCAGGCTACGATCGTGTCGCGCTCGGCACCATGACCGAGCTCCTACTCGGGTACCAACTCGAGAAGGGACACAGTGCGGCCGACTGGTCCCGTCGCCCTCTCCCGGAAGAATGGCTGAACTACGCCGCACTGGACGTGGAGCTGCTCCTGCCGTTGCGGGACCAGCTCGAAACCGTGCTCGCCGCGCAGGAGAAACTGGACTGGGCACACCAGGAGTTCGCCGCGCTCCGCGATGCGCCGCCAACCCCACAACGGTCGGAACCGTGGCGCCGTACCTCGGGAATCCACAAGGTCAGAACGGCTCGTGGACTGGCGGCGGTGCGTGCGCTGTGGCAGGCACGCGACACACTCGCCTATGAGCACGACAAGGCACCGGGACGGATCCTCCCGGACAAGGCCATCATCGCCGCGGTACTGGCCGATCCACACACGAGCTCCGAGCTGCACGAACTGAGCATGTTCCGCGGCCGCGGCCGACGTCGCTACAGCAGTCTGTGGTTGCGTCAACTGCAGTCGGCCCGGCGTATGCCCGCCGCCGAGCTTCCGAAGCTCACGACGCCTACGGACGGTCCGCCACCTGCGAACCGGTGGGCCGATCGCGCTCCCGATGCGGCCGCGCGGCTGGCGGCCGCGAAGGAGGCGGTGGCAACGGTCGCCACACAGTACACACTACCGGTGGAGAACCTGCTGCAACCAAGCCTGCTGCGGCAGTTGTGCTGGTCCCCGCCTGCGGACACCACCACAACCGGGACGGCAGCAGCATTGCGGAGCGCCGGCGCGCGCGGCTGGCAGATCGATCTTGTGGCCGGCCCGGTCAGTCGGGCACTGGCCCCGGACGGTTAGAGCCCTGCTCCGAGAAACCGCGGCCGTCGACCGGACCGAACGAATCTCGTAGCACCGCTTCGCACCGTCCGGGCGTGGTTCAGCTTCCGAGTACGTCGGGGTGCGGTCCGAGCCGGTTCCCGGACTCCAACGTCGCGATCGCGGCAATGTCCTGCTCGTCCAGTTCGAAGTCGAACACCGCCACGTTCTCGGCGATACGCTGCGGGGTGACCGACTTCGGAATGACCACGTGTCCCATCTCGATGTGCCAGCGCAACACGATCTGTGCGGGCGACTTGCCGTGCTTCTTCGCGAGTGTCCTGACCACCCGTGTCTCCAGCAGTTCACCGCCCCGTGCAATGGGACTCCACGCCTCCGTGATGATGCGCTTCTTACGATGATAATCACGCAGCTCCGGCTGTTGCAGCTGTGGGTGCAGCTCGATCTGATTGACCGCGGGGACGGTGTCACTCTCGGCGAGCAGCCTGTCCAGGTGTTCCTGTTGGAAGTTCGACACGCCGATGGCGCGCGCACGTCCCTCCGCGGCGATACGTTCCAAAGCGCGCCACGTCTCCACGTAACGCCCCTGCGCCGGCACCGGCCAGTGAATCAGATACAGATCCACGTACGTTGTGCCGAGCTGCTCGAGACTGGCGTCGAACGCACGCAATGCGGCATCGTAACCGTGCGAGTCGTTCCAGAGCTTCGTCGTGACGAACAGATCCTCACGCGGCACCCCGGACCCCGCGATCGCTTCCCCGACCCCTCGTTCGTTGCCGTACAAGGTGGCCGTGTCGATGCTGCGGTAACCCGACTCGAGTGCCGCGTACACGGTATCGGTGACCTGCTCATCGGGCACCTTGTACACACCGATCCCGAGCTGGGGAATCCGCACCCCGTTGTTCAGTTCAACCGTAGGAATCATCACCGGCAGCATACGACCCCGCTGCGCTCAACCGTTCGGCAGCCGTACCATGACCGACAACCCGCCGCCGACGACCGGCTCGGCACTGACCGTGCCCTCGTGGACATCGACCGCGGCACGCACGATCGACAGTCCCAGGCCCGCGCCGGAACGGGCTGTCCTGGCCGTGCCTGCCCGTCGGAAGGGCTCGAACAGCCCCGCGACAGTCTCGGAATCCACCAAGGGCCCCGACGAGCGCACCGCCAGAACGCTCACGCCCTCCTCGCGGTGCATGCTCACTTCGATCCACCCACCATCCACGTTGTGTTTGATGGCGTTCTCGAGAAGGTTTCCGGCAACTCGCTCGAGCAGCGCGGGGTCACCCACTGCGGGAACCTGTCGCGTATCCACGGTGACCCGTAGTGCGCGGGTCTCGGCCTGGTCACGGACCGCCTGCCAGGCTCGTGCTACCACATCGGCCAGATCAATCGTTTCGAAGACCGTGAGCTCCGCAGCATCCGTACGCGCAAGCAGCAGCAACGAACCCACCAACCGCTCCGCGCGCTCCGTCGCATCACGAACCACCGCTGCCATCCTGCGTAACTCGGCCACATCGGCGTCGTCGTCCGAGAGCGTGACGTCCAACTCGGTACGGATCACCGCCAACGGAGTCCGCAACTCGTGACTCGCGTTGGCCACGAAACGATGTTGCGCCTCGAAGGCCTGCTGAAGTCGTTGCAACATCGCGTCGAAGGTTCGTGCCAAGTCGGCCAGCTCGCCCTTGGCCCGCGTGGTATCGACCTGACTGCCCACCCGCTCGTCCAGCGACTCGGCGGACAACCGGTCGGCCGTATCGGTAATTTCACGCAGTGGTCGTAACACCCGGGATGTCATCGTCCATGCCACGATCGCCGATGCCGCGACCACGCAGCAGAACGCGATCGCACCAATCACGAGTACCTGCCTCCGGGCCTGGTCACGGAGATGCTGTGTCAGTGTCCCCGCATCCACCACCGAATCGTCCACCACGACGGTCGTGCCGGGTGGCAGTTCCGGGACCGCGGCCACCGACTGACTGACGAGCCGCCAGGCCAGCCAGAGCAGCAACAGGCTGATGACCATCGCCAACGCGGTCGCCAGCAGGGTGATCCGAGCGCGGAGACTCCGTGGCCGCAGCGAACGCGAGAGTCCGCTCACCCGGATTGGGACCGCTCAGCGGTGGCATCGGACGACTTCTGGGAATCCGGCACCGACTCGGCCTGCTTCCCCGCGCTCGGCACCCGGTAACCGGACCCGACCACCGTGTCGATGACACCCGGATCGCCCAGCTTTTTACGCAGTGTCATGACCGTCACACGTACAGTCGTAGTGAACGGGTCGGCGTTCTCATCCCAGACCCGTTCCAGCAGCTCCTCACTACTCACCACCGATCCGGCAGCCGACAACAGGACCTCGAGGACGCCGAACTCCTTACGCGTCAGATCCACCGGTCCGCGTTCACGGTGCACCGTGCGTTTGGCCGGATCCAACCAAATGTCCTCGGCAGTCAACAACGGCGGCGTGGCCGGGGTCGAACGCCTGCCGAGAGCGCGCACGCGTGCTGTCAACTCCGGGAACGCGAACGGCTTCGCGAGATAGTCGTCCGCGCCAAGGGACAGCCCCTCGACACGGTCGTCGATATCGCCGCTGGCCGTCAGCATCAACACTCTGCTGAGCTCGTCGGAGCGCGCGATCTCCTCGCACAACGTGTCACCGGACATGCCGGGAAGATCCCGGTCGAGCACGACCACGTCATACCGCGTGACGGTGGCCTTCTCGTGCCCGTCGTCGCCATCGTAGGCGACATCGACAGCCATTCCCTCTTTACGCAGGCCACGCGCGACCGCATCAGCGAGCGCCTGTTCATCCTCAACTACAAGTATCCGCACAGTGTCACCGTGCCACACCTTGCTGAGAATGAGCTTTACAGATCCTGGGCGTTCGTTCAGACAACAGGAACGCCCTCACCCACCCAGCTCACGATCCGTCGCGCGACCGAGTCGGCACTCAGACCAACCTCGGCAAGGATCTCGTCCCGCGAGGCGTGTTCGAGATAGTCCTGCGGAACAGCCAGGTCACGCAGCGGCACATCCACCTCGGCATCACGCAACGCCGCCCCGAGCGCGGCGCCGAATCCCCCGTGCCTGCCACTGTCCTCGACGGTGACCACCATCCGATGCCTTGCGGCGAGCTCGGTGAGCTCCTGCGGAACCGGCAACACCCACCGTGGATCCACCACCGTCGCCGACACGCTGTGTTCGACGAGTTCGGCCGCCGCTGCCACGCCGAGTTGCCCGAACGCCCCCACGGCAACCACCAACACATCACTGTTACCGTGATCCGGCTCGTGCAGCACGTCAACGGTGCCCAGTCGCCGCCGCGCGGGTACGGAATCGATGACGCTGCCCTTGGAGTAGCGCAGTGCGCTCGGACCGTCGGAGACGGCGAGCGCCTCGCCGAGTTCGGCACGCAACGTCTCGGCATCGCGTGGGGCTGCCACGCGCATCCCGGGCACCGTGCCCAACAGCGACAGGTCCCACATCCCATGGTGGCTGGGCCCGTCCGGCCCTGTGATGCCCGCACGATCCAGCACGAGCGTCACCGGCAGCCTGTGCAGGCCGACATCCATCAGCATCTGGTCGAACGCACGGTTCAGAAACGTCGAATACACCGCGAGTACGGGATGCATCCCGCCCATTGCCAGGCCGGCGGACGAGGTCATCGCGTGCTGCTCGGCGATACCGACGTCGAAAACCCGGTCCGGATAAGCCGTCGCGAACCTCTCCAACCCGGTGGAACGCAACATCGCCGCTGTGACTGCCACGACATCGGAGCGCTGCTCGGCCAGTCGCACCAACTCCTCGCCGAACACGGACGTCCAGCTCGTCCCCTTCGCCGGTGGCGCACCGGTCTTCGGATCGATCGGATCCGTCTGGTGCATCTGGTCCGCCTCGTGATTGACCGCGGGCGGATACCCGTTGCCCTTCTGCGTCACCGCGTGCACGATCACCGGCCCGCCGAACTCCTGTGCGTGACGCAGCGCACGTTCGAGCGCGCCGAGATCGTGTCCATCCACCGGCCCGAGGTACTTCAACCCCAGATCCGAGAACAGCATCTGTGGGCTCAGCGCATCCTTCACACCGGCCTTCGCCGCATGCAAAGCGGCGTACAGTGGCCCTCCCACCACAGGAGTCTGCTGCAGAAGTTCCCTTCCGCCATCGAGTACCCGCTCGTAACCGGGACGCAGGCGCAGTGACGCCAACCGCTCGGCAACCCCACCGATGGTCGGTGAGTAGGAGCGGCCGTTGTCGTTGATCACGATCACCACCGGTCTGCGGGGATGTGCCGCGATGTTGTTCAACGCTTCCCAACACATCCCGCCGGTCAGCGCGCCGTCGCCGACCACGGCCACAGCGTGCCCGTCACGGCCTGCCAGCTCATTGGCCTTGGCCAGACCGTCCGCGTACGACAGCGCCGTCGAGGCGTGACTGTTCTCGATGTGATCGTGCTCGCTCTCCGAGCGCGCCGGATACCCCGCCAGCCCGTCACGTTTCCGGAGGCGTTCGAACCCGTCGGCACGCCCGGTGACGATCTTGTGGACGTAGGACTGGTGGCCGACGTCGAAGAGGAGGGAATCCCGCGGGGAATCGAACACCCGGTGTAACGCCAGTGTCAGTTCCACCACACCGAGGTTCGGACCCAGGTGCCCTCCAGCCGCGGAGACCTTGTCGATGAGAAACTCCCGGATCTCGGCAGACAGCTCAGCAAGCTCGTCGTGCGCCATCGCCTTGAGATCGTCCGGCCCGCGTAGAGACTCCAGCAGCGCCACACTTCACCTCACCTGTCCGTGTGTACTTCGCCCATCCAGTGTACGGAGAACTACCCGGAGTGTGCCGGGTGGCGAAACGACATCCAGACTACCCGGATCACGCCGCAGTGCCTGCCGACAGCAGCGCAACACACTCCAGGTGTTGGGTCATCGGAAACGCGTCGAACGCTCGCAGCCTCGTCAACCGATACCCAGCTGCCTCGAACGTAGCGACATCGCGGGCCAATGCCGCGGGGTCGCAGGAGACGTACACCACTCGGCTGGGGCGCGCCGCAGCGATCACTCCCACCACCTGTCGACCGGCACCCTTCCGTGGTGGGTCGAGGACAACGACATCGACCGGTTGCGGGCTCCCGTCGCGGCGCCGGGCAGCCCGCAACGAGGTGCGCACCTCACCACACTTCCAACGCACCTGGGGTGAATCGGCCAGGTTGCGCCGCCCGTCGACGACAGCGCGCTGATCGGACTCCACCGCGAGCACACGGCCGCGCGCGCCGACTCGCGCGGCGAGCACTCCGGCGAACAACCCCACTCCGGCATACAGGTCCCACGCCCGACCACCTCGCGGTACCGCGGCCCAGTCATCGACCAGCCGGGCCAGCGTGTCCGCCAGTTGCGAATGGACCTGCCAGAAACCGGCCGCGTCAAGCTGCCACGACCTGTCAGCGGCGTACTCTGTCGCGGTCCCGCCACGGACCAGGCCGGACCGCCCCTTCCGGGGCTCTGCTGGTGTCACGCTCAGGTGTTGCTGCCCGACCCCGTCGAGCACGGCCTGCAGTTGATCTCCTGGATCCCAGCTCCGGTCGAGCACGTTCCGCAACACCCCCTCCGCCGCGATCGGGCAGTCGTCCAACGGCACCACCCGGTGACTGCGGTGTGCTCGCAGACCCGCCCGGCCCGAATCGTCGGTCGCCAGCTCCATCCTGGTGCGCCACCGCAACGGACCACCGGGCAGCTCCTCGACCGGCACCGACAGGTCGATTCCAGCGAGTCGGTGGAACTGCTCCCGCAGCACCTCGGACTTGAGTTCACGTTGCCCCTGCGGACTGACATGCTGCCAGTCGCATCCACCGCATCCGCCCGGCCCGGATACCGGACAGGACGGCTCGACACGCTGTGCCGCAGCGCGGAGCACCCGTACCGCGTCGGCGCGACAGAAGCTCCCGCCGCCGTCGGCCGTGATTTCGGCGACCACGCGCTCGCCGGGAAGGGTGTGCCGCACGAACACGACCCGACCGTCCCAACGGGCTACACAGTGGCCGCCGTGGGCCACCGACTCGACCTCGAGTTCCACCCGTCGCCCCACCGTTGTGGAGGTCCGTTCATTCATCGCGCTCCCACGTCTCACGTTCACCGGCATCCGTCGCCTCGCGCGACGACATCGCGCCCGGCGATTGCGAATCCGCCCCCGTCGCGTTCTTCATCGACGACGCCAGCTGCCACGGCACGCTGGTCACCATGACACCCGGTTGGAACAACAAACGCCCCTTGAGTCGGAGCGCACTCTGATTGTGTAACAGCTGTTCCCACCATCGACTCACCACGTACTCCGGGATGAACACGGTGACGACGTTGCGCGGGTTCGCGCCACGGACCCGTCGCACGTAGTCGAGCACCGGCCTGGTCACCTCACGGTACGGCGATTCGATCACCTTCAGCGGCACCCGCAGTTGTTTGCTGTCCCACTCCGCCACCAGTGCCCGCGTGTCCGCATCGTCCACGTTGACGGTGACCGCCTCGAGCACGTCCGGGTGGGTCGCCCTGGCGTAGGTCAGGGCACGCAACGTCGGTAGGTGCAGCGTCGACACCAGCACAATCGCGTGGTTACGCGAGGGCAGCACAGTGGGCCGTTTGTCGAGTTCCCGCAGTTCGGTGGCGACGCGGTCGTAGTGTTTGCGGATACCGGTCATCAGCGCACACATCACGCCCATCGCCGCGATCGCGATCCACGCGCCCGCCAGGAACTTCGTGACCAGTACGACCAGCAACGCACCGGCGGTCATCACCAGGCCGAACGTGTTGATCGCCTGGGAACGACGCATTCGTCTGCGCGTCGCCCGGTCGTCGGTCGTGCTCAGTTGGCGGTTCCAGTGCCGAATCATGCCGCTCTGACTGAGCACGAAGGAGACGAACACGCCGACGATGTACAGCTGGATCAACGACGTGACCCGCGCATCGAAACCGATGATCAACACAATGGCGAAACCCGCCAGCAACAGAATCCCGTTGCTGAGTGTGAGTCGATCACCACGGGTGTGCAGTTGCCTGGGCAGGTACCGGTCCTGGGCGAGCATCGAACTCAACCGCGGAAACCCGTTGAACGAGGTATTCGCCGCGAGCACGAGAACGAGCCCGGTGAGGATAATCACATAATAGACAGCGGGCGTGAAATCGGCGAACACGGCGTTGGCCAGCTGCGCGACCACGGTCTGCTGCTCGTAGTCGGCGGGCGCCCCGATCAGTCGTTGGGGCTCGGCGGCGATCACCAAGCCCGAGATCCGGGCGAGAACGAGCACGCCGAGAAACATCGTCACCGCGATCGTCCCCATGACCAGCAGCGTGGTCGCGGCGTTCCGCGCCTTGGGCTTGCGGAAGGCGGGCACCCCGTTCGCGATGGTCTCCACACCGGTCAACGCGACACTGCCGGTGGAGAACGCCCGCAGAACCAGGAACACGAATCCGATCCCGGCAAGCTGGGTCGGCCGTTCGGCGAGCTCGAAGCCCGCGCTCTCCGCCCGGATCGACTCCCCGATCACCAGCACCCTGACCAGACCATAGATGATCATTCCGAGAATGCCGACGACGAACGCGTAGGTGATGATCGCGAACGTCCTACCGCCCTCGCTCATCCCGCGCAGGTTCGCCGCGGTCAGGACCAGCACCACCGCGACCCCGAACGCCACCTTGTGATCGCCGACCAACGGCACGAGCGAGCCGATGTTGGCCACGACCGCGGACACCGACACCGCGACCGTGAGGACGTAGTCGACCAACAACGCGCTGGCGACTCCCACCCCCCACCGCGGGCCGTGGTTGACCGTGGCAACCTCGTAGTCCCCTCCCCCCGAGGGATACGCGCGCACGGTCTGCCGATAGCTGGCGACCACCGCCACCATCACCAACGCCACGACGAGGCCGATCCAGACGGTGAAGGCGTACGCCGACAGACCGGCCATCGACAGCGTCAACATGATCTCTTCGGGCGCGTACGCCAGACTCGACATCGGGTCGGAGGCGAACACGGGCAACGCGACGCGCTTGGGCAGCAGCATGTTGGGCAGCCGGTCGCTACGGAAGGGCCTGCCAACCACCAACCGTTTCGCGGCGGTCGTCAACTTGGACACCCCAGAATCGTAGTTCGAAGCGCTGGCGTCCCTCACGACGCTGTGGCATACAGTGCACCAGGACGACTCGCGACCGGGACGACTCGCGACCGGGACGACAAGGGACAACACCAGCAACACGAGGAGGCCGACGGTTGCACGTGGTCATCATGGGGTGTGGGCGTGTCGGTGCCTCACTCGCTGCCGCGCTGGAGCGGCTCGGCCATGATGTCGGGGTCATCGACAGGGATCGCGAGGCCTTTCGCAGGCTCGGCAACGAGTTCCGCGGCAGACAGATCGTCGGCGTCGGCTTCGACCGGGAGGTACTCGACAGCGCTGCGATCAGCGAGGCGGACGCGTTCGCCGCGGTGTCCAGCGGCGACAACTCGAACATCATCGCCGCCCGGGTTGCCCGGGAGAACTTCGACGTGCCGCGCGTCGTGGCGCGCATCTACGATCACAAGCGAGCCGCCGTCTACGAACGGCTCGGTATCCCGACCATCGCCACGGTTCCGTGGACCACGGACAGATTCCTGCGCACGTTGCTGCCCGAGGGCGCGATGACATCCTGGCGCGATCCGACCGGAACCGTCGCGTTGCTGCAGCTGTCGCTGCACCAGGACTGGGTCGGCCGCACCGTGCACGAGCTGCAGCAGGCAACCGGCTCGCGCGTCGCGTGCATCATGCGGTTCGGGACAGGCGTGTTGCCGGATGCGAAAACCGTGCTGCAGGCAGACGACGAGGTTCATGTCACCGCGCATTCCGGCACGGTGACCGATGTCGCCAGCCGCGCAGCACACGGCCCGGAGGACGAATGATGCGGATCGCCATCGCGGGGGCCGGAGCCGTCGGCAGCTCCATCGCCTCGGAACTGCTCGAGGCCGGCCACACCGTCATGCTCATCGAACACGCCTCGCAACAGTTCAAGCCGGAGGTGGCCGAGCAGGCGGACTGGGTACTCGGCGATGCCTGTGAGTTCGTCACGTTGGAGGAAGCCGGCATCGAACGCTGCGACGTAGTGATCGCCGCCACGGGCGACGACAAGGCCAACCTGGTCGTTTCGCTGCTCGCGAAAACGGAATTCGCGGTGCGCAGGGTCGTCGCACGCATCAACAACCCCGCCAACGAGTGGCTCTTCACCGAGGCGTGGGGCATCGACGTGGCCGTGTCGACACCACGCATGCTCGCCGCAATCGTCGAGGAAGCAGTCAACGTGGGGGACCTGGTGCGGTTGATGACGTTCCGCAGGAGCCAGGCGAATCTCGTCGAGCTCACCCTGCCCGCCGACACCCCTCTCGCGGGCAGTGCCGTCCGCGAGTTGTCGTTGCCGCGCGAGGCGGCCCTGGTCACCGTGCTGCGGGGCGAGCGGGTGATCGTCCCCGAGTCGGATGATCCGCTGGAGCCCGAGGACGAGTTACTGTTCGTCTCACCACCCGAGGCCGAGGCCGAGATCCGGCGGGCGCTGCTCGGCTGAGGACGCGGCCTCACGGGGCTTCAGTCCGCCGCGCGGACCCCGCGCGGCCTCAGCCGTAGCGGGCTCGCAGCTCCGCCTCGATCTCGGCTTCGTGCTCGCGCTGTTGCTGTCGCAGACGGCTCAGGCGCCGGTCGGAACGACGGACCGCCCAAACCACCACGAGCAACGCCAGTGCGTACAGCGGATAGCCCATGCCGATCTTGGCTGCGGCGAGCCAACCGGTGAGATCCTCGGCGTACAGGTAGTGCTGGACCACGAAGCGCGCCGCGAACACCGCCGCCAGCGCCAGCGTGGCGATATCGTAGTAGTGTCGCGACGGCTTGTCGGAGCGCCACCGCATCCCCGCGCCGTTCAGGTAGTTCCACACCACGCCCGCCAACGGCCACCGCGCGGCGACGGAAAGTACCAGCGCCCCGAAGTAGACCGCGCTCGCCCAGATCCCGAACAGGAAGTATCCTTTGGCCGAACCGGTCTGGTATGCGATGAACGCGGCGATCGCCACCCCGAAGAATCCCGAGATGGCCGGCTGCACCGGCTCCTTGCGGACAATCCGCCACAGCGTGATCAGCACCGCACTGCCCAACGCGCCCCAGATGGCGGGCATCAGCCCGAAGGCCGCGTTGACGAGCACGAACACCACCACTGGCAGTGACGAATACAGGAGGCCGGAGGCACCGCCCATCTGTTCGAGCACGGTCTGGTTTCGCGTGTCGGTGCCGTCCGACGACTGCTCGGTGGCCGTCTTGCCCGGCCCGGCGCGATGTGTCATGCGATTGTCTGTAACTCGTAGTAGGGGTTGTAGAGCACCTTGTGTCCGTCCCGGTCACCGATCCGGCCACTGACCTTCAGGGTACGTCCCGGCTCGATGCCCGGGATCCTGCGTCGCCCGAGCCACACCAGGGTGACCTCGTCCGTGCCGTCGAACAGCTCGGCTTTCAGTGTTACCGCGTCCGACTCCGGGCCGAACTCCACACTACGAATCCGCCCCAAAACGGTCACGGACTCACCAGTGCGACAGTCGCAGGCCCGACTGGCGCCGCCCGCCCGGGAACGTTCGGACAACTCGTCGGCGTCGAGTTCGCCCGTATCGCTGGTCAGTTTCCGTACCAGTTTGTTGAAGTAACCACTGTCCTTGGAGGGCATTGGCATACACTCCTGTATCAGGGGCCCCCGACTACCGGCCCGTGCGCCATCAACCGTAACCCGACTCTCCGGAAACGTAACCCCACAGCGACCGGTGACACGAGGCGCCCGAACTGCTGCGCTCAGCTCTCCTGCTGCGGCTGTTCGGCCGACTGCTGGGCCGCGATGTGTTCGGACACCGATTCGGGGAGTGTGATCGGGAGGGGGGTCCCCACTGGCATCGGTGAACCTCCCCGGTTCACAACGGTTCCCCGGACTATCTCCCGCAGCGCACCCGGAGCGGTCGCCGACTGCGACTGTGGCCCGGCGATCACTCCACGTACCAGCCATCCCGGCCCATCGACACCAACGAAACGCAACGCCACATCGTCGGTCACCGCGGAGAGCTCACTGTCCCATTCCCCGGCACCGGATGTGACCTTGGCCCCATCGGAACGTAGCTGCTCAGTCAGCTTGGCAGAGACGTCACGCCACAACCCGCCGGAACGGGGCGCGGCATAGGCACTGACGGTCACACGTCCCTGTTCGACCACGATGTGCACGGCCTTCACACTGCCGCTCGACGGATCCATCTCGACCTGCACCTGGGCGCCGTCCGGTACGGGAACTCGAACGGAACCGAGATCGATCCTGCCGACGTCGTCGTCCGGGGCGTCGGCCACGTCGTACGGACCGTCGGGCGCTTCCAGCGGCTCCGGTTGCGGCTCGTCGTCCTCGGTCGTTGCGTCACTTCCCTGATAATACTCGGCGAGCCGCTGGGCCACACCGCGCTTACGCCCGAAAATCCCCACTAGCTCTCCGTTTCCTCGTCTGGTGTTGCACCGTCCATGGTGCCCGCACCCCACCGGTCGGCTCTCGATTGGTCCGCGCGCATCCCGGTCGAGCCGTACCCGCCGCTGCCGCGCGACGACTCGGTCAGCACGGCCGTCTCGGAGAACTCCACTCGCTGCACCTGCTGAACGATCAACTGGGCGATCCGGTCTCCCGCTGCCAACTCGATCGGGTGCACCGGGTCGTGGTTGACAAGACATACCCTGATCTCGCCACGGTAGCCCGCGTCGATCGTCCCCGGAGTGTTCACCAGCGACAGTCCCATCCGGGCCGCGAGCCCGGAACGTGGATGAACGAAGCCCGCGTAGCCCTCCGGCAGTGCGACCGCTATCCCGGTGCCGACGACAACGCGCTCACCGGGTGACAACCGGACCGCGCTGGTGGTCACGAGATCGGCCCCGGCATCACCCGGGCGCGCATAGCTGGGCATCGGCACGCTGGGATCAAGTCGTTGTATTGGGACCCGCAGAATCGACACAGCCGTCGAGACTACCCTGAATGCGTGAACGACGACGCAACCACGCCCGAGGACACCACGGACGAGTCCCCTTCCGACTCAGCCGAAGCCGGGGTCACAGCCGAGACCGCCGAAGCCCACGTCACAGCCGAGACCGCCGAAGCCGAGACGCGAGCGGCGTTCGCTGTGCCGGAACGGGCTCACGCGTATTCGGAACGCCTCTATGCGGCCTGGTGGCTGTGGCTGATGCCGACCGCAGGCGCCATCCTGTTGGCATCGTCGGTCAACATCGGCTACCCGGATCTGCCCGCGTGGCTGCCCTACGTCGTGTTACTGCCGGTCGCGGTGATCATCATGCTCTCGGTCGGGCGTACCAATGTCATGGTCGTAACCTCGGCGGACGAACCCGAGCTGCGAGTCGGCCAAGCGCGTCTGCCCTTGCGCTTCATCGGTGCTGTGGAGATAATCGACAAAGAACACAAACAAGCCGTGTTGGGACCGGAGTTCGACCCGGCTGCGTTCCTGGTACACCGTGCCTCCATCGGCCCACTCGTCCAGCTGGAGTTGACCGACCCGGCCGACAACACACCCTACTGGGTGTTCAGTACACGCCACCCCGAACGGGTACTCGGCGCGCTGGGGGTCGGCGTCACGACGAGCGAGTAACGCCGATCACCACAGCGCTCCGGCGAACTCATACGCAGTCCCGGCAAATGAGTTCGCCGCCGTTCTCCTCCGCCAGCCGACTGCGGTGGTGCACCAGGAAACACACCGCACACGTGAACTCGTCGTTCTGTTTCGGTACCACCTTGACCGTCAGGTCTTCGCCGGACAGGTCCGCGCCGGGAAGTTCGTAATTCTCCGTGCTGCCGTCCTCGTCGGCGTCAACCGAACTCGTCTGCGAGTCACCACGGCGTGCCTTCAGCTCCTCCAGCGAGTCCTCGGCAAGGTCGTCGGACTCGGTGCGGCGCGGTGCATCGTAGTCAGTAGCCATCGTTGTTCACCCCTGCTCAGCTTTACGTCACATTTGCCGGATTCACGGACGAGCCATCTGTGAATCGTTCGTGTCGCTGGTTAACGATCCAGCATCCGGGTTTGTGCCCGAACTCGTCGTGAGTGACGTCTCTTTTCCGACATCCACGTCACGGACGGAGCGCGCAGACTGTAGCTCACCAGTAGAACACGCGCTCAGCGGGTCAGCGAGTTCGTGCCGCGGCGCCACCCACCCGACGCGGGCGCGGACTTCGATGGGCAACGATACCGCGGAGATCGACTTGTCCCCGCCCCGGAGACGTGCTGCGCTGGAACGCAACGACACGGAGGTGTTGTTCCGCACTCGCTTTCGGATCGAAGCGGTACCGTGGAGCCGGGAAGACACTCCGAGCCACCAGAGGGCGGGGGTGCAACAGTGAGCGGCAACCGTCAACACGCAGCAGCTCGTGGGGACCGGACTTCAAGATCACCCCCGTTCGAGTGATACGCGCAACGGCGGACAATGTCGCACAGCGAGAGTGACTGGAGAACTGGTGGCATCGGGCACGGGGCGAGCCGGATCGGCGAACAAACGAAGCACACGGCGCGGTCGACGTGCGTACCGCAAGCGCAATGCGCTGCCCGCGATCGCCCTGTTCACCCTCCTGTGCCTGGCCGCCGCCGCAGTCTGGTTCAAGGTGGCAGCAGAGGAAGCCACGATCGCGGACGCGATCCACTGCCGGCCGGAGGCCACGCCTCCGGCCGGCACCTCATTCAGCCCACAGGGGCGGAGCGCACTCAATGACACCGTTCCGCTGCCGCCGAGCGAAATCACCGTGCGGGTCCGCAACGCCACGGACACCTTCGGGCTGGCGAACCGCACCTCGAACACGCTCGAAGAACTGGGCATCGGGAAGTTGAAGAAACCGACCAACGATCCCGCCTACGAGGAACGCGAGCCACAGTGCTACGGACAGATTCGCTTCGGTCCACAGAGCAAGGCCGCGGCCCGCACGATCAGTCTCATCGACCCGTGTCTCGAACTGGTCGCGACCAGCAGGGAGACCGCAGTGATCAATCTCGTTCTCGGCGCGGACTTCAGCGGCATCCACATCTCCGATGCGACACGCACGATACTCGAGACACTTCGGGAGTGGAACAACTCGGAGCGAGTGGAGGCCACGGCTGGACCATCCATCGAACCGAAACTACTGAGCAAGGCCAGGGACGCCTACTGTTGAACAGTCGGATCCGCGGACGTCCGAGATTCTCGACCGTCAGACGTCCGCAGACCCGCAGGTTGTCAGGATTTCCCGCAGAGGGACCGCGATCGCTGGTGTGGCAGCGATCACCACGTCGTCACCCCGGTTCGGATCCTCGCCCGGCTGAGTGATCTCTGCACCAGCCTCGGCCGCGACCAACGCCGCGGCCGCCCAGTCCCAGGGGGACAATCCGTGTTCGACATACGCGTCGCACCACCCGGCAGCCACGGCACACAAATCGAGCGCCGCCGACCCGCTGCGGCGGATATCGCCCACCGAGCGCAGCAGGCAGGCCACCATATCCGCCTGCCGTCTTCTACGAGCCGCATCGTAGGCGAAGCCAGTGCTGCACAGCGCCACACCGATCCGCTCGGGTTGCGAGACACGGAGCACCCGTCCGTCGAGCCAGGACCCGGCACCACGCACCGCGGTCCACCGTCGCCCGCTGAGCGGTTCGACAACCGCTCCCGCCACTGACTCGCCGTCGAGTTGTGCCGCGATGGAGACCGCGAACCACGGAAATCCGTAGAGGAAGTTCACGGTGCCGTCGATCGGGTCGACGACCCAGGTCACCGCTCCCTGCCCCGGTTCCCCGGTCTCGTGGTGCCCCTGTTCCTCGCCCAGTACGGCGTCGGTCGGGCGAAGCTCGGCGAGCCGGTCACGGATGAAGCGTTCCGCCTGCTGATCGACAGCGGTGACCACATCGGTCTCCGAGGTCTTGGTTTCCACTGTCACCCGCTCGCCACGGTCCATGGCCTGTCGTGCACCGGCCACCAACTCGGCGGCTTCGGCAGCAACCTGCTCGGCGACCCCGGCGAGATCCGCGTACTCGACTGTCACGGCTACCATCCGACCACACCGTGCCGGGAGCGCGCACTCGAGTCGGCCAGTAGGATCGTGACCACGGAACAGCAAAGGGGATGTCATGACCGCGGACAGCGGGTTCGGTATCGATATCGGAGGCAGTGGCATCAAGGGCGCACCGGTGGACCTGCACACCGGTTTGTTGGGCGAACCGCGCATCGAGCTCGACACCCCTGTCCCCTCCACACCGCAGGCCGTCGCCGGAGCACTGACCGAGATCGTCGCGCATTTCGAGTGGCAGGGTCCGATCGGAGTCACGCTTCCCGCCGTGGTCAAACAAGGAGTGGCGTGGACGGCGGCGAACATCGACCAGGGCTGGATCGGCACCGACGCCGCGGGACTGTTCGCCGCACAGCTGGGACATGACCCCGCCACGCTCGCCGTGCTCAACGACGCGGACGCGGCGGGAATCGCGGAGGTCCGCTACAGTCATCCGGAATCAACCGCGGGGGTCACGACGTTACTGACTCTCGGGACCGGAATCGGCAGTGCGCTGTTCCTCGACGGCAAACTGGTACCGAACACGGAGTTCGGCCATCTGGAGATCGACGGGCGCGACGCGGAACTACTCGCCGCGGCTTCCGTCAAGGACGAGCAGGGGTTGAGTTACACGACATGGGCACAGCGAGTGAATCGTTATCTGAAGGTGCTCGAGAACCTCATCAGCCCGGATCGGATCATCCTGGGTGGCGGAATCAGCAAGGCAGCAGCGGACTGGGTTCCGCTGCTGCGACTGCGCAGCAGCGTCCTGGTGGCCTCCCGGCACAACGATGCCGGAATCGTCGGGGCCGCACTGGCCGCTGCCGAGGGGATCGGGCACTGAATTTCCGTGTCGAACAGGCCCGTGATCCCTGGCTTAGCGACGTCACGCGAAGGCGTCGTTACAATGGAACAAGGCCCACGGCTGCGGGACGCAAAATCGCAGGCCGAGGCATGTTCCCCCAATTGGAGGCAGCTGGGACGCAGCGAGTCGTTCGTGGCGTCCCAGCACGTCTGAGATAGATCGCTGCGAAAGGGCGTACGTGGCAGCCACAAAAACCGCAACCGCACGCGGAGCGAATACATCCAGTGCCGCAGGGACCGACCCCGCCGCGACAACCGCAGCGGCCG
>Ga0079226_10000448_pt1 | contig 28754 bp, 33 predicted proteins | sample Poulit2014_FD_76345 | JGI IMG/M metagenome (GOLD analysis project Ga0079226, IMG submission 76345) | Agricultural soil microbial communities from Georgia to study Nitrogen management - Poultry litter 2014 | ecosystem: Environmental > Terrestrial > Soil > Agricultural land | place: USA: Georgia...
ATAGTTAGTTTCAATGGACTTCAGAGCACATGAGTATGTTTGACTTTCCATTGCTCTAACTTAATATTCACCCAAAAACCATAAATACCTAAAGTAATGATGATTAGTAAGAGCCATTTGATCCAATTACCAAATAATTGCATAGCAGTTCCATCAAAATACAATCTTCTTCCGTTGATGACAGTATGTTTTATTTTCCAATTGTACATCATGCAGATTCCCCAAGGTGCACAGATACCAAAAGTTAGGCCAGTAATTAAGCCCGCTAGGATAGCTGTACCTATATAATTTAACAACCCGCCATCAAAATATGAATTATTCATCTTTTTCAACTCCCTTTTTAATCGAAAGAAATTCTAGCTTTCCCTAAAATAATACCATAGTTTGTAAGAAGATATATAAAAGAAAAAATAATGAAAAAATAAAAAAGCTAAGGATAAATTTGGTGTACTTTATAGAGGGAGACAACTTTTTGCTTCCAAACGATTAGTCGGGCTTGCACAGACAATAAAAAACGTGTATAATCACTCTTTGTGAGTAGTCGAAATGACAACTCTCCTTGCTCCTATAAAAATAGGGGCCAAAGTCCACAGGGAGGTGAAAATCAATGGAAAACACGAAGTATGAAATTTTATACATTATTCGTCCAAACATTGATGAAGAAGCAAAGGCATCTTTAATCGAACGTTTTGACAACATCATCAAAGATAATGGTGGTGAAGTAGTCGAATCAAAAGATTGGGAAAAACGCCGCTTTGCGTATGAAATGAATGGATTCCGTGAAGGTATCTATCACATCGTTAAAGTTTCTTCTCCATCAACAGCAGGTGCTGTCAGCGAATTTGATCGTCTTGCTAAAATCAGTAACGACATTATTCGTCACATGATCGTAAAAGAAGGAGAATAGTCTGTTTCACGTGAAACAATAACGATGAGGAGATGGTGAATTTGATTAACAATGTTGTATTAGTTGGTAGATTAACAAAAGATCCGGATTTACGTTATACATCAAATGGGACTGCTGTAGCTACTTTTACTTTAGCAATCAATCGTAACTTTACAAACCAGAGTGGAGAAAGAGATGCTGATTTTATCAATTGTGTCTTATGGAGAAAAGCAGCTGAAAACATGGCCAACATGGCTCGTAAAGGAACATTATTAGGAGTTACCGGAAGAATTCAGACGCGAAATTATGAAAACCAACAAGGTCAACGAGTTTATGTCACCGAAGTTGTAGCTGAAAATTTCCAATTATTAGAATCTCGTGCAGCTAGTGAACAACGTCGTTCCAGTGATGGAAATGACTATGGTTCAAGGCCATCGAATACAAATAATCAAGGAAATAACTACAACCAAAATCGATCATCTCAATCCTCAAACGGAAAACCAAATTTCGATCGTGACGATTCAGATCCATTTGGAAGTTCGTCGATCGACATTTCAGATGATGATTTACCATTCTAAGAAATTGATAGGAGGGAAATAGGATGGCTCAACAAAGAAGAGGCGGCCGCAGACGTCGTAAAGTCGACTATCTAGCAGCAAACCATATCGAATATGTAGACTACAAAGATATTGATTTATTAAAAAGATTTATTTCTGAACGTGGAAAAATTTTACCACGCCGTGTAACTGGTACAAGTGCTAAAAACCAACGTAAAGTTACTGCAGCAGTAAAACGTGCACGTATCATGGGATTACTTCCATTTGTAAGTGAAGAAAGTTAATAAACCTAACAAAGCCTGTTTGACAGAGAAATCTGTTTAGCAGGCTTTTTAATTTTGTCTATCTAAGCATAAATATTTACTCTGACAAGTACCTTCTTTATACTAAGAAAAAGGAGGAGTCCAGATGAATGCAGATCAAAAATTTTTGGTTCAACTGCTTGTTGTTCTAGTAATTTTTTTCTTTTTCTTTCGTTTTGTACTTAAAAAAGCCTATCGTTCAACCATTACTCGTGAAAGTAAGAAATTATTGACTTTGTCAGAGAAAAAGTTACGAAAAAGGTATAAAAATGCTCGAAATAATCGCAATAACAAGTTTTTGTCTTGGTATATCAGTGGAGGATTGTACTACAAGATATATCGTGAGCATGTGGAAAACCTCTATCAACTTTATCAAGAAGAAATGAACCGGCGTGGCTTTATAGAAGAAGAAAAAAGGTGAGGTTATTGATTGGCCTCACTTTTTTCTTATGCTATAGTAAAGAAAAAAATTAACAATGTGATTAATTATTTTTTGAATTTGATAGTAACGAATAAATTAAAAAGGGCAACAAAAACAGCCAACCATTGCACTCCTTTTTCAAATGAACGCCAGTCCGGAAAGATAAAAAGTGACACGAGAAAAAGAATACAAACAAGGATAATCCCAATGTTTGCTAGCAATTTGTATTGTTGATAATGCATTGAAGATCACTCCAGTTTTAGTCTGTTTCTGTATTTTATCAAAAATAAGCAAAGGAGTAAAAAATAATATGCATACAATTTATCTGTTATTATTAATTTTTGTAATGATTAGCCAGTTTCTATATGTTTACTTGCTTTTCACGAGTCAAAACTAAAGAAAAATTTCGCAAAAAGTAGCACTGTATGTCCTCAGTTTTTTCAGTGGCGGCATCGTTATTTTGTTAGGTTTTTTGAATGGGTATTTGGCAGATGAAATGTTGATACAAGCAACAACTTTTGATATGTTGTTGCTAGGAGTGAGTGGATGCTTAGTTTTCATAAGTTTTTTGCGAGTATAACTGTATTTAGAAGATAAAAACCGTAAGAAAGTCAATAAAATATGACAAAATATTCATCAAGATATCGCTGAATTTGTTACAATTATGGCTAAATTTGCTAAATACCACTTCACTACACGAATGTGTCTGCTATTGTCAACCGTGGGACCGGCCAGAGCCATGATTTCAAGACCAAAAATTAATTTTCATCATCTAAAAACCTCATATTAATGCTTTAAAAATGAAAACAGCTTAAAATGGATTTTTGACGATCCAATCATTTTTTATTATCAAAACAAAGTCTCACGTGAAATGGTATCATGAGTTTGTAAATAAAATCATTGTAATTTTTTGCAAGTGGGATTAAACTATAGTTGAACATAATTTCACAAAGGAGCGATTATGATGGAACTTGAATCTATTAAAACTATTGCCAATATTGGTGCCGGAACAATGGGACATGCAACAGCTTTGCAGTTTGCTTTGAAAGGGTATTCAGTTAACCTACTTGATACTAGCGTTGACGTTTTACAAGAAGGAATCGCGCGGATGCGTGAAGATTTATCATCTTATGTCAAAGTGGGATTAGTCAAAGCAGAAGAGGTCGATGGTATCATTGCTAATATCCATCCTACAGTAAGTTATGAAGAAGGATTGGAAGAGGCAGATTTTGTTATCGAATCGATTGTAGAAAATTTAGCTGTTAAAAAAGAAGTGTGGCAAAAAGTTGAAAAATTGGTTGGACCAGAAACGATTTTAGCCACTAATACCTCGGGATTGAGTCCAACCAAAATCGCGAAATTTTTAGAAAAACCAGAGCGCTTTTTAGTGGCCCATTTCTATAATCCTGCTCATTTAATGCCTTTAGTCGAAGTTGTACCAGCTGAAAAAACCAATTCGGCGGTAGTTCAAACGACCGTCGATTTGATGAATCATATCGGTAAACATGCGGTAGCTTTACAAAAAGAAGCACCCGGTTTTGTCGGCAATCGAATTCAAGCAGCCGTGATTCGTGAATGTCTCTCCATTATGCAACAAGGCATTGCTACTCCAGAAACAATCGATGACATCGTGAAATATAGTTTAGGCTTGCGTTGGAGTATCTTAGGCCCAGTCATGAGTGCAGATCTTGGTGGATTGGACGTTTTCAATACGATTATTACTTATTTAACAACAGAAATCAGTAATGAAGTCGGTGAAAACGCCTTATTGGTTCAAAAAGTCAAAGAAGGACATTTTGGTCAAAAATCTGGACAAGGCTTTTATGATTGGCAAGGTGAAAAAGGACAAGAATTGATCGACTATCGCAATCAAAAATTGTTAGCGGCTTTGGTTGACGAAAAGAAAGATAAATGAGTTATGAAAATTTGTCACAGGGAGTTCTGTGATTTATCACACTTTTTCAAAGTTTCTCATATTTTTATTAAAAAATTCAATTGTTGCTTCAAATATAACCGGTGAAAACGTTAAGAATTTATGATTTAAGCATTCCAAAAATTTGTACAGTTAAAAAAGTCATTAGAAAGTGTTAAATGTTGAAATTCCAGAAGGCAATCACAAATGGATTAATGGGCTATGGAAAATTCAAATGGCAAATAGTCTAAAAAAGGCGCAGTTTGATGTAATTTATTTCTTATATGACATCAGTTAAATTTCTTATTTGGTGAGAAGAAAATTTTCAGTAATTTTAATTTAGAAATTGAACAAGGAAAAAAATATGCAATTGTAGGCACTTCAGGAAGTGGAAAATCGACCTTGATTCAGATGATCTTGGGAAATTTAAAACAATACGAAGGTAGTGTTACCTTTAATAATCATGAAATCAAAACACTCGATGAAAATCAAATCATCGATCAAGTTTCTTTCATTGGAAACAATGTCCACATCTATACGGATACTTTAGCTAATAATATTACGCTATGGGAGAATTTTAGTGAAGAAGAATTAGCACAAGCATTAGAAGCTGCTCATTTAGGTGAACTAAAGAACCGTCTTTATACACCAATTTCTGAAAAAGAACTATCAGCTGGACAAAAACAGCGAGTTGGTCTGGCCAGAGCATTTATTCGCAATCGTCACGTTCTTATTTTTGATGAGGCAACGGCTAATCTCGATGCTAAAAATGCTCAAGAAATCGAAACTGCAATTCTAAACCAGGACAGATTGACTTATGTAACAATCACACATCATTTAAATGAAAAACAAAAAGAGCTATTCGATCAAGTAGTGATATTTGAGTAAATTTATTCGCTGTTTTTATTAACAGTTTATCCTGAAAAATTTATGAAAGAACAGTTGATATTTTTAATCTTACAAAATGATAGAGACATTTGTAAGCTGAAGAAGAAAAAGAAAATGAATATAGTCAAATTCGCCAATATCAACTTGGATAGATTTGAATAAACCACACCTAAAAAAACATGTGTGGTTTATTCAAATTTTAGAGAGAATAGTCATAGAGTAATCTGATACATTTTTTTGATCCCGTTAAATACTTATTTGCTAGTTTTGCGTAAATATTATCGGTAGGGTTTGCTGAATAAGAAGACTTGCAACTAATTGCATTGTTGAATTGTTTGAGCAATAAAAAAATAAGGCCGTGGGGATTTTAACAATAGTTTTGAAAACTTTTCATCATCGATATTGTTTCACGTGAAACGTTGTCATGAGTTTGGCACTAATCATCGCGTAAAAGTCAATTTTGTGGTAAACTAGAAAAGAAGTTTGATGAAACAAACTGCTTTCGATTACCTCAAAAGGAGTAGCAATATGACAGCAATTGGTATGATAACTTTAGATAATTATGATGATATCGTTGATAAAATGGACGACAAACAAACTTCTTATTTGAATACCTTGGTCACAACACTAATCTCTGATTGGGCGAATGAGAATGGTATTTTTTATAAGCGAATCGAAGCGGATCGGTATTTTTTTGTTGGTAAAACAGAAGATTTGAATCGTATGAAAGAACAAAAATTCAAGCTTCTTCAACAAGTCAAAGATGCCGATATCAATAGTGAATTATTGATGACAGCAAGTATGGGGATTGCTTATGGGAATGCTTCAATGGCTAAAATTGGAGAAATTGCCCAAAGTAATTTAGATATGGCCTTAGCTCGTGGTGGCGATCAGGTTGTTTTAAAAGATTCTGATCCACAAGCAAAGGTGCAGTTTTATGGTGGAACGACGGAAGGAACAATCAAACGGACCAGAACTCGCTCACGTGCCATGAGCACCGCTTTAAAACGAATCTTTTTAGAAAATGAACAAGTATTTATAATGGGACATCGTTTTCCAGATATGGACGCCATTGGATCAGCTTTTGGTGTAGCCACTTTGGCACGATTTAACAAAAAAGATTGTTATGTTGTTATTAATCGTGAGGAAGTCACTGAAGATATTGAAAGATGTTTAACGGAGATAGAAAAATATTCCGAGTTAGAAAAATTAGTCATTTCTGAAGAAGAAGCCCTTAAAAAGATAAACCAAAAGAGTGTCCTTGTGATGGTAGATTATCATCGACCATCATTATCTATTTCACAAAAAGTTTTTGAGACTGTTGATAAAATCATAGTCATCGATCACCATAGAAGAGGAGATGAATTTCCGAATCGACCGTTACTTACTTATATTGAGCCAGGTGCTTCTTCGGCGTCTGAATTAGTAGCTGAATTGATTCAATATCAAACCAATCGGAAAAACTCGTTAGAAAAATTTGTGGCAACCATGCTTTTAGCAGGAATTTATGTTGATACAAAAAGTTTTGCTTCAAAAACGACAGCTCAGACCTTTTTTATCGCTAGCTATTTGCGAAATCATGGGGCGGATTTAGCCTTAGTCCATTATTTATTGAGTACTGATTTGCATTCTTACTTGCAGATGAGTGAGTTGGTTTCAAGAGGTGAACATGTGACCCAAGATACAGTAATCGCGATTTCTAGTGAAGATGAAATCTATGATAATGTAACAGCTGCTAAAGCGGCTGACACCCTGCTTTCGATGAATGACATACAGGCAGCTTTTGTTATTACAAAACAGCCAGAAAATGTTATTGGAATTAATGCACGGAGTTCAGGTAAAATCAATGTACAAACGATTATGGAAGAATTAGGTGGTGGTGGCCATTTCAGTACGGCTGCAGCTCAAATTAAAGGACAAAATATTGATAAAGTTCGCGATATATTAATCAAAGAACTACGTAAATTAGATGAGGAGTGAATTATTATGAAAGTTATTTTCTTACAAGATGTGAAAGGAAAAGGAAAAAAAGGGGATGTAAAAGAAGTCCCAACTGGTTATGCACAAAATTATTTGTTAAAAAATAATTTAGCAACTGAGGCTAATAAAGGAAATGTTGCTGCTTTAAAGGGAAAGAAAAAAGCACATGAAAAACAAGAAGCAGAGCATTTGCAAGAGGCTATTGAGTTAAAGGAAACCCTAGAAAAAGAAGATACAGTAGTTGAAATCAAAGCAAAAGCTGGTGAAGATGGTCGTTTATTTGGTTCGATTCCTTCAAAGCAAATCACCGAGGCGCTGAAAAAACAATATGGTTTAAAAGTAGATAAACGTAAAGTTGATTTAAAAGAACCGCTTCGTGCGTTAGGCTATGCCAATGTTGCGGTGAAACTTCACCCGGAAGTATCGGCAAAAATTCGAGTGCATGTTGTTGAAGAATAAAATCAAAAGAATTTTCTTTTGATTTTGGTCTTTATTTTAATTAGGAGAAATGAGTATGAATGAAGCTTTATTAGATCGTGTTCCGCCACAAGATATTGAAGCGGAACAAGCTGTTTTAGGGGCTATTTTCCTTGATTCAGATGCAATCATTGATGCGATGGAGGTTTTGGAACCACAAGATTTTTACCGTCGTAGTCATCAAATTATTTTTCAATGTATGATCCAGTTGAACGATCGTAATGAAGCCATCGATTTGATTACCTTGAAGGCAGAAGTTGAAAAAGTAAACGCCCTAGAAGACGTAGGGGGTATCAGTTATTTAACCGAACTAAGTCAAGTGACTCCGACTTCTGCTAGTGTTTCTTATTATGCAAAAATTGTTGATGATAAAGCAGTTTTGCGTAATTTGATCCAAACAGCTAATAAAATCGTGACGAAAGGATTTGAACAAGGAGAGTCGGTTCAAGATATCGTTGATGATGCTGAAAGAAGTATTTTAGAGGTTTCTGAAAAAAGAAATAGTACTGGCTTTCAATCAATCGCTGATGTGTTGAATCGATCCATTGAAACGATTGACCGACTTTCTTTAAATAATGAAGAAATCACTGGATTACCAACTGGTTATCATGCCTTAGATAAAATGACAGCTGGTTTGCAAAAGGAAGAGCTTTTCATCTTGGCTGCTCGTCCGGCGGTGGGAAAAACTGCTTTTGCTTTAAATATTGCTCAAAACGTTGGGACTAAAACCGATTCAACAGTTGCTATCTTTAGTCTTGAAATGGGTGCTGAATCTTTGGTTAATCGGATGCTTTGCGCAGAAGGCTCTATTGATGCTAGCAACTTACGAACTGGACAATTAAATGATGACGAATGGCGTAATTTAATCATTGCCATGGGGAGTTTATCTAAAGCAAGTATTTACATAGATGATACACCAGGAATCAAAGTGTCAGAAATTCGCGCCCGTTGTCGAAAATTAGCCCAAGAAAAAGGCAACTTAGGCTTGATTCTAATTGATTATTTACAATTAATCGAAGGAACTGGAAGAGAAAGTCGACAACAAGAGGTCTCGGAAATTTCACGGCAGTTAAAAAAATTAGCCAAAGAATTAAAAGTTCCTGTCATTGCTTTGTCACAGCTTTCTCGTGGTGTTGAACAACGTCAAGACAAACGTCCGGTATTAAGCGATATTCGCGAATCTGGCTCAATTGAACAAGATGCCGATATTGTAGCCTTTTTGTACCGTGATGATTACTATGAACGAGATGGCGACGAAGATAATGAAGATTCAACTAGAGATAACATTGTCGAAGTCATTATTGAAAAAAACCGTAGTGGTGCCAGAGGAACGGTTGAGTTATTATTTATCAAAGAATATAATAAATTTTCCTCCCTCTCACCTCGTAATGATTATGAATAATACGAAAAGGAACGATTCCTAGTAGGATCGTTCCTTTTTTTATTTCTTGCTAAGAGCAGCTATTTTATTGAACTAGGTTCATTAATATTCGCTTTATGCTTTTGATATAGCAAGAAAATATATTTATGTTCGTTTTTAACCCTATAAAATTATTTTATATTTTTAAATATTCGATTTTTTGTTGAATTTATTTGTTAAAATTGCTACAATAAATGATGGAGCGTTTAAGAAAAAGACAAAAATAACCATGAAGAAAGAGGTTTTCTAATGTCATCAGTTGTAGTAGTCGGAACGCAGTGGGGCGATGAAGGGAAAGGGAAGATCACGGATTTTTTGAGTGAAAATGCGGAAGTGATTGCGCGTTATCAAGGCGGAGACAATGCTGGGCACACAATCAAATTTGACGACGTGACTTATAAATTACATTTGATTCCATCAGGTATTTTCTATCCAGAAAAAACAAGTGTAATCGGAAATGGAGTTGTGATCAACCCTAAATCGTTGGTCAATGAATTACACTATTTAAAAGAACATCATATCAAGACAGATAATTTACGTATTTCTGATCGTGCTCATGTAATTTTACCTTATCATATCAAACTTGATCAATTACAAGAAGATGCGAAAGGAAAAAATAAGATTGGAACGACCATTAAAGGAATAGGTCCTGCTTATATGGATAAAGCAGCCCGTATTGGGATTCGTATTGCTGATTTATTAGACAAAGATATTTTTGAAGAACGATTAAAAATCAATTTGGAAGAAAAAAACCGGCAATTTACCAAGATGTTTGATTCAGAACCGATTGCTTTTGAAGATATTTTTGAAGAATACTATGCTTATGGTCAACAAATCAAACAATATGTGACCGATACTTCTGTCATTTTAAACGATGCCTTAGATGCTGGTAAACGAGTCTTATTTGAAGGCGCACAAGGTGTAATGCTTGATATTGATCAAGGAACTTATCCATTTGTCACGTCGTCGAATCCAGTGGCTGGAGGAGTAACAATTGGTAGTGGTGTTGGACCTTCTAAAATCAATAAGGTCGTCGGTGTTTGTAAAGCTTACACATCTCGTGTGGGAGATGGTCCGTTTCCAACAGAGTTATTTGATGAAATTGGCGATCAGATTCGTGAAGCAGGTCATGAATATGGGACAACAACTGGCCGTCCTCGTCGAATTGGTTGGTTCGATTCAGTGGTAATGCGTCATTCCCGTCGTGTCTCTGGCATCACCAATCTTTCTTTAAATTGTTTGGACGTATTGAGTGGTCTTGAAACCGTCAAAATTTGCACGGCATATGAATTAGATGGAGAATTAATTTATCATTACCCTGCTAGTTTGAAAGAGTTAAATCGTTGCAAACCAGTTTATGAAGAATTACCGGGTTGGTCCGAAGATATTACCAAGTGTAAAGAACTTTCCGAACTTCCAGAAAATGCGTTGAACTATTTGCGTCGCATTTCTGAAATAGTCGGTGTAAGAATCTCAACTTTTTCTGTGGGACCTGACCGTACCCAAACCAATATTTTAGATAGTGTATGGTCTCAAATTTAAAAATTAACCTCTCTAGCGATGTTAGAGAGGTTTTTTTGTTCATTTCTTTCTGTGTTGTAAGATCAACACTTATTATTGTATAATAGAGAAAAGTGTATATAGGAGGCCAACAGAATGTTTCAAATTGTTACGGATGCATGTTGTGATTTACCAGCTGAAGTTATGGAAAAGGCCAATGTCGATTGTATTCCAATGATTCTTGAGTTGGAGGGAAAAGAATATAGTGACGATTCTGGAAAATCATTTGATTATGACTGGTTTTTAGATAAACTCAAAGAAAATGCGGAACCAAAAACGACGCAAATTAATGTAGGTCGATTTATAGAATTTTTTCGATCCTATTTAGAAAAAAAGATACCTGTGCTTTACCTAGGATTTACCTCGGGCATGAGCGGGTCTTATAGTAGTTCTTTACAAGCTGTAGAGATTCTTAAAGAAGAATTTCCTGACGCAACCTTGGTAAGTTTAGATACTAAGGCGGCTAGTTTAGGACAAGGAATGTTAGTGATGGAAGCAGTTCGCTTACGTGATGAGGGAAAGTCAATGGAAGAAATCATTGCTTGGATGACTCAATATAAGATGCATTTACGTTCTTGGGTAACAGTCAATGATTTAAAGCAATTGGTTCATGGTGGTCGGATTTCTAAAACTTCGGCAACAGTTGGAGGTTTGTTGAGTATCAAACCAATTATTACTGTGGATAGACCAGGTTCTTTGCAAAATGTTGATAAAATTCGTGGTCGTAAAAAATCAATTCAAAAAATTATTGAAGAAACTCAGAAAGAGTTAGATTTAAGTATTAGCAATTGTTTTTATATTGCCCATAGCGGCGATGATGAGGTTGTAGAAACAATTGTCGACCATTTTAAAAAGACTTATCCAAAAACACCAGTGTATACTTATTCTTTAGGACCAACCATTGCCAGTCATACAGGTTATGGCTGTATTGCTTTATTTTCAATGGGTAAAAAGGAACGATAATTATAAAAGAAGTTAGAAAGAGAAAACTCTCTTTCTAACTTCTTTTTAGTGGTAGAGCTTTTCAACTTGTTGTTGAAGTGTCTCATTTTCTAAAAATTCATCATAACTTGTTTCGGCACGATCCACAACGCCATTGGCTGAAACGACGATGATGCGGTTCGCGATTGTTTGAATGAATTGGTGATCATGAGAGGTAAATAAAAGCGATCCCTTATAAGCAATTAGTCCATCATTTAAGGCAGTGATGGATTCAAGGTCTAGATGATTGGTAGGATCGTCTAAAACCAAGACATTTGCTTTTGATAGCATAATTTTTGATAACATACAACGAACTTTTTCACCACCGGATAACACATTCACCGATTTTTTGACTTCTTCACCAGAAAAGAGCATTCTTCCTAAGAAACTGCGTAAGAAAGTATCATCGTCTTCTTCTTTTGAGGCATACTGACGTAACCAATCCAAAATCGACAGGCTACTAGAAAATTCGTCAGTGGTATCTTGAGGCAGATAGGCATGCGTTGTGGTCACGCCCCAACGTACGGAACCAGAGTCAGGGATCAATTCACCCATGATAATTTTAAATAAGGTAGTCGTAGCGATGTCGTTTTTGGCTAAAAAGGCGACCTTATCATCTTTTTTCAAAGTAAAGGAAACATCATCTAAGATCTTTTTACCATCAAGTGTCATGCTAACATTTTCTACTTGTAATAAATCATTACCAATTTCTCTGGCAGGTGAAAAACCAACAAAAGGATAACGACGAGAAGAAGGTTGAATGTCATCAAGTGTGATTTTATCCAACAATTTCTTTCGTGAAGTGGCTTGTTTGGATTTGGAAGCATTGGCACTAAATCGGGCAATAAAGGCTTCTAATTCTTTGATTTGTTCTTCTTTTTTGGCATTGGCTTGGGCTTGTAATTTTGTTGCTAATTGACTGGATTCCAACCAAAAATCATAGTTTCCAACATAGAGTTTTATTTTCCCAAAATCTAAGTCAGCCATATGCGTACAGACTTTATTTAAGAAATGACGGTCATGGGAAACGACGATGACTGTATTTTCAAAATCAATCAAAAATTCTTCTAACCAGTTGATTGATGCGATGTCTAAGCCATTTGTCGGTTCATCAAGAAGTAAAACGTCAGGCTTTCCAAACAGTGCTTGGGCTAGTAAGACCTTGACTTTTTGTCCGGCAGTTAGATCGCTCATTTTTTGATGGTGAAGGTCATCAGCAATGTTTAACCCTTGGAGTAATACGGCCGCTTCTGGTTCGGCTTCCCAACCATCAAGTTCAGCGAATTCACCTTCTAATTCAGCTGCACGAATGCCATCTTCATCATTAAAGTCAGCTTTCATATAAATGGCATCTTTTTCTTTCATAACTTCGTATAAGCGTTTATGTCCCATGATTACGGTGTCGATTACGGTTTGATCTTCATAGTCATAGTGATTTTGCTTTAACACAGCTAACCGTTCATTAGGACCTAAAGTAACTGATCCTGTGGCTGGTTCGATTTCTCCAGCGAGTATTTTTAAAAAAGTAGATTTTCCAGCACCATTTGCACCAATCAATCCATAGCAATTGCCTGGGGTAAACTTGATATTTACGTCATCAAATAATTTTCTATCGGAAAAATGTAAACTTACATCTGTTACAGTAATCAATTTTTATCCTCACTTTAATAGTATTTGTCATTGGACCTCTTAGCATTATAACGGGGAAAGTTAGAAGTTACAAGGAAAAGAGCAAGAAAGGCAAGCAAAAAGAAAAATGAAGAAATGGTTATGGTTGATTGGTTGGTAAGTCTTAGCCCATGTAGCGCTAGTTTCTGGTCTTTGGTAGGCCCGGCGATTGAACGGGTCCCTGAAAAAGGTGCTGTTGCTTGGCTAGCCGTGAGTATTGGTATTGATTTTGGCGGCTCTTTTGGTGCTGCTTGTCATAGCAACGATCTACGAGTGACTATGTTAGCTGTTTTATCAAGAGCTATCGGAATTGTCATTCAAGATTTTCCAGAAGGAGCCGTTGTTTCGATTCCTTTACAACAAGAAGGGCTTAGTCAGAAAAAAGCTTTCTTTTATGGGCAAGCTTCTGATATTGTGGAACCCATTGCTGGTGTTATTGGAGCTATTTTAGTGACGCGTATGACTATTTTGTTACCATACGTCTTAGCTTTTGCAGCAGGGGTGATGATAGATGTGGTTGTCGAAGAATTGATTCCAGAAGTTCAGTTATCTTCTGATCGTCACTTTGGCGTGTTTAAGACGATGGCAGGATTTGTGATTATGATGATTTTGGACGTTGCCTTAGGATAAAAACAAAAATATTAGATATGTAATTTATCGCATCTAACTTTTTTTCTCTTTACCTTGCTCTTTTTTTGTAGTAAAATTTAGTTCGTTGACTTACTATATATAGTATTTAATTTTTAGTCAAATACTATATATAGAGTTTTCTTAATAAAACAAGGGAGTTGATGGCAATCGTGATCGTACTAGCCGGAATGATAGGAGTAGGAAAAACGACATATACTACAAGAATAGCTGAGTCTTTACATACACAACCTTTTTTCGAAGCGGTTGATGATAATCCTATCTTGACAAAATATTATGAAAATCCAGAAAAATATGGGTTTGCCTTACAAATTTATTTTTTAAATAAACGGTTTAAGAGTATCAAAGAGTCGTTTTCTAATCAAAACAATGTCTTGGATCGTTCCATTTATGAAGATGCTTTGTTTACTAAAATTAATGTTGATAATGGCAATATCAGCCAGGAAGAATATCAACTTTATCTTGAATTGTTGGATAATATGATGGAAGAAATTGACAATTTACCAAAAAAAGCACCTGATTTGCTAATCTATCTAGATGCTGATTTTGACCATATCTTACAAAATATTGCCAAACGTGGTCGAACTTTCGAACAACCTAATGAAAAAAATGATTTGATTAGTTATTATAAACAGCTCCATCAAGCCTACGGAAGTTGGTTTGATCAATATAATTATGGTCCAAAACTGAGAATCGATGCACAGAAATATGATGTGACAAAAGAAGCAGAATGGCAACAGGCCTTTCAATTGATTCAAGCTGAATTAATTAGAAACGGCCAGCAATGAAAGTATCAAAAAAAGCAAAAAGTCAGCATACGATTTTTGCTTTTTTACTTTTTCTAGCTGTGAAGAAAAGATACTCTTATTTTTAGAGGGGGTTCAAAAATTTTTCTTCGTTTAAAGCTGCAACAATTTGCTCAGCTAAAATTTGGTAACCGATTATTCCAAAATGTAGGCCGTCATCTCGAATACCTTTCATAAGTGTAGGTAAATGTCCAATTTCAAAAAAAGTTTGATACAAATCAATAAAATAGCAAGAAAAATTTTCAGCCACTTCCTTCATGATAGAGACATATTCAAAGATTAAGACATTCTTGCGATATTTTTGTTTGGATTCATCGACAGGAGGCGGACTAATTAGGAAAATATGATGGGCAGGATATTTTGTCAGAAGTTTTTCAATGATTTGTCTAAGATTTTCTTTAAATTGTGACAAGCTTACTTGCTTGTGTAACGCTAAATCATTCGTACCAATCAAAATAAAGATTAAATTGCTCGTTGGCACCGACAAAATGTCTTTTTCTATTCGTGTAAGCATATCAAAGGTATTGTTTCCAGAAATGGCCGTGTTTGTGAGACGAACAGCCGGGCCAAGTTTATTTTTTAAGCATTTATTTATCATCGGTTCGTCTTCATTTCCTTCAAAGCGTGTCAGGATGCTGTCGCCAGTAAGTTGAATATTTAGCATGGAAGTTCTCCCTTGAAAAAGTTTAGAAAAGGATAACATAAAAGAACTGGTGTGACATAAATTTTAAGAGTTTTAAAGAAAAAATAATAGTTATAACACTTGGTTCACGAATTGACCAAAATAAAACAAAGCCAAGCAGCTTATTGACTGCTTGGCTTTGTTATTGTTAGCGTCGTTGATTGTTTTTGGGACTGACTAGGTAGACAATACCGATTGCTAAAAGCAAGGGAATTCCATAGCGGAAAGCAACCCAGAACAGGCCGCTGAATATAGCAAACAAAACTTTGATTGCCAAGCTTGCTAAGACGAGTCCAACGATGATTTTTATAATGGTGATAAATGTTGAGTTATTGTTCATTTTTTTGTACCTCCGCCCTTTTTTCATACTCTAAGAATAGCAAATTTTTTGCAAAAAAACATCCGCCTTAAGATGGAAATTTGCGGAATGCGAGAAAGTCACCAAAATTGATAATTTGGCAAAAAAAGAATTCTTGCCCTGCAAGTAACAAATGCCACAAAAGAAATAGAATTTTTTCTCATAAAAGTCAGGAGTAGAATCATGAGTATTTTCACTTTTGCTACCATGCTATACTATCTAAAAAGGAGTGGATTCCATTGAAAAAAAGCAAAATCCCGGCAGCTCCAGACTTACCTCTTTTGGAAGCGGCGGATTTCTATTTAGAAGATGAAGAAATTTTTTCAGGCTTTACTTTTACTGGCGATGATCAGAGTTACCAAACGGCAGAAAATATGGCGTTACAGGGTTGTATGCTTAAAAATATTCACTTGCAAAACACCCATTTACCCCGCTTTGATTGTACCAATGTGATCTTTGAAAATTGTGATCTGTCAAATGTTGTTTGGATTGGTGCCTCGTTTTGGCGAGTTATTTTTCGTGGGTGTAAGTTGACAGGTGCTAACTTTGCCGAGAGCCATTTGCGCGATTGTGTTTTTGAGGATTGTCTGGCCGATTTTTCATCTTTTAGTAATGCTACTTTAAAAGTGGTCACTTTTGACCATTGTCAGTTAAATGAGGCAGAGTTTTTCGAAATGAATTGGCAACATACAAGGCTCACGAATAGTCAACTGACTGGTTCTAATTGGTTTCACGTGAAACTTAAGGGCCTTGATTTTTCTACGAATATATTTGATCGTATTGCTCTTTCTCAAGAAAATTTGCCTGGTTTAATCGTTAATCAAGAACAAGCTTTGGTTATTGCCATGGGATTAGGAATTGTGATTAGTGACTAAAAAAGACGACTTTACTTTAAATAAAATCGTCTTTTTCAGTTAATTACGTATTTGTCCTTCACCGTATATAATATATTTTGTCGAAGTCAAAGCATCTAAACCCATAGGTCCACGAGCGTGCAATTTTTGGGTCGAAATGCCAATTTCTGCACCAAAACCAAAGACAAAACCATCTGTGAAGCGTGTTGAGGCGTTAACATAGACTGCGGATGCATCGACTTCTTTTAAGAATTTTTGTGAGGCTGAATAATTTTCAGTAATAATCGCTTCTGAGTGTTTGGTACCGTAGCGGTTAATGTGGGCGATGGCTTCTTCTAAACTATCGACCACTTTGATAGCTAAAATATAATCTAAAAATTCTGTTTTCCAGTCCTCTTGGTTAGCCAATTGAGCACTAGGCATGTAGTCACAAGCAAGTTCATCAGCATGAATTTCAACGCCAGCTTCAAGTAAAGATTTTTCAAGTTCAGGCAAGAAAAAGGCCGCGACTTCTTTATGGATCAATACAGTTTCGATGGCATTACAGACTGAAGGACGTTGGGCTTTGGCATTGATTATAATTTTTTTAGCCATAGCTAAGGTCGCGTCTTTATCAACATAGACATGATTATTACCAGTACCTGTTTCGATCACAGGCACAGTAGCCGTTGTCTTTACGCGTTGGATTAAATTGGCCCCGCCACGTGGAATCAGTACGTCAAGAAAATCAGTCAGTTGCATGAATTTTTCAGCTACCTCATGACTGGTGTCGTCGATAAATTGGATGGCGTAAGGCGAAAAACCACTTTCGACCAAGGTTTCTTGCAAAATTGTCACCAAGACTTGGTTGGATAAAAAGGCTTCTTTACCACCCCGTAAGATGACTGCATTACCGGCTTTAAAGCAAAGACTGGCTGCATCAGTGGTAACATTAGGACGTGATTCGTAAATGATGCCGATCACACCAAGTGGTACTTTCTGGCGACCAATCAACAGCCCATCTGCATTTTTCCACATTTTTTCGACTTGTCCGATTGGATCAGGTAATTGAGCAATCTTACGCATGCCATCTGCCATCGCCTGGATCCGTTCAGTTGTTAATAACAGCCGGTCTTTCATGACTTCAGCCACGCCGTTGTCAGTGGCTGCTGCTAAATCAAGCTCGTTGGCCGCTAAAATTTCATCGGTCCGTGTGACCAAAGCAGCGGCCATTTTTTCCAAGAGCTCGTTTTTTCGTCTCGTCTCTATAAGGCCCAGCTCATAGGCGCAATCTTTGGCGTCTTGGCCCATTTTTTCTAAATCAGTCATTGTCGTTTTCCTCCATTTCTTCAAAAAGGGTCCCGATTTCTTTACCTGCTAAAATGTCAAAAATGATCTTCGGACGTTTGCCATTGGCCAGCACCATTTTGCTCGAGGTATCTAACACACGTTGGGCGGCTTTCAGTTTACTACGCATCCCACCCGTGCCAAAAGCAGAACTTGTGCCACCAGCCTCTTTTAGCAATTCATCTGTGATCTTACTGACGTGTGAATAAAGGATTGCTTGACTGTTTTTGCTCGGATCGTCAGAATAAAAGCCATTGATATCGGATAACATGATCAAAAGATCGGCGGCGACCAGCTCGGTCACGATAGCCGACAGTTGGTCATTATCACCAAATTTGGTTAAATGGTCCAACTCATCGACGGCCACGGTGTCATTTTCGTTGATGATCGGGAGGATATCCATGGCTAGCAACTGATTCAAGGTATTAACCACATTGTTCCGACTTTTTGGAAATTCCACAATGTCGCGTGTCAGTAAGACTTGCGCCGTTTTTTGGCTGTAGGCTTCAAAGCGTTGGGTATAGATTGTCATCAATTCCGTTTGACCAACAGCCGCTACCGCTTGTTGTTCTGGGATTTTTTGGGGCCGTTCTAATAATTGTAATTTGTTTAAACCGACACCGATTGCTCCAGATGTGACCAAAATCACTTCCAATCCCCGATTGTGCAAGTCTGTCAACACATAAGCTAACTCATCGATCCCGGATAAATTGACTTTACCATTGGGATAGATCAAAGAACTCGTCCCGATCTTGACCACCAACCGCTTCACTTTTGCCATACTTTCTCGCATACTGTCACCTTTTTCTATTAGTGTTTGGTCTATTGTACTAGGAAACGAGCGATTTTTCATGTATTATTGGAAAATTTTGAGAATTATTTTAGAAATAGAGCTAAGATATGGCACACACATATCTAGTGATTAGTGGAAAATTTCAGCGTATTTTAGAAATATCTATGAATAAGGAGATACCATGACTAAATTATTGAAGATCATGTCTCCAGCGAATGTTTTAGAGGAGAACTTGGCTAGCGCCTGTATCATTTGTTTATTTGCGGGGAAATTTTTAGTGGGTTACAACAATTGGTGTAAACAATGAGAAGTCCCTGCTGGTAAAAGGGAGCCTCAAGAAACTATTTTTGAGACCGCTCAGCGAGAGTTCTTAGAAGAGACGCACCAAACTTTGACTGATTTGAAGTTAGTCAAGATCGCAAAAATTCAAGATAAAATCACGCGCTTTAGAGCTGTTTTCTTAGGAACGATCGCAGCACCAATCCCATTTGTGAAGGAGGATCAAGATGAAATGGATAAAATCGCTTTTTGTACGTGGGACGAGTTAGATCAGATGAATGTTGATGAACTAGATCTGCAAATTTTAAAAATCGTAATGAGGTAAGCAGAAATGCTCCTACACAGTATTATTCGTTGAAAGATAACGACGAAGAAATCGCGGAGTAGAACGAGAAAAATGCGGAGTAAAGCCGAAAGAGTCGCACAGTATTCTTAATCAAAAAAGCGACACCCTTCAAAATTGCGGATGACGCTTTTTTCCATTTAATAATGACCGATCGTGCCTTTTTTTGTGCGGCTTTTGAGGCATAGCGAAAAGCGAGGATAGCCAGTGTGAACCACAAAAAAGTGTTGATCAGACTATAAAGAAAAAGTCCACCATGTTGCGCGAGAAGGCCTTGCTCTGCTACCACAGCGCGAAGCCAATCAAAAATGGGCGAAAGCGGAATGAAGTGACCCACAAAAGCGACGAGGCCGCCTTTTTCAGCAAAGGGGAACATGATCAAGAATAAAAAACAAATTGAATGATATTGAGCAGTTGGTTGATCCGTTTGAACAAGATCGCAAGGCTAGCAACAAGAAGACCGATCCCCATTGCCACAAGTAACGCTAGCAAAATCGGCAAAAGTAAGGCGATGTCAAAAGCAAAAGGGATCTTCATCAAAAAAATCAGCAGGGTTAAAACGACGAGAACAAAAACGAGTGAAAAAAGCATATTGACACTTGTCCGGATCAAAAATAAGGTCGTCGGTTGCATCGGCGATAAGTACAATTGCTCCAAGGTCCCAGTTTCGGCCTCTTCAGCGATCCCAAAGCCGCTATCACCCACGGCATTTAAAATTAGCATCCACAACACATAGCTGATGACCAAATCATTTAGACGGTCGCCTAGAATGGGTGCTCCAACAATAAATTGGCCACCAGCTATCAAACCATAGAAACTAGCTGAAGCAATCACGATTGGCAATGGTTTCTGATGGGTAGCGTTTATAATGCAATAAAATGCGGCGTAACTCCGCCATAAAAGCAATTCTCATTTTACGGCGCCTCCTTTTTGCATGACCGTTTTAAACAGGGTGGTTAGATCCAACTCGACTTTTTTCATGGAAAGAAGCGACAAGTGCGAAATGGCACTAAGAAAATCAGCAAAAGAGCCTTCCTTTTCATGTTCGTCAGTTCAGGAGTTTTCGTCCGGCTTCCTTCAGCCACAACCTCACGGTTGCCACCTTGCCTTTCGTTAACAGTTCCTACTGCCAAGTCTGTAGCGGACCTTCACCGCCAAGTGATTACCCATGCAGGGCGCACAAAGAATTCCTCGGTAATACCAATGGAATACCGAGGGAATACCTAAAGAGAATGCTTGACCATAATTCCTACTTTTTTAATCTTTTAGGACATACTTCTCAAAAAAGAAGAAGGATTTTTCATATTAAATCCAAAAGTGAGCGACATTACTGTTGTTCACTTGAAATTTAGTTTTCTGTTAACAAAGTTAGTTTATAGCTTCGTATTTTGTTTTTTTATGTTAAAATAAATGTACCTATCTACATTAGATTTAACAGGAGGAAGTTCATGAAAAAACGTGGATTTGAAATTGTAACAGCTTATCAAAAAGAAGAGATTAACTTACCTAAACGTGCGACGACTCATGCTGCGGGATATGATTTTGAAGCAGCTGCAGATGTTGTGATTCCTAGTATTTGGAAACAATTATTCAGTCGAGTGAATGGGGATAACAGTAAAACAGAAAAGCAATTAAAGCCCATCCTTGTACCTACTGGAATCAAAGCTTATATGGGTGAAGATGAATACTTACAGATTGCTAATCGTTCTAGCAATCCTCTGAAACGTTTTTTAGTTGTTTCTAATGGCATTGGTGTGATTGATAGTGATTATTATAATAATGAAGAAAATGAAGGCCATATTTTTATCCAATTTTCCAATTTTGGTTTGCGAGATATTTCTATCAAAAAAGGAGATCGAATTGGACAAGGTATTTTTTTACCTTTCTTGAAAGCAGATCAAGAAGAAAAAGGTGAGAAAAGAAAGGGTGGCTTTGGTTCTTCTGATAAAAAGTAAAGAATTTCTATAAAGAAAGAAGGCAACCATGGCCAAAAAAGCAAAGATACAATTTGAATGTCAGCACTGTGGCTATATCTCTCCACGATATTTGGGCAAGTGTCCCAATTGTGGTAGCTGGAATTCCATGGCAGAAGTAAAACTACAAGATTCAACAGATCGTCGCACCAGAACAACTTTGTCAGGCGAAAAAATGAAGCCCACTCGTTTGGCGGAAGTAATTCCTAAAAAAGAACCACGTGTAAAAACGCAGATTGCTGAACTGAATCGGGTCTTAGGAGGCGGAGTCGTTCCAGGCTCGCTGATTTTACTAGGTGGGGATCCCGGAATTGGGAAGTCGACGCTATTATTACAAGTTTCTCAACAACTCGCACAAACTGGTGGTAAGGTGCTTTATGTTTCTGGAGAAGAAAGTGCAGAACAAATCAAATTAAGAGCCCAGCGGATGGGTGTAACCGATGAAGAATTTTATTTATATCCCGAAACAGATATGGGAGATATTCGTAAAGCCATTGAAGGATTGGATCCTGATTATGTGATCATTGATTCGATACAAACCATGACCCAACCAGATGTGACAAGCGTGGCTGGAAGTGTCAGTCAAGTACGGGAGACCACAGCTGAATTATTGAAGATTGCCAAAAGTAATGGCATTGCTATTTTTATTGTTGGGCATGTGACCAAAGAAGGTGCCATTGCTGGGCCGCGAATGCTAGAACATATGGTGGATACTGTTCTTTATTTTGAAGGAGAAAAACAGCAAAATTTTAGAATTTTAAGGACAGTAAAAAATCGGTTTGGGTCGACCAATGAAATTGGCATTTTTGAAATGCACGAAGATGGGCTGCATGAAGTCGCTAATCCTTCGCAGGTTTTTTTAGAAGAACGACTAGAAGGCGCCAGTGGGTCAGCAATTGTTGTTGCCATGGAAGGGACACGTCCCATTTTGGTGGAAATCCAAGCTTTGGTGACGCCGACCATGTTTGGAAATGCTAAACGCACCACAACCGGTCTTGATTTTAATCGTGTTTCTTTGATTATGGCCGTTTTAGAAAAACGTGCGGGGCTATTGTTGCAAAATCAAGACGCTTATCTTAAAGCAGCAGGCGGCGTAAAGTTGAATGAACCTGCCATTGATTTAGCGATTGCAATGAGTATTGCTTCAAGTTATAAAGAAAAAGGCACACAAGCCACCGATGCCTTTATTGGTGAAATCGGACTAACGGGTGAAGTGAGACGAGTAACGGCAATTGAACAGCGTCTAAAAGAAGTTCAAAAGTTAGGTTTCAAACGAGTCTTTGTTCCTAAAAATAATCTGGTTTCCTGGCAACCGCCAAAGGGAATTGAAGTAATTGGAGTTGCAACATTAGAAGAAAGTTTAAAAAAAGTATTTCGTTAAAAGGCAGAGGCTGTGAAAGGCTTCTGCTAAACATTATTATCATGGGAGGAAAAAATATGCAAAAACGCGTAATCATTGTACTAATGGTGATTGCAGGTGCAAGCATTGGTGTTTCACTTTTACCACTTGCTTGGCAAACATTAGGACAAGACAGTAATCAATGGCTGAATAACTCAATAACAAACAGTTTGATAGGTGCAATTATTTTTTATTTATTTTCATTATTAGTAGCTAGTTATATTTCAGCCGGAATTCAAAAAATCGAAAAAAAATTAAGTGAATTTAGTTTAAACTATCTTTTATTCGGCACAATCGGAACTATTGTGGGGCTGGTTTTAGGCGCTATTATATCCATTCCTTTTTTCAATTGGAAAGTACCATTTGCAAATAGTGTGGTACCCATTCTTTTGATGATTCTTTTTGGTTATTTAGGATTTCAAGTAGCAACCACACGAATGGATGAATGGAAAAAAGTCTTTGCTCCAAAAAATAAAAAAAGTGAATCTGGTGATCAACAGATTTTAGAACGTAAGCGTCAAGATAATTTTCGGAAATACAAAATCTTAGATACAAGTGTAATCATTGATGGCCGAATCTATGATATTGCAAAAACGGGTTTTATTGAAGGAACGCTTTTGATTCCCAATTTTGTATTGTATGAATTGCAATATATTGCCGATTCAGGAGATAGCTTAAAACGAGTTCGTGGAAGACGGGGCTTAGATATCTTAAATGCGCTTCAAAAAGAAGAAGGCATAGTCGTTGAGATGTATGATGGTGACTTTGAAGAAATCAGTGAAGTCGATAGTAAATTATTAAAGCTAGCGAAGTTATTAGATGGTGTTGTTGTGACAAATGACTACAATTTAAATAAAGTTGCTGAATTTCAAAATGTTCCGGTATTAAACATCAATGAGTTGGCCAATGCTGTCAAACCAGTAGTTATTCCTGGTGAATCAATGGAAGTTTTGATTGTTAAAGAAGGAACCGAGCGGCAACAAGGGGTTGCTTATCTTGATGATGGAACAATGGTAGTGGTCGAAGATGGGCAACACTATATGAATGAACGATTGGCTGTCATCGTAACCAGTGCTTTACAAACAGCAGCAGGACGAATGATTTTTGCTAAGCCAGCTCATTCTAGTCGTGGAATCAGTAATTAAACTAGAAAAAGACAAGGTTTCAGCCTTGTCTTTTTGCTTTACTTGAAAAGGAAGTTTTTCTTTTTTTAAGTAACTCAATCGACAAAACAATCGGAGCAAGGAGTAAAAAAATGAAGCGAGTTCCAATCGATAATAATAGGAAAGATTATCCTATAGAATTAATTTCTTATCTTGAAGGTGCAAAGTTATATGATAGCAGTAGTTCACCTGAGGCAAAGGTTCAATTCATTGACAAAGAGGAGGGGTATTTTTTAAAGATAGCATCAGCTAAGTCTTTAAAGAGAGAAGTTACCTTGACAAACTATTTTTATAAAAAGGGAGTAGGGCCTAAAGTTTTAGCATTTTTTAAAAAGGAAGAAACGGGCTATATGATTACCCAAAGAGTACAAGGAAATGACTGTACGACTGCTACCTATCTGTCAGAACCTGAGCGACTCTGTGGCTTGCTTGCTGAAAGTTTACGTTTTTTACATTCTCTGGATAGTTCCAATTGTCCAGTTATGAATCACACTCTCCTTTTCTTACAAAAGGTAATAGGTGATTACTCTGAAGAACGGTTCAACAAGGAGCTTTATACGACTTTTGGAAATTTTCAATCAGCACAAGAGGCTTTAGAAGAAGTCAAGAAAAATGGCCAATTATTACAAACAGACACTTTGATACATGGAGATTATTGTCTTCCTAATGTTATCTTAAATAACTGGAAGTTTAGTAAATTTATCGATTTTGATAGTGCGGGTGTAGGAGATCGCCATGTTGATATCTATTCAGCTATATGGTCATTAGGCTTTAATCTGGGAACAAATCGTTATTCGCAACGGTTTTGTGATGCCTATGGACGGGATGAAATCGATCCTGAAAGACTTCGAGTGGTTGCTGCTTGTAATGCACTGTGGTAAAGTCCATCTTTTCGTTAAAGAGATCGGTATCTACGAGAATAGATCAATATAGAATAACCTGAAACTAATGAATAACGAGTAAGTATCGACTTTTTTTCTGACTTGACGTAATTGGAAAAACAATCGCCATACCATTTTGATTATAGGTTTGATTGGAGACAACGACAACTGGTCGGCGGATATTCCCTTTTAGGCGATGTCCACCTTCTTCGTGTCGCAAATAAGGCTCAGCGTTTACCCAATAAATTGCTCCTTGCCTAATAGTCAATGTTTTCTCGTCCATAATTTCCTCCATCATCATAAGAGCCCATTTCTTCATTAAATAAATATCTTTAGGATCATCGTCTCATATTGGCGGATAGTTATCATTGTTTACCAGATGAAAAAGCAGTGTTCCATCAGAAAGTTGCTTGACTTCAAACGCTTGATGTTCTTTGACATGGTACTGAGAGGGAATCGTCAAAATTAGAGTAGTACCTTGTTTGCGTGAGTTATCCTTCATGGTTGTAGCCTCCTGTATAATTATATGAATAGTCATATCGTGAAGTTTCTTTCTATACAAGGATATTAGTGAAACATACAAGTTAGGTAAATGAGTATTGAATACTCGGCTATCTCATACAAGTTGAGCTGGTTTGTATTGAACACTCGATGCTGCATGCCCTCATTTGCTAGCGAGATTGAATCTTCTTTGTATTGAAAAAAATTATGCGTCATTTTAGACTTTAGCCCTGTACAGTCTTCGTTTTTCCTAGTTTTTTCTTATTTTCCTGTCCGTTGGCTTTACTAATTTGCCAATTAACTGTACAATTCAAAGTGAGTAGATGAAATTTACTAGTTGATAGAAGAGGAAGATGAAAATGTCAAAAATACGTGTACGTTATGCACCAAGTCCAACCGGTCATTTACATATCGGCAATGCCCGTACGGCGTTGTTCAACTATTTATATGCACGACACAATGACGGGGACTTCATTATTCGAATTGAAGATACAGATAGTAAAAGAAATATTGAAGATGGTGAAAAAAGCCAGTTAGAAAATTTGACTTGGTTAGGAATCGATTGGGACGAATCACCAGAGAACCCAGGAGCTTATGGTCCTTATCGTCAATCAGAACGTAAAGATATCTATGACCCTTTGATCGATCAATTATTAGCAAGCAATCACGCTTACAAATGTTATTGCACCGAAGAAGAATTAGAAGCTGAACGTGAAGCGCAACGTGCCCGTGGTGAAATGCCACATTATAGTGGAAAATGTGCGCATTTGACGCCAAAAGAACAGGCGGAAAAAGAAGCGCAAGGACTGGAATCAGTGGTCCGATTCCGTGTACCCCGCAATACAGAATATCGTTTTGATGATATTGTCAAAGGTGATATTGTTTTTGAATCCGATAATATCGGTGGTGATTTTGTCATCAAGAAACGTGATGGCATGCCAACTTATAACTTTGCCGTAGCAGTGGATGATCACATGATGAAAATTACCCACGTATTACGTGGTGATGATCATATTGCCAATACACCAAAACAGTTGATGGTCTATGAGGCATTTGGTTGGAAAGCTCCTAGATTTGGTCATATGACCTTAATCGTCAATTCAGAAACAGGGAAAAAATTAAGTAAACGGGATGAATCCATTTTACAATTTATTGAACAGTATCGTGCCTTGGGTTATTTACCAGAAGCTATGTTTAACTTTATTGCTTTGTTAGGGTGGACACCAGGCGGAGAAGAAGAAATCTTTTCTCAAGAAGAAATTATCAAACTTTTTGATGCCGATCGTTTAAGTAAATCACCAGCAGCGTTTGATGCCAAAAAATTAGAATGGATAAACAATCATTACATTAAAGAAATGGATCTTGATACTCTTGTAAGGATGTGTTTGCCTCATTTGACAGCAGATGGACGGGTTGAAAAGAATCTTTCAGAAGAAAAAATGGCTTGGGTTAAAAAACTAGTCAGTTTATACCAACCACAAATGAGCTATGCCGCACAAATTGTGGATCTTTCCGATTTATTCTTTGTGGAACATCCAGATTTAGATGATGCTTGTAAAGAAGTATTGGCTGGCGAAACAGTAATGACTGTATTAAAAGCCTTCCGTGAAAAACTCAAAACTTTAGAAACGGTGGATGCGCCAACTGTTAAAAAAACTATTAAAGATGTACAAAAAGAAACAGGAATCAAAGGCAAAAACTTATTTATGCCAATTCGTGTAGCTGTTTCTGGACAAATGCATGGTCCAGAATTAGATCAAACCATTGAATTATTAGGAAAAGAAAAATCATTGGCACGTTTAACAAAAATTATAGAAGAACACTAAGAACAGACGAAGTACAAGGAAATTTTCACAGAGAGGTTGCACTAGCTGAAAGCAATCAAAAGGAACTTGGAAATGCATCTGGGAGTGGCTTTGAAAAAATCAAAGACGAAACTGGCGCGTTAAGCTAGTAATAAGGCAGAAAACATTTCTGCAAATAAAAGTGGAACCACGCCAAACGCGTCTTTTAACTAATCGATTAGTTAGAAGATGCGTTTTTGCTTTTGAAAGAAGGGATAAGACATGGGCTGGTGGAAAAAAGCAATTGAAGCAGCGAAAGAAAATGATCCGTCTGTACATTCAACAGCCGAAATCATTTTAACGAATTCTGGAGTACATGCCTTGTTTTGGCATCGTTTCTCACATTTTTTGTACCAACATCATTGGTATTTGTTGGCTAAAGTTAATGCACAATTTTGGCGCTTTATCACAGGAATCGAAATTCATCCTGGCGCTGTGATTGGACAAGGTGTTTTTATTGATCATGGCATGGGCGTTGTAATCGGTGAGACGGCAATCATTAAAGATGATGTGGTCATGTACCACGGCGTGACACTTGGTGGGACCGGAAAAGAAAAAAAGAAGAGACATCCAACGATTGAAACGGGTGTTTTACTATCCGCACATGCACAAATTTTAGGGCCTATTACCATTGGAGCTGATGCGAAAGTTGGTGCTGGTGCTGTTGTTTTAGAAGATATTCCCGAGGCTGCCACTGCTGTAGGGGTCCCAGCTAAAGTTGTTCGTATCAAAGGGAGGAAAGTGACATGATTAAAATTTACAATACATTGACAAGGAAAAAAGAAGTATTTCATCCAATTGAAGCAGGAAAGATCCGCATGTATGTTTGTGGGCCAACTGTTTATAATTATATTCATATTGGTAATGGGCGCAGTACGGTCGCCTTTGATACCATTCGACGCTATTTTGAATACCGTGGCTATAACGTTCATTATGTCTCCAACTTTACTGATGTGGATGATAAAATCATTCGTGCTGCTAAAGAACTAGAGACCACAGCACCTGAAGTAGCAAACCGTTTTATCAAAGCTTTTGAAGAAGATACGACAGCGCTTCATGTCAAAGAAGGAGAGCATCCTCGTGTGATGGATCATATTGCAGATATCCTTTCTTTTATCGAAGTTTTGATTCAAAAAGGATTTGCCTATGAGGCAGATGGCGATGTTTACTATCGTACGAGAAAGTTTAAAGAATATGGTCAGTTAAGTGATCAATCGATTGATGAATTAGAAATCGGTGCTAGTCAACGGACGGGAGTTGAGCAGCAAAAAAAAGAAGATCCGCTTGATTTTGCTTTATGGAAAGCAGCCAAAAAAGATGAAATTTCTTGGGATTCTCCTTGGGGAAAAGGACGTCCGGGATGGCATATTGAATGCTCGGTAATGGCTACGAAATTACTCGGTAATACCATCGATATTCACGGGGGTGGACAAGACCTAGAGTTTCCTCACCATGAGAATGAAATTGCTCAAAGTGAAGCAAAGACAGGGGAAACCTTCGCCAATTATTGGATGCACAACGGCTATGTGACAATCGGTGAAACCGATGAAAAGATGAGTAAATCCCTCGGTAATTTCGTGACTGTTCATGACTTGATTCAAAGAGTCGACCCGCAAGTTTTACGATTTTTCCTAGCAACAACACAGTATCGTCGACCACTTCGTTATAGTGAAGTGACGTTAAAAGAAGCGGAAAGTAATTTACATCGTCTAAAAAACACGTATGAAAATGTCCAATTTCGTTTAAAAGAAGCACTTGAAGAGTTATCCAATGATGCTGAAAATTTGGCTGTCCTGGAAAAGTTGAAAGCACGTTTCATAAAAGAGATGGATGATGACTTTAATGCTGCTAA
>Ga0079226_10000449_pt1 | contig 28653 bp, 27 predicted proteins | sample Poulit2014_FD_76345 | JGI IMG/M metagenome (GOLD analysis project Ga0079226, IMG submission 76345) | Agricultural soil microbial communities from Georgia to study Nitrogen management - Poultry litter 2014 | ecosystem: Environmental > Terrestrial > Soil > Agricultural land | place: USA: Georgia...
AAATTGCCGGCATTATCGCCATTATTATCGCCTCTCTCGGTGCTTCTCTCTCTTCACAAAAACAGATTGAAACCGTTAAAACACTCGATTAATCATTCGTGGCAAATATTATGAACTTTGATAAAAACATCCATCAAAATGCCCAAACATCGCAAAAACCAGTGAGCCGATTTTTTTTAAAGATTATCGGCGCCGGAATTTTAATATTTTTTCTGCTATTTATGATGAATAAAATCATCATAAATGAGGTTTCAACGCTCGTTAAACAAAAAAATATTTCGAATCCTCAAAAATCTCTTGAGCCAAATTCTAATCACTAGATTTATAACGATAATTTCCTCATCAGCTCATTTTTCTATTTTCTCAACTACACCTATTTTTTGCTAACTTTCTGATATTTAACTCATAAAAAAGTTGACAAAATTTCATGCCGAGATGACAATATACGACATTATTAACAACCAAAACTTTTTTATGTGTTCTCGTAACAAACAGCAGTACAACTTCTCTTCCGATTTTATTTCGCGTTTCTGCATTCTCTGCTACCGGCGTTCTCACGCATAAAGTGATAAGTCTCTAACAACTTATCGGTTCGAGCCTATTTCTTATTCCTTAGGTTCCAATTTCAATACTTTTCAAATCAGTTCAATCTAAGTTAGCGATTTAGGTACTCTTTTTGGCACCTTAAATTCAAACTTATCAAATACTTAGCAGTTAATCTAAAACAAAAAACGGATATTTTATGAATAAAGCGTGGATATATGTTGCGCTCACTTCTCTCTTTGAGCTGATATGGCTCTATGGTTTTAACGTCGCAAGCGCATGGTGGCACTGGGCAATTATTGTTGTTTTCGTTCTTCTTGATCTCAATTTCTTAGCCAAAGCATGTGAGGGATTACCCACAGGCACGGTTTACGCTATCTTTGCAGCGATCGGCACAGTCGGTACTACCTTGATGGACTACTTTCTCTTTAATGAAACAATCACCCTCGAAATGTTATTTTTCATGGGCATTATTCTCATTGGAGTGATTGGATTAAATATTTTCGATATCAATATTAGAGATGAGGAGAATGCATAATGGGTGCATCAATTGTTATTGGCTGGACGTTTGTCGCGTTAGCCGCAGCTGCCGAATTAATCGGCGTATTTGGATTAAGCTTATATAGCCGAAACCGCAATCTTATTAACCGAGTGCTCTATTATGGGGGAATCTTTCTCTCTTTTGCGCTCCTCTATTTCTCATTTCGTTATCTCCCGTTGAGTATCGCATATACCGTATTTACGGGAGCGGGAACCGCAGGTGCTGTTCTACTGAATATTATATTCTTTAAAGAATCAAAAAATATTAAAAGACTACTTAGCTTAGGCGCTATTATCATCGGCGTTGTCGGCTTACAGTATGTATCCTCAATGAGTTAAAAGATTATTATGATTTAAAAACCGCTCGTAATGAACGGTTTTTTTATGATAATAACGATCCTATTGAGGAAATAAGTGAGCTAATGATTTCCCATTAAAGCCTGCAAAATAAACAGCCCCAACTGATAAGCTATAAATAGCATCATGCTACCAATCAGAAAGTTTAACACTTGCCATGTGATCGGCTTTCTAAACAATGGGGCTAATTTACGCGCACCATATGCTAGACCGTAAAACCAAATTGCGGAAGATGTTAAAACACCCATTAAAAATATCGGTTTATGCTCTGTTTCTAATGTTCCGGCAATGCCGCCGATAATGACAACAGTGTCCAGATAAACATGCGGATTTAATAAGGTAATCGCCAGCGCTCCAACTATTACCATTTTGATGGTTCCGGCAGATTCCGTATTTTTTAACTCCAACCCTTGAGGATGACGAATACTTAAAAATGATTGAAGCGCGAACCATAAAATATAGAGCATTCCGCCACCGGCAAGCAGTAATTGCAAGAGCTGATTTTTAGCCACAAAAGTCCCAACACCTAAAATACCGAGCGACATTAAAATAAAATCACATAAAAAGCAGACCGTTGCGACGGCAAAAACATGGTTATTTTGAATCCCCTGCTTCAACACATAAGCATTTTGCGCACCAATCGCGATAATCAGGCCGGCCGACAACAAAACACCTTCAAAATAAATAACTAGCAATGAAAACCTCCATATTCTCCTATCTACTCTTCATATCTTAATATTAAGATACAAAGGCGTTAACAAGAATACTATGAAATCAAAATACCAGACACTTTAATTGAGGGAGTCATTACTAAATATGATCAACGATATTATTTACTTCTATAATCAATATGACCCTGATCATAGGCTCTTGAAAGCTGATTAATAGCATTCTTCAATGCATCATTAACAACATAATCGTCCAAATCAACATCTTTTAGCAAATTCAAGTCACCACTATTAATAGTCGATGCTCCTTCAGCAATATAAAGTGTATTTCCTGCTTGATCCTTTAACACTAAATTAATAACAGCTGTTTTAGTGACTGTTAAAGGTTCGCCAAAAGCTTTAGCAACACCCGTATTTCCATGCTCTTTATTATCAAATGATACTAAAGACGCTTCTATCAAGAAAGGAGATGTCGTAAGGAAATCCCTACCCTTAGTACTAGCTTTTACAGCTACAGGATCGAAAGAAAATCTTCCTGTTTTTTCTAAATAATTTTTGAGAACAAGTCGACTATTTTCATTCAATATTATCGAAGCTCCCCCAGATCGTTTCTCAATCTTAATTTGACCCCCTGCCTCTTTCGTTGGGTAAATTTTGACACTATTTGCTGGAACGGAAGCCATAAAGAGTGCATCTGAAAGAAGAATTTTAGCACCACCATAAGTAGTATTCATTGTATCTACAGGTGGGAATTCAATTGGTTTTTGGGGGTTTATTGAGCATCCATAAATACTCAAAACCACTAAAATTGGTAATAAAAATATTTTTTTCATCATTTCCCTTAAAATTTAAATTGATAATTAACTATAGCCATCAGTTTTAATATATAAATCAATATCAATTTCTAATATAAAAAGTACTTACAATTTCATCATGAAATTTGTAAATACTTTTCATTGTTCTGAATTATTTTAGGAAATAATATCTATATTGCTTTCGCAAGCTTCTCTGCAAATCCGACATAACTTGCCGGCGTTAATGCTTTCAACTCTGCTTTCACAGCATCATCTAATTCTAAGGTATCGATAAATTCACGCATTTCGTCAATATTAATACGTTTTCCACGTGTGAAATCTTTCAGCTTTTCATACGGGTTTTCAATACCATCACGGCGCATCACTGTTTGTACCGCTTCGCCCAATACTTCAACATTTGCATCAAGATCTTTTAACAAGGTTTCTGCGCTAACTTCTAATTTACCATGACCTTTTAACAGGCTGCTAAATCCAATTAAGGTATAACCAAATGCCGAACCTACGCTACGAAGTACAGTAGAGTCACTTAAGTCACGCTGCATTCTTGAAATTGGTAATTTCTCTGCAAAATGAATAAAGAGTGCATTTGCAATTCCGAAGTTTCCTTCCGCATTTTCAAAATCAATCGGATTAACTTTATGCGGCATCGTTGAAGAACCTACTTCACCGGCAATTGTGCGCTGTTTGAAGAAGTTATGGCTAATGTAGTTCCAGATATCACGTGACCAATCCACTAAAATCGTATTCACGCGCGTCATTGTATGAGAAAACTCTGCAATATAATCATGACATTCAATTTGAGTTGAATATGGCGTAAATGTTAAACCAAGATCATTCTCAATGAAGTCTTCCGCAAATGCCGGCCAATCAAAATCAGGATAAACTACTAAGTGCGCATTATAGTTACCTACCGCACCATTAATTTTTCCTAAGTATTCGGTATTTTTGAGTCGTTTCACTTGACGCTCTAAACGATAGATTACGTTGGCAATCTCTTTACCAAGTGTCGTTGGTGTCGCTGGTTGACCATGTGTTCTTGAAAGCATCGGAATAGCCGCAAACTCATGCGCCATTTCACGCATTGAACCAATCACATCTGTTAATTGTGGGATCACAACATCATTGATCGTATTTCTGAACATCAAACCATAAGAGAGGTTATTAATATCTTCAGAAGTACAAGTAAAATGGGTAAACTCAGATGATGCTGCAAGTTCAGGATGATCTTTAACCTTGTTTTTAATCCAATACTCAACCGCTTTAACATCATGGTTTGTGGATTTTTCAATATCCTTCACTGCCATCGCATCTTCAGCTGAGAAGTTTTCATAAAGCGAGATAAGGAATGCTTTTGCATCATCTCCAAAAGAAGGGATTTCTTTAAAATGGGTTTCTGATGCAAGTTTGATTAACCATTTTATCTCCACCATGACACGATATCTGATAAGCCCATATTCGCTGACTTCTGTCGCGAGTGGTTTTACACGGCTTGCATAACGGCCATCTAAAGGAGAAATGGATAATACGGAATGAACGCTCATAAAATTTCCTTTACTAAATACGAACATGAGTTGACGCCATTGCAGCACACACTAACAACAACCAACCCACAACAAAAAAGAGACCGCCGATTGGCGTAATTAATCCGAGATTTTTAATCGTTAAAAGCGCGATTAAATAAAGACTTCCGGAAAATAAAAGTGTACCTACTAAAAAAGCAAAACCTGCCAATAGCAGGAGTTTCTTAGAGTTTAAAATTAGTAATAAAATACCAATAGCAATCATAGCAGTAGAATGAAGCATCTGATATTGCACGCCCGTTGCCCAAATTGCGGCACCACGTTCGGTTAATTGTGCGCTTAAAGCATGTGCGCCAAACGCACCAATCATTACCGACAATGCTGCAAACAATGCACCAATGATAATAAAGAAACGACTAAATCCCATAATTTCGATATTTTGTGTCATAACCTTTCCTTCTTTTACCGCTTATTAAGCAAGCATCAAATTTTAATATTTAATATTTCAGACTTAAAAATAGAAAGTATTGTGGAATGAATCTTAGTCGTGATAACGATGATCATCTCTAATCGCTTCCCTTAATAAGGCTCACAAGGTTTACGTTTCAGGAACGATCACCTTACGCTTTATTAAATAGGTGATATCTTTATTTCCATGCTCTTGCTAGTAGATGATCAATCGGCGTAACATCTGGTCTTGCGATCACGGCATAATCATCATAAACAACGATCGGTCTTTCTAAAACAATCGGATTTGCAATCACAAATGCGATTTTTTCTTCGTCAGACCAAGTAAACCATTCTTGAGAGATCGCTTTAAAAGCCTCTTCTTTTGAGCGAACAACCCCATCAATCCCGAAACCAAGCTGTCCAAGAAGCCTTTTAATCATCTCATGAGTTAATGGTACTTCGAGATAATTAATCACTTCATAAGCAATTTTTTTCTCATCTAAGTAAGCTTTCGCCGCACGCGCCTTTGAACAATCACCGTTATAATAAATTTGCCACATAGACTTCCCTTCATTTCATTCTTGAACAATTACTGCGGCAGATAGCATTGACCGCCCTTCGGTAATCGTCAAATTTTTATGCGATTAATTTTGCGTATAGCGTACCATTTTTAATGCCTTTTGGGTACTCAGAAAATCATCATTATTGCGCAGAAATGCTGGAGATAACTCTCTTTCGCTAAAGAGATTCATCTATTCCCGGCACGACATTATAGAGCCAAGCATTCCCTTCACGAATACTAACCTCAATCTCTCCACCCAAAGCACGATTAGAATACGTTAAACCTCTCCCTAACTCTAAAGTGAAATCGACTAATGGCCATTTCACTTTTTCAAGCGTCAAACCTTCTAACTTTGTTAACGCAATCACACTCACGAGCCCATCTTTCTGCGTCGGAATCTGGTAATGATTATGAGGTTGTAGATGTGTTAACGTTTGCTCGCCATTACTGTGAATAAACGCAATCTCCGGATATTGAAATGGCAGAAATAACAGTGCCGCTTGATGATCTAAGCGACCACCAATTCCTCCCAAGAGTAAAATTTCAGTAGCCCCCGATTCAATCGCAAAACCAATCGCTAGCTCCGTATCAATCTCATCTTTATCTATCGGATAAGGAATCTTTCGACGATATAGATTCGTATCAATAATAAGGTTTTCACTTGAATCAAAATCGCCTACCCAAAGATCTACGCCAGACTGAAAATAAATCGCTTTATCAATCCCTTTATCAACAGCAATAACGAGCACATCCTCTAACCAATCAGAATAATATTGACGAATTAGCTCAATATTCACCATTCCCGGCAACAGTAAGATTGCTTGCTTGTACTGGTGTTGTACTTTACTTCGAGGCTTTTGCATCACGACTCTCTTTTAATCATCCATAATCCAATGACAGATCCCGGTATCATCATAGAATTAACGGCGATAAGGATTTTCTGGTAAATATTCAATAACACGAGATGCCGGAATATCTGCAATAACTTCCGCACGTTTTGGTGTAAAGATCAATGTGGTTAATTCACTATTTAAGGGCACCCATTCTAGGGTCTTAATGCGCATTAATGCGATAACCGGCACATGAACAGCATTTGCTAAATGCATGACCGCTGTTTCAACGGAGATAATCAGATCACTCTCTTTTAACATTGCCGGCAATTCAAAGAAATTATCTAATGCGCTAAATGGCTTCGTATTCTTTAATTGATACTTAGCAATTAGTGCTTCGATCTCTGGGAAAATCTCCGGAATCCCATTGATAATAAAGAATGTCTCTTGCCATTTTGGCAGAGCTTGCATTAACTCGATTAATTCACGAACCTGCTCAAGCTTCCAAGAACGGCGAGGATTCTTCGCAATATGATTAATAAAAACGACTGGCTGATTCTTTTTCACACCCCAATTTTCTAATTGAGATTTTGCATTGTCCTGCCACTTTTGAGGAATATTCACAAATGGATAGCGATCTTCCTTAAACATCATAATGCCGCCAATTTGTGAGAACCAATACCCATAATCATCACTAATATGACGTTCCTTTCCTTGATCGGGCTTCACAACCTCAATCATCGCATCCAATTTTTTAAGATCGCGCTTTTGTGCTAGCTGATACCATTTGTAACGGATATTCATTCCCATGGCAAAACCTTTGTCACCAGCAATCTCTCGTGCAAGTCCGGCACCATTTAATGACGCTAATGTTTCAATCGAAATAACGATCGGATAGGCTTCTAATTTTGCTTCTAAAATACTTTCTGTCCGCAATGCTGTTGAATAATTTTCACGATACACTTTATGGAAGAAATCACATGTTTCTACCCAATCATAAAGAGAATATTTCTTCAAAAAAGGCCATTTTTGTGGATCATTGGTACAACGAACTTCTTCAATAAAGAGATCCATCTTTAAATGTGGGTAAGCTTCTTTAAATGCTTTAAAGCCATTTTGTAAGTAAGTAAAATCACCAATGGCTAGATGCGCAATAAAAAGGATCTTCTTGGAACGATCTAATAATTCTGCCGGCACTTTACCTAGTAATAGTGAGCGCTTCATCAGAATATGTGGCTCGCCCTCTTCTAAAAATATTTCGCCCTCTGTCTGAAAATCAAACGCTTCGTATAACCCTTTTGCCGCAATCTGCGCATGTAAAATCACCGTATCACTTTCTGCTAATACCGCACATTTTTTCAATGCTTCTTTTAATAAAGCCTTACCAAGCTTTTGTCCACGATAATCTTTTAAAATCGCTACACGACCAATCTGATATTCCCCGGCATCATTCACAAAAAAACGTAATGTTCCGATCGCTTTCTGCGCAGCATGATGACCCTCTTCCCCATAAAGCACTAGCTGCCATGCTCGACCATCCATCTCATCGTAATCAATCTCTGCAGGATAGCCTTGCTCTTTCGTAAAGACTTCATCACGAACCCATAACGCATCTTGGAAAATTGGAGATTTATCTCCTTGAACCCAGGTAAATTTCATATTGAGAACCCTTTCAGAATAACCGCTTAATGCTATCAAAAATGCATACTTTTTGCAGTTAAAATACGAAGAGAGTGGAAAATCTGTATAATTAAGCCCATGAGATTTTTCTCTCACTTTTATTCTTGGATTTATCCATTAAACGACGGATGAAGAAGTCATCAATAGTTTTGAGATTATTTTAATATAACGATTATAAAAAGAGGCTAAAAATATGAGTTTTGCCAAAGTTCCAGCCGCTAATGATTTAGCGAATATTACTGCAGACTTTAACTGTGTTATCGAGATTCCTGCAGAATCTGATCCTGTAAAATATGAAGTTGATCACGATACTGACCTTATTTGGGTTGACCGTTTTGTAGGAACGAACATGCGTTACCCTGCAAACTATGGTTTTATCCCGAATACTCTCTGTGATGATGGTGACCCACTTGATGTATTAGTCGTCACACCGTTCCCATTAATTCATGGTTCAGTTGTTCGTTGCCGCCCACTTGGCGTTCTTAACATGACAGATGAATCTGGTGGCGATGCGAAACTTATTGCGGTACCAATTAGTAAACTCTGCCCAATGTATGATGACATCAAAGATCTTAATGACTTACCAAAATTACTCGTTGATCAAATTGAGTTTTTCTTCCAAAACTATAAAGGTTTAGAGAAAGGCAAATGGGTTAAATTAGACGGCTACGGCGATAAAGCAGCTGCTGAACAAGAGATCATTAACTCACTTGAACTCTTCAACCGTAAAAACATTTAATCGAATAATATTTATTATATATCCGTTAAAGTTATGATAAATAGAATTAATCAACAATAAACAAAAAAGCATTAGTAGATATATCTACTAATGCTTTTTTGTTTCATGGTAACTTTAACGTCATGATAACAAAATGTTAATAATTTTTTCTAACAAAACATTTTACTTCTTAAAGAAATTGACAAATTTCATCCCGACTATCATGGCAATTACAAATACAATCCCTTCCCACATACCACGTCCTAATAGGACTAAAGCAGGCGCTGGGCAGATTCCCACAAGACCCCAACCTGCACCAAAAATCAATCCCCCAATAATAAGATCTTTATTAATTTTACTGTTTTTAGGAAATTCTAATGGCTCGCCTAATAATGTTCTACGCCGATGCCGAGCAATGAAAACACCGATAAATGAGACTGATAATGCACCAACCATTACCCATAGCAATGACAAATTCCAATCCCCAAAAGGATCTAAAAAGCCCTGTACAATTGTTGGATCTGCCATTCCCGAATAAATTAATCCGATACCAAACAATAGACCTGATATAAATGGAATAATTAATCGCATATTAATTACCCCCCATTAAATGTTTCAAGATAAATACAGACACACCACCAGCGATCATGAAAATCACTGTAATTATTAATGAGCCTGGTGCAAATCTTGAGATACCACAGATACTATGTCCACTTGTACATCCAGATCCCATGGCTGAGCCAACTCCGACAAGAAGCCCTGCACCAACTAATAATGGGAAAGATTGCGTAACTTCAACCGTTGGCAAAGATCCTGCCGCTAAATAATAAATCCATGGTGAGATTAATAATCCAACCATAAATAACAAACGCCAATCTGTAACCCCTTTTCGGGAGAGAAGATTATTTAAAATCCCACTCACTCCCATAATACGGCCCATACCAATTAAAAACAACACTGCCGCACATCCAATCACGATACCACCTAATAAAGCTGGTAACGAAAACCATGTCATAATTTCGCTTTCTCCTCAGGACAAAATAACTGATAAACACATTGTAATAATGTTAAAACCTTAGGATCATCCACAGAATAATAAATCCACTTTCCATCACGCCGTGTTTTAACGAGATTATCTTCCCGTAAAACTCCAAGTTGCTGTGAAAGTGTCGGTTGCTGTATTCCTGTAATCTCTTCTAAAACAGATACCGAATACTCTCCTTGACTCAAGTGACAAAGCAGGAGCAAACGATCTTCATTTCCAAAACGCTTTAAAAATGTGGTTGCCTCAAGAGCACCTGCTCTCATCTCTTCAATATTAAGCATGATTATTTATACCCTTTTGTGTAAGCTCCCCACCATCTGTTACCAAATAGCAGATTCATTATATATAAAAAGAATCTATTTAAAAGTAATTTATCTATATCTTACTAAAAAATGACAGTAAATGATTTCTTAGCATCGATATCGCCCTAATATTTCCGAGTTTTACATTAGTCTTTTTTATCTACTCTAGTATTGCGGAAAATACCAGAATCTTGTTCCTATCACTTTTAATATTATGTGTGATTACTTATCATATATGACTAATTAAAAAACTCGCAAACGTAGCATTAATAACACTTTTTCATAGTATCAGACAAGAATTTCCAAAAAAAATCTACTAAGTCGCTCATTCTTTGAGATATTGCCCGATAACTGCCCGTTTTTAACTATAAAAAAAGAGAAAGGTATTCCCCATACCCTTCTCTTTCTAACTCATCTTTTGCAATAAAACGCAGCGCTGCCGAGTTAATGCAATAACGAAGCCCCCCTAACTCTTGAGGTCCATCTTCAAACAAATGTCCTAAATGAGAGTCAGCGGTAGAACTTCTGACTTCGGTACGTTGATAACCATATGAGAGATCTTGATGTTCTGTAATCTCTTGCGGCTTAATAGGTTTAGAAAATGCAGGCCAACCGCAACCAGCATCAAATTTATCTAATGAAGAAAAAAGCGCTTCTCCTGAAACAATATCGACATAAATACCTGGTATAAAATGTTGATCATATATATTTTGAAAAGGTGGCTCGGTACCATTTTCTTGAGTGACATGATATTGCATCGCCGTTAAACGCTGCTTCAAATCATCTTTATAATTACTCATTCTTATTCAATATCCTCTTTTGACAATTATCTACAGATGACCTTCTAACTAATACGATAACTACATATTCACTTCTGACAATGACGGTTCAAAGACATTCGACCACAATATATTTGATCTATCATTCCGGAAGCAAAATGCGCAGTTATATCTCCAATTACTCATCACAAATTATTATTTATTGTTATTAATTATCATTAATGACAATAAATGCCATCTTTTTACATTTAGATTATGCTTCATAGTGCGTATCTTTATTAGCTCAATCAAAAAAGACTGTTACATGCAATTAAGACCATCCTCAATTAACCTATCATAAGTTTTACAATAAAAAAACAGTTCCTTACAAAAATGTCATAAAACAGCTAAAAATGCTTATTTCCCGCCTATTAGAAGCATGCTAAACTATCTCTTTTTGATCATTATTGGAAAATAAATATGCTCATTATTGATGTTAGAACGCCGGAAGAATTTGCTGAAGGTCACTTAAAAGATGCCATCTTGATTGAATACCAAAATATCTTAGAAGAAATTTTTAAACATATTGACTCTAAAGATGATGAAATTGGACTCTATTGTGCCGCGGGTGTTCGATCAGGATTCGCCACCTATATGTTAGAACAACAAGGCTTTACCAATGCCGTCAATCTCGGTGGCTATCACGATATTCTTTATCATCATCCCGAGCTGGCTGATGCATAAATCAGCGCACTATTACTCCCATAATATTTTGATATTTCCATGAGTCTAACTTTCTAGTAAGTTCCTATTAGATTTCCCATCCATCTTCAAAGTTAAGCGATCATTTTCCTATGAGTATTTTTATCACGATCTTTGTCATCGTTATGTTAATCGCGCTCTCAAGTACGGTTCATAAACTGCTTCCCTTTAAATTCCCTCTGCCTTTTATCCAAATTATTTTAGGTGCGATTGTTTCATGGCCCCATAATGGTTTCCATGTCACTTTTGATCCTGAGCTATTTATGCTGCTCTTTATTCCTCCACTACTCTTTGAAGATGGTCGAAAAATGCCATTACAAGACTTCATTCATTCAGGAAGAGAGATCGTTAGCCTCGCCTTGGTTTTAGTTTTTGTTACCGTCATTGGTCTTGGATATGTCATCTACTTCTTTATGCCGGAAATGTCACTTCCTGTCGCCTTTGCTCTCGCCGCCGTATTATCCCCAACGGATGCTGTTGCGCTATCTAGCATCGTCGGCAAAGGTCGTCTATCCCACAAACTAATGCAGGTTTTAGAAGGTGAAGCCTTAATGAATGATGCTTCTGCGCTTGTATCACTAAAATTTGCCATTGCAGTGGCATTAGGCGTTACCGCATTAGCCACTGCCGATGATTATGTCGTCTTAAGCGTTTCTTTCTTAAAAATGGCGATTGGCGGCATTATTATAGGCATCGCTTTTGCATGGCTCTATATCAAATTCATTCTACTGATCAGCAAGTCTCAAGGCGATGAGGTAGGATCGCAAATGATCCTTCTCATGCTGCTTCCATTTGGTGCGTATGCGATTGCCGAACTTTTAGAGTTCTCGGGCATTTTATCCGCTGTCGTTGCCGGAATGACGGTTAACTATTCTAAATTTTTCCAAACAACACCTGTTCAAATGCGACTACGTGCGAATACCACTTGGGGCTTATTAGAATACTTACTTAATGGCGCGGTATTCCTCATGCTAGGCTTACAAATTCCGGCGATTTTTAAAGAAACCTATTCTGATGCCTTAATTGACCCTTCGACAACCTTTACAACGCTATTGGGCGATATTTTACTGATCTATCTTGCCCTTATGCTATTACGTTTTCTCTGGATCTTAGTGCTCAAATTTATCAGCCCTTATACGCCATTTAAAAAGCCGATGATGTTTGCCGCTTTAACCATTAAAGAGATCGCTATTATGACTTTTTCCGGCGTTCGAGGAACAGTCACTCTTGCGGCGGCTCTATCGATTCCTCTCTTAATCTCCACGAATCCGGATATTCCTTTCCCCGCACGTTATCAAGTCATCTTCTTAGCTGCCGGTATTATTATTTTATCACTCGTGAGTGCAGCCCTTATTTTACCGCTACTACTGCGTGATAAAAAAGCCAAAGAATCCCCAAAAGTAGCTGTTGAAACCAATGAAGCGGAGCGAGAAGTTCGAACAGAAATTGCCACAGTCGCCATTGAAGCCGTTCGTAAAACAGCCTCGACTATGCAGGCTGACAAACCGGATGATGAAGAGGAGCAACTCTTTATTACACAGATTATGAATCATGTTATTGGCGAGATTGAACAAGTCAATCATATGATTCAAAAAACAAAAGAGAATGATGCCATTGAGGTTCATATTCGTCTTGCCGCCGTTCGTGCAGAAAGACGTAAACTATATGAGCTTAATTCACAAAATCGTTTAAGTCACGAACTCTATTCGAAGCTTCTTTATGAACTTGATTTGGCAGAAACCTTAATTTTAGGTCGATCACCGATTCATCCTAATTAGTTTAAGAAAGCGCTATAACACTAAAACTCCTAGAATTACGCTAGGAGTTTTTTTATAACTCTCTCATAAAAAGTATTATGAATAAAATTCCCTAAAAGAACAGTGAGAAGCACTTTATCATTTAATGGGTCATCTAATTCTCAAAAGGATTTCCAATGATTTAGCATTCTCCACAATCATTTCTCGATAAAACGAAATCCGTTTTATATAGATCCATCCCAATTTCTTTCAATCCTATGCTGCTGAGAAAAACAGTCAGTATGCTTTTATCAATCGTATGCCAGCAGTTCAGGCAACTATTCTTAAACTAGAAGACTATCATCACAACAAATTTCTAACATAAAAAAAGCACCCCGGGGACAAAGTCTTTTGCGGAGTGCTTACTAGGAATGCCCTTTCAATATGACGGGTATTAACTGGTAATTCAAGCGTGATATTTACATATATTGACCTCAATCACGCTATCAAATAAATATTTACATTTTATTCCCGATATGAAATCCATTCTCCTATCAATGGGTTTAATAACGCGCATCTTTAGGTTTTTTACCATTCGCCCAATCATTCACTTTTCCTTCAAAATCAGGTCTTGGTAAATGCGTAAAGTATTCAGAGACATCGACAGCCTCCTGATCTGTTAATACATGACCTTGCCCCCAAGCGCCCTCTTTATTTACCGCCATTGGCATATTGAATTTTACAAAGCTCGCTGCCTTATAAGTTCTTGCCATTCCGGCACCAATATTGAAAGATTCTGGCCCCCAAAGTGGTGGGAATACAACATTTCCTCGTTTATCCTTTAAACCTTCTCCTTGATCACCATGACAAGTTGCACATTGCGCTTCATAGATGACTTGTCCATTCATTGGATCAGGCACTAAGCTTTCATCAATCGGACCGGCATTTGTAACGGCTACTTTTGCATCCGCTGGTTGTGATTGGCTGAGCCAATCCATATAAGCCAGCATTGCAAGCATCTCTGGTGATTCAGGGCTCAAAGGTTTCCCATTCATAGAACGCTGGAAACAACCATTGATTCTTCCTGTTAAATCAACTAATTTCCCGGCTCTTGGCATCACTTTGGGGTATTGATGCGATGTGGTGAGATATGGCGCACCGTAATTTGCTTTCCCTTCAGCAATATGGCAACTATTACAGTTCATCGTTGCGCCTACATTATCCGGCAACATTCTCTTTGTTTCATTTAAGAGCAACTTACCATACATAATCTCATCAGCATTTGGCTCTTTTAAGATCTCTAAATCAGAAGGAACGGTATACCAACCCAGTTCAGCCCCCTCTTTATCAACCATCGCATAACGATTTGGATCCGCTGCTGTGAGCTCATTTGCGAGAGCTGTAGAACCGAACATCATCATGCTCGCAAGTAATGAAAAGAGTAAACCTTGTTTCAATGGAGCAACAGCTTTTGCGATATTCGAACGCTGTTTCATATTTTTATTCGTTTTCATATTTCTGCTCTCCCTTAATTTAATGTAATGTTTGGTGCTTTATTACGTAGGAACTGACGGATCTCAGCAACATCTTTTGCCGATACTTCTGGCGATGTATTATTCCAGCTATTGCGGATAAAGTTCACAATAATCGCCACTTCTTCATCACTTAAGTGATTGAATGCCGGCATCGTAAATGCCATGCGATCTGCCGGCGTATCTGGCATCTTCCCGCCTTCTAATGTCACTTGAATCACAGATTGCGCATTATTCGCTAAAACCGCACTATTGAGATTCAATGCAGGAAAGATTCTCGGCACCCCTTCTCCATCTGCTCTATGACAGGTGTAACAATGTTCTACATACAAAATTGCACCCGGATCTCTATATTTTCCTGAAAGAAGAAGATCTGTCGTAGCATCCTCTTTTTTCGGTAATTCTAATATCTTATTCGGTGCCGGCGTTAATTGTTTCAAATACGCAGCCGTTGCATTAAGATCTTCGTTACTCCAATATTGCGAGCTATGCTCAACCACATCCGCCATGGCGCCAAACGCGATCACTTTATCTGTACGACCAGTTTGTAAAAACTCCACAACATCCCCTTCACTCCAAAGCTTTAAGCCTTGCGCTTCGCCACGCAGGCTTTTCGCACGCCAGCCATCAATCAATGCGCCTGATAAATAGAGATTAGAATCATTGGATAAAGCCTTCTCCTGATAGGCAATTCCTCTTGGCGTATGACATGCACCGCAATGCCCAGGACCTTCCACGAGATAAGCCCCATGATTTTCAAGATCACTCAAATCAGGATTTGGTTGAAATTCACGAATAGGTGAAAATAAGAACTGCCAATAGGCCACTGGCCATCTCATGCTCATGACCCAAGGAAATGTACTTGGTGCATTTGCTTTTTTCACCGCCGGTACTTTTTCCATAAAGTACACATACATTGCCTGCATATCATCATCCGACATAATTGTATATGACGTATATGGCATTGCCGGATATAACGGTGCATCATCCTTACGCACGCCATGTTTTACGGCGTTTGTAAACTCTGCCAAACTATAATTCCCAATTCCCGTCTCTGCGTCCGGTGTGATATTGGTTGAATAAATCGCACCAAATGGTGTTTGCATCGCTAGACCGCCGGCATATTCCGCATCGCCAGGAACACTGTGACAGGCAGCACAGTCTGATAATCTTGCGAGGTATTCCCCTTTTTGAATTAAGGCATCATCATATTTTAATGCTGCAACTTCCCCAAATTCAGGTGCTTTGCGGGATTTCATAATCCATGATGATCCGCCATACGCCCCCAAAAACCCAATCACACCTATGGCCACTAACCAACTGATGATTTTCTTCATATTTTCTTCCCCTTTAAACCAGCTTAATAATGCTTAAAAATTCGTTAAACCCTATAAACTTGATGGTTTTTAGTTTACCTGAAAGGAATAAAACACAGAATGCTACCCAACTGGGGGATTGACAAACATACATCGAAGGTATGATAAAAAATATATTTGGTATTTCAATATGATAAAAAAATCTTTAAGAAAAACAACATTTGATGAAGTTTTTTTCTAACCGCAACCCCCTCAAAAATCGATCATTCCTATGACATTCATCAAATAAAATTCTCGAGCGCAATCAATGTGCAAAATACCGGTTTAACACATGATCTAGAATCCATTTCAAAAATTAGCACTGATCTTTCTTTTAAAACAATACGCTTCTAATCGAAGTATTGGCAGACAGACATTCCCTCAAAACATCAATATTCAAAGAGAAACTCAGCTGGTCATTGATGGTGAAGTCGACTGTAAATTATTTGAATGAAAAATTCTTTGAAAAGGAGATGCACCGCTAGTAAAAATATTTGCAAGCTTACCCTAATGTCGTACCAACAGTTGTAACAGGAATTTTAAACCAAAACGACTATAAAATTCATGACACTATAAAACACTCCCACGAAGAGCATAAAAAAAGCCCCGATGACTATTCATCAGGGCTCTTCTCTTAGATATATAAATGAGCGATTTCTTTCTTTTTAACTAATAAATATACCTATCTCTTAACGCTATTTTGTACGATTAGCTCTGCAACGATTACTCGTAGAAGTGACCACGTTGACGAAGAAGTTCACGATTTAAATCTGGGTTTTTCTCGAATGCTGCACGGCCATGCATCCAGAATTCGTTATTAAGTACCACTAAGTTACCCACATTTAATTTCAGCTCAATAACACTCTTATCTGACTCAATAGAATGCGATAACGCTTTCAAGAATTTCGCTTCATCAATTGTTTCAGGATAAGCGAACTGATCGATAAAGCAGATGCATGGTTTATTGTTTTTCAAGAAGAATAATTTACGATAAACAATTTCTTGCACGTTTTTACTTGGTGGTGCGATATATTGGAACTTATGCTCACCTAAAGCACTCTTATAGAATTTATCAAGCTCAGCCCAATCATCTAAGTGAAGTAAACGGCTCTCACCACCTACCGCATTTTCTTCTACCATCTTCATCATCAATAACCAATCTGTTGCTTCATTGACGAACGTTCCATCAGTATGCATCGTAAACAGACGATATGCTTGACGTAAATATGAGTCACTCGCATCGGTATCTTTTACCACGAAACGTGCGTAATATTTACCTGTCATCGAGTCAAAGTTAGAAATCCCCACTAAATGCGCAACTGCTGTTGAGAAGATCACATATTCATCAGTATCTTTAGAAACGCCTTCTAAACCAATTGTAAAACCACCTGTTTCACGGTCATTGACAATATCACGGAGCATATTACCGAAACCATTACCGACTTCCTCATCAAGATAACTTGCAATCACTTGACGCTCATAAGGAGTATATTCAAGATGTTGAACACTAATGCCTTCTTTACGAATACGCTCAAGGAAATTTTTAACCACTTCTTGGGATAATTTAATATCTAATAAGCGTTTTGATTGTTCATTGTAATTGATTTCAACTTTACTATTTTTTTGAATAAATCTAGACATACTATTCTCCATTATCTTGTTATTGAGCATTCAAGACTTATCTTGTCTGCTCCTATATATTTTTAAATTTTAACTTCAGTAATAAAAATTCATTATCTGTTTCTTAAACTATTAACCATAAAGCCTTTATCTTTCATCATCTTCACTTATTTTTGATGAAAAAAAACCAGAGAACAGACACCAACAGTAATGATTGATCACTAAGGGTTTCTATTCACTGGTTTATCCATTCTTATATGCCGTGGCTAAACGATCTTCGAATGGTTTTGCAGTTACTATTAACAGCATTTAATATTCTTTTGTACCAAGTTTAGAGAGTGGGAAAGGTCATGGAAGTAACCCAGCACTGCTCTTTTCGATACTACGACCTGAATGTAGCATGCAACTAAAATGATTGCCAATCTTTTTTCATCTTTTTAACAAAAAATGATCATAACACATTCTATAATCTATACCGACATTGCAAATAATGTCTTGTTATTCACAATCTTGCAGATTATATTTAACCCTAAATTCATCTAGGGTTAACTTCAAAAAAACTTCTACCCCGATTTTTAATTCACCTTAGATGAGTTATCTAAAATAAATGAACAACTTCCTGAACCAATGTTGTGAGAAATATTAGTTAATTTTCCCTTTAAAGTAATACGCTGCCCCTTATTAAAATCCATAACGGCATTATTATTTGCAAAAACAAATGCTGCACGAACACCGCCATTTACATCTAAATGAACCATACTGTTTTTGTCATAAGAAACCGTATCATAATTAGAAATGCTACTAATTTTACCTTTTAAAATAATATTCTTATTCAGCCAAGCTGCATTTGCTCGCGTTTCGTTATTTCGCCATTCTTTACAAATTTGTGATGCTGAAACTTCTTCCGCTGGATTCAGCGCCGAATTCATATCACTTAAAGCGTTGTTAACGCCATCTAAAGCGTCATTGATAGTTTTACATCCTGCTAATCCACCCAAAACTGCTAATACTAATGTAGACTTTACAAATATAGATTTCATTTTAAAAGAGCCCCTTTATGGTAAATAAGTTATACAAAATATTTAATTTGTAAAAGTATACATAAATAGCCCACTGCTTTCTAGTTATCCACTGTGATAAGAAAACTACATACAACATCAAGCTCAAAAACTTCTTAATAAATTTTAAAACTAACTACTGTAACCAACAATATGATCTATTATTCAAATTCTTATGATTAAGCCAGATTATCATCTAAAACATATCTTCTACTTACGCTTCGCATTTTGATATTGATGCTCAAGATCCCGTAGTGCCGCGATCAACGCGCTGGTTGCTTTCCCTCGGTAACTATCTTCAATCGCTTCAATGATCACATCAATACCATCATTAAGGCTGTAACCTCGGAGCAATGTTCCGATGAAGCTCCGCCCAAGCTCTGTGATCAATGTACAATCGGCCGATAGAATTACGCCATATTTGGGCTCAATTTCCACTGTAATTGTCATTGATTCAAATACCGTCTTTGCCGCCATTCCCTGCGGTAAACGCGCATACCCTGCTAAAAAAAGCGTTTTACTATTCACTATTAATACTCCACCGATCTATTAAAATATTGCGATCACTTCTACCAGCTTCTAGAAATGATTCTTCCCTTATCTTATGACGTTATAGCGAATCGATACAGGGATTACAATACGACGATGCAAATTCCCTAAAAATCACGCATTCAGAGCAGATCAATCTCCCCGATCACTCAGAAATCGATTATAATGCTTCCATCATTTTTGAAGGAGAAAATATGTCTGCACTCACTTGTTTTAAAGCCTACGATATCCGAGGAAAACTCGGCGTTGAACTCACTGAAGATCTCACCTATAAAATTGGCCGTGCTTATGGTGATCTCTATCAACCACAAACCATTGTGGTCGGATCTGATATCCGTTTAAGTAGCGAAGACTTGAAACAAGCGTTGATTAAAGGGCTTAATGATGCCGGCGTGAATGTGTTAGATCTCGGGATGACTGGCACAGAAGAGGTCTATTTCGGCGCATTTCATTTAGATGTACAAGGCGGCATTGAAGTCACCGCAAGTCATAATCCCATCGATTATAATGGCTTAAAGCTGGTTCGAGAAAATGCTCGTCCGATCGGCATGGAGAGCGGTTTAAAAGAGATTCGAGATCTTGTCGAAGCTGGCAACTTTAAAGAAGCACCAAAAAAAGGCACCACGCAAACTTATAATATCCTGCCCGAATATATCTCCCACCTTTTAACTTATATCGACCCAATCAACATTCGTCCGTTAAAACTAGCGGTTAATGCCGGAAATGGGGCTGCTGGACATGTGATTGATGCGCTCGAAGCGCAATTTAAAACACTGAATATTCCGGTGACGTTTATCAAGATTCATCACGAAGCCGATGGCAATTTCCCCAACGGGATTCCTAATCCGCTACTCGTTGAAAATCGTGAAAGCACACGCCAAGCTGTTTTAAAACATCAAGCTGATATGGGCATCGCTTGGGATGGCGATTTTGACCGCTGTTTCCTCTTTGATGAAAAGGGACAGTTTATTGAAGGTTATTACATCGTCGGTTTACTGGCACAAGCCTTCTTAACGCAAAAACCGCATGAAAAGATTGTTCATGATCCCCGTTTAATCTGGAATACGCTCGATATTACCGATAAATACCAAGGCACTGCAATCCAATCAAAATCTGGTCACGCCTTTATTAAAGATGCCATGCGCGAATATAATGCGATTTACGGCGGCGAGATGAGTGCGCATCACTATTTCCGTGATTTTGCCTATTGCGATAGTGGCATGATTCCGTGGTTACTCACAATTAATCTACTTTCAAACACGAAGAAATCACTCTCTCAACTCGTTGAAGCAATGATTAGTGCATTTCCTTGTAGCGGTGAAATCAACTTTATTGTTGAAGATAGTGCCGCAACGATTCAAAAAATTCTCTCCCATTACCAAACACAAAATCCTGAAATCGATCAAACTGATGGGATTAGCCTCAATTTTGGGGAATGGCGCTTTAATGTCAGAGCTTCAAACACAGAGCCTTTACTGCGGCTCAATATCGAAAGTTTTACCGCTAAAAATCCTAAACCGATGGCGGAATATGTGGCTGAATTAACGGCTTTGATTACTGAGTAATCTGTAATCCTCCGTAAACTCGCAACAATTAACGAAATAAAAGGAAGCAATATCGCCTCCTTTTATATTTTAATTCCTTAGGATAGATACCCTTTCGGATTTTGGGATTGCCAGCGCCAGCTATCTTTGAGCATATCGTCTAAAGTATGTTCTGGCTTCCAGCCGAGCTCTTTTACCGCTCTTGCATTATCTGCAAAAGAGATCGCAACATCGCCGGCTCTTCTGGGAGCGATCGCAAAAGGAATGGCGACATGATTCACTTTTTCAAAGCTGTTTTTCATCTCAAGCACTGAAGTCCCATTGCCAGTGCCGATATTCCATGCGCGGCAACCTCTGTGCTGTAAGCGATTTTCAAGAGCGCATAGATGGGCTTTCGCTAGATCCACCACATGAATATAATCCCGAATGCCGGTACCATCTTTCGTTTCATAATCATCGCCATAAATTGATAATTCCTTCCGTTTACCGACAGCTACTTGGGTAATATAGGGCATCAGATTATTGGGAATTCCTTGCGGATCTTCGCCGATTAAACCACTTTCATGTGCGCCAATAGGATTAAAGTAACGTAGTAATGCAATCGACCACGCATCATTCGCCAACGCTTCTTTTTGCAGCAGTTGCTCCACAATCAGCTTGGTATAACCATAGTTATTTGATGGCATTCCCGTCGGCATCTCTTCCGTTAAAGGCGAGATATTCGCCTCATCATACACGGTTGCGGATGAGCTAAAGACAAGATGATAAACACCGGCTTGCTTCATCGCCTTCATTAACGAGATTGAACCGGTAATATTATTGTCAAAATAGATCAGCGGCTTTTCCTGACTTTCTCCGACCGCTTTTAAGCCGGCAAAGTGGATTACGGCATCAATTTGATATTTTTCAAAAAGCTGCGCTAACACGGCGGTATCTCGAATATCCCCTTTAACAAAAGTTAAAGATTTTTGCGTTAACTCTGCCACCCGTTTTAAGGATTCTTCTGAGCTATTTGAGAGATTATCGATCACGATCACTTCAAAACCTGCATTTAGAAGCTCCACGCAAGTGTGTGATCCAATATATCCTGCACCGCCAGTTACTAAGATCGTTGTCATTATTTATCACCTTGTCTGTTTAGTTTAGCTTGTTCGTCTTGCTCAACTTGCTCATTTTGTTCACGCTGTAATAAGTAATCAATTAAGCCTTGCGTTGAAGCATCTAAAGCACTTAACTCCAAATTCTCGCTGCGAATAAATGGCAGTAATTGATTCGCGATCTCTTTTCCTTTCTCAACGCCCCATTGATCAAAGGGATTAATATCCCATAGAACCGACTGCACAAATACTTTATGCTCATAAAGTGCAATCAACATTCCTAAGGTCTTCGGCGTTAATGCATCTAACAAAATCGTCGTACTCGGCTGATTACCCCGGTATTGCTTATAAAGCGGAATATCCTGCTGAATATCAGCATTTAATGCTGAGTTTAATGCGCCATTGCCAAAAGCGAGCAATCTTGATTGCGCGAAGCAATTCGCTAATGCTAATTGATGCTGCTCTCGCAGCGCTTCGGCATTATCAGAATAGGTAAATTGCGCGGCATTATAACGTGCAATCGGCGCAATAAAATCTGAACTGACCGCATGTGTACCTTGATGCAACAATTGATAAAAAGCATGTTGCGCATTGGGTCCTACTTCCCCCCAAATAATGGGGCACGTACTTGAAGCGACTCTTTGTCCATCACGCTGGACGCTTTTACCATTCGATTCCATCTCTAACTGCTGCAAGTAACTCGCAAAATATTTTAATCGCCCATCATATGGTAAAACTGCATGAGTTTGAATCTGTAAAAAGTGACTATTCCATGCCCCCATTAAGGCCATTAATACCGGAATATTTTGCGAAAATGGCATTGATCTAAAATGTTGATCCACCAAATGCGCACCGGCTAAAAAGGATTTAAAGCCTTCAACCCCAATCATAAGCGCGATCGGCAAACCAATGCACGACCAGAGCGAATAACGACCGCCAACCCAATCCCACAATAAAAACTGGTTCTCCGGCGCAATTCCCCAAGCACTCATTGCCGCAATATTACACGACACACCAATAAAATGGTTACTGAGCGCCGCGCTACTTTTACCCAACGATTTTTGCAACCAAATCCGCACCGTTTCGGCATTGGAGAGCGTATCAATGGTACCAAATGATTTAGAAGAGATAATAAAAAGTGTCGTTTCAGGACGTAGGCGATATAACAGCTCCGAAAGCTGGCTACCGTCCATCGTCGAGACAAAATGAATGCCGAGCGGTTTCGCCGTTTTCACTTCAAAATCAGAGAGCGCATAGGATGCCATTAACGGCCCTAAATCAGAACCGCCCACGCCGATATTTACCACATCTGTGATCACTTCACCGGTAACGCCGCGAACTTGCCCAGCGTGAATTTTGCGAACTAAACGATACATCTTGTCTAATTCTTGATGTACCGCTGTACCAATATCGGTAAGATTTGGATCCACCTCACTATTGATATCATGCTTCGGCGCTCTTAACGCCCAATGCATCGCCGCACGATCTTCACTGCTATTAATTTTTTGCGTGGAAAAGAGCTTTGCAATCCAATTATCTAAATCTTTTTCCTTCGCCCACTTTACGAGTTGATCAATCACCGACTGATCTAATCGCTGCTTACTAAAATCAACAATTAAACCCTCAAGCTCACGAGAAAATGTGGTAAATCTCGTTGAATCGGATTGAAACAGATCGGCTAGATGCATTTGCTGAAAAGCTATCGCTGATCGCTCTAACGCCGTTAATGATTCAGATGATGCCAAAGAAGTGGAAAATATAGATGCATCATTCATATACGACCGACTCCTTCATAGATAAATCCTTGCGCTTTCATAAATTCAGGATCATACATATTGCGTCCATCTAACAGTAACGGCGTTTTCATTAACGCCAACATCTGATAATAATCTGGGCTATAAAACTCCTGCCAAGCCGTCAGCACACAGAGCGCATCCGCATTTGTGAGCGCCTGATATTTGTCCGCCGCAATCTCAACCACATCTTCACCATATTGCACTAAAATCGCCTCACTTCCTTCTGGATCATAGAGCGAAATCGCCGCACCTTGGGCTTTTAATGCCGCAATCATTTGATGAATCGGCGCATTATAGGTACTTGAAGTCCCTTCCTTAAAAGTTGCGCCCCAAATCGCAATGCGCTTTCCTTTTAAATTGGTCTGATAAAAGCGCCATAACTTACGAAACAGAATCTCTTTCTGCTCCTCATTAATCGCCCAAACTTGCTCTAATAAACGACCACCAATCCCACTTTCAGAGACAACATTGGCGAGCATTAAAATATCTAACGAAAAATTCTCGCCGCCAAATCCGGCGCCTGGCGATAAGTAACTACTGCCAATGCGACTATCAGACGCTAAACCTTCTTTAATATTAACAATATCAATCCCCATTTTTTCAGCCACATTCGCCAGATCATTCATATAACTGATTCGTGTTGCTAGCATGCCTGAGATACTCATTTTAACAAGTTCTGCATCTAAAATCGGCATCCAGAGATATTGTGAATCTAAGGGGAAAAATGGACGAAATAACTCTTTTAGCAATCTTTTCGCTTCTGCATCCTCAACACCCACAATCACCTTTTGCCGCTTTAAAAAACTCTCAATCGACTTTCCTTCCTGCACCGTATCTGGCAGATAAACCCATGCATCATCCGGCGCTAAGGCTTGTAGCTTTTCGGTACCATATAAGCCAAAAGTACCGCTATTAATCATTAAGCGTTTCGCGCTGCCATAATATTTCGGCAGCGATTGAATAAATGCTGCTGCTTCTGCAAAATGTGCCGGATCATAACAGAAGAGATAACACTCAATGTCCGCCATCGGCAATGTTTGTAGATCCTGAATCAAATCAAACCGCTGAGCTATTGCATGTTTTTTTAAAGTCGATAAAAGATGAGCATCTCGGATGGTATCTTCGTAGATATTCGTATCACAAGTAGATCCAGGAACTCCGGCATAAACAGAAACTTCATTGCCATATTCTGACAACAGCGCTGTCATTACGCCAGCTTGCAAGGTCGTACCAATCACTGCCACTTTCATCTTATTTCACCGTTTCAATCAGCTGTTTAAATGATGCGCCTAAGGTTGGATGCTGCAGACCATAATGTAAAATTGCTTCTAGGTAGCCTATTTTACTGCCACAATCAAATGTTTGCCCTATCATACGATACGCTTCTACCGAGGCATTCTCTTGTAACATCGCGATCGCATCCGTTAATTGAATCTCATTGCCGGCACCTTTCGGCGTATTTTCTAGCAGCGTCATAATTTCTGCTGGCAAGACATAACGCCCAATGACCGAAAGATTGGAGGGCGCGCTACCGACTACTGGCTTCTCAACGATGCCCTGCATCAGGATACTTTCACCCTCTTTGGGCGCTTCTAAAACATCGACAATGCCATACTGATCCACTAGATGCGCCGGCACCTCTTCCACCATAATTTGCGCCGCTTTCGATTGAGAGAAACTCTCGATCATCATTTGTAAATCATTTTTTACTTGTGTGGGCGCAGAATCGACCAATACATCTGGCAATAATACGGCAAATGGCTCATTTCCCACTAATGGCTTGGCGCATAAAACCGCATGCCCTAAGCCTAACGGCTCGCCTTGGCGAACGCTCATCACTTTCACATGCGGCGGAATAATTGCTTCGATCTCCGCCAAAACATCGAGCTTATTCTTCTCTCTAAGAATCGTCTCTAACTCAAAGTTTTTATCAAAATAATTTTCGATACTTGCTTTAGAGCTATGTGTTACTAAAATAATCTCTTCAATGCCGGCATTCACCGCTTCTTGCACGACATAATCAATCGCAGGGCGATCCACCACCGTGGCCATCTCTTTCGGAATTGCCTTACTTGCCGGTAAAAAACGGGTTCCTAAACCTGCGACAGGAAGAACAGCCTTTTTAATGCTCATGATCTTAAAATACCTTTATCTAATCGGATTAATGCGCATTATTGTACTATATAAACAAAATGAATAAGACTGCTTATTTCCCAATCATCATCTGTTCACGATGCTTCTTAACGTCAAATAATGCGCTGTAATCCTCCCTAAAAATAATCATCTTTTTAACAGCTGACGCATCGCTGGGGAGAATGCTTGCATGCTTCTCACAATCTCGTGCCAGCAGTTGAAGCAACTATTCTTAGTTAGAAACAATAACGAAACATTAAAAATGATAACTAATCCCAATCATTGGCCCTTTTTGCGTGACATCATAAACCGTACGATTTTTACGATAATCAACGCTGAGTGCGCGATATCCAGCCGCAACGGTAAAGTCTTTCGTGATCAACCAGTTTAGCAACAGCGCCGCATCCCAATCGGATTTTGCCCCACCTTTGCCCACCAAGCCCCAAGTCGTCATCGAGAACTGATCATTAAACTTATAATAACCACGAAGCCCTGCTTTCACATCCACCCAAGATTTATTCACGCCGGCAGAGCGACCATTAAATGGGCCGCCATTGAGTGTTAAATCCACATCAGTATGCCAAGAACGTAATCCACCAACAATATCTAATCGCGCCTGCGAGTTCTCCCAGAAAGTATAGCCAACGCCGGCAAACCCTGTAATCACCTTTCCACTCGCCTTGATCTCTTTCGCCGGCACTTGTGGCGGTAAACCATGCTTAATAGAGCTGTCGATATACATAAAATCAAATAATAGACTATAAGACCCTTTTCGCGCTTCGCCCATAATCATGGCAGAGAGATCCACATTGCTCACGATATCTGAAAAGCTCGATTTCACATGATGCGTTCCCACATGACGATGCCCTAAATCCCCATCGATACTTGCCGCCCAGATGTAAGGCGCAATACGAAAATGCCATTCATCCTGATAGGATGGATTTTCTGCTTGTGCGAATGAATAACCTGCTCCGAGCAACAATACCGAAACAACAAATCTTAAAATATTTTTACAAAACAGACGATTACAAAACAAGTGATTATAAAAGCGCATTAGAACTCTCCATTTCACATGATATAAGGCACAAACTGCTGATAAAAGCGTATATAAATTAACGAAATAAACAATGCTATAGCAATAACATAAATTGACGTTTCATACACTGAATATCATGGTTAATTAAGCTTCCGTAGAAGCCACAATGAGCAATTATTGATTTATATAGTGAAATCGGCTTAAAACTATCAGATTAAAGATTCTATTTAAAAGTCGATATGGCTGGAAAGAATGGCCGTACTCTTTTTAGCAATCCCGCGCCAAAAGTTATAAAAGTGCTTTTTAAACCAACATGACTATATAATCTTTTTAGCTATCAGCAGATAGTTTTATCTCCTAGCAAACATCTCTTCGGCAATGCCCAATGCGATGAAGCTGATGAATACGAACAACGATTCAAATATACTTGCTGGCAAACGATAGTTACAAGCATGCAACCATTCTCCCCAGCCACGAATTAACTCATCACAGAACAATACCAGTTCCCGATAAAAGCTGACGATTATTAAATGCAAACCTACCACTTCAAGGTTCGCATTAATCCTCGTAACTGTTGCCACTTTCGCATCGGCCAGTTTGTTTTCAAACGCTGATTTTGCATCTGCAACCGCTCTTTGGCAATCGCATCGAGCGTGGCTTTCGCATTCGTGAGTTTACCCGTTTTGGTATCGAGATATTCGGGATAAAGGAGTAACGTACCGGCAATGAGTTCTGGCAAAGTTAATCTTCGTTTACGGCGATTCTCTAATCTATAAAAATCCGTCGTTAATCCCCAACCGGCATAGAAAGGAATGCCGTAACAGAAGACTTTCTTATCTCGTAATAATGCCTCAAATCCAGAGAGCGAAGTCATCGTATGCAGCTCATCACATACTTCCATTAACACAATAATATCCGCTTCCGCCATAACCGTATCGGCATATTGCAGCGCCTTCGCTTCGGGGATATCGCCCACGCGATTACCACTCACCACATCTGGATGCGGTTTATAGATAATATAAGCCTCCGGATTTTGCGCTCGCACATGCTGCAATAATCCAAGATTAGTATTAATATCTCGCGTGCCGGTTTGAATTGACGCATCATCTTCCACTTGCCCCGGCACTAATAAAATACTTCGATCACTCGGCAACTTGAGCTGGAGCGCACTATTCCCCACATTGTATTTCCCCACTTTTGCAGCCACTAATGCCGACTTTAATTGATCGGCATCCATCAGCATCTCAGCACTAAAGTTTGTCTCTTCTAAAATGCGCTCTAAACGTGATGGTTTGCCGGCATCAAAATAGATTCCCATATCATCAATCACCAGTGATCTTGGTGCCACCAAATTAGAGCCCAGTCCTACAGAACGAATAAAACCATCTTCCATCCGTAATACCGGCAATTTCACCGAATCTGCCCAAGTTTCTAATGCCGGAAACTTCTTGCCCCAGAGCAACAGACGAATCGAAGATGATGACGCTGATACTGATGATGCCAATGATGATTGCGATCCTGATGGAGATGACAAGCCATAATCAGAGTGATCTGATTTATTGAATGCCTTCAATGATTGAAAGGCTTGCTTGAGCGCTGCTTCCGTCTTAAAAAAACGTAACTGATTATTCACCGTCTTCAGAAAAG
>Ga0079226_10000450_pt1 | contig 28590 bp, 23 predicted proteins | sample Poulit2014_FD_76345 | JGI IMG/M metagenome (GOLD analysis project Ga0079226, IMG submission 76345) | Agricultural soil microbial communities from Georgia to study Nitrogen management - Poultry litter 2014 | ecosystem: Environmental > Terrestrial > Soil > Agricultural land | place: USA: Georgia...
CCCACCGATCAGAAATATCGGTGAGTAGATAAGGACAAAAGTAAACAGAAAAAATCAGGGCTCTGGGCCAGTCCTCACCGCCTGGTCCTTAGAAAAAGAGCGCGGCGTAGGCCGCATCTTTTTGGGCGGCCCGCTTCCATCGTTCCTGGCCTCAGGCCGGTTCCAACAGGCCGCTGTGGTCGGGCCTGTTTTCATGAATGATTGATCCTCAATATAACATATTTCATCCTCGTAAAGATCTTCAAATATCATTATTTGTTCTTTCTCATCGGAGGTATGTTCGAGGCTAAAATGTTGGAGTTGGATATATTTTTCTTTCAAAAAATTCTCGGTTTTCTGATCCCGCGGGGCCGCGGGATTGATAGTCTGAAAAAGTCGTTTCAAACGCTTGGAATGGGCCCACCGCGATTGCAGTAAATGTTATTTTTTACTGAGATAAAAAGCGATGTTGGCATCTGCTGTGACATGACAGTTTAGTAATCAACAATCACCGATATTTTACATTCCTGAAATAATAAAAAAGGCTGGTCTACATAGACCAGCCTTTATGAAAGAAGGAAATAGCTTCCCCCTTCACAGTTCTCGGGTCGGGTTGTCGTCTCCGGCATTGCCCTGCTTGGAACTGCGATGGTAAAGTATAAAAGGATTCGCGTTTTATAAAATAGGATCTGATATAATGGCAGTAATTTTCCTGAAAGTTCCTCCTTCCTTAGGGGATAAAATCTGTAGATAGCCCCCGCCCGTCCTTGGGCGGGGTTCCTTATGATGGATGGGTTGGGCCGCCAAAGGCGGGGCATAAATAAATGTTCAGTATGGATTGGTAATTAACATTTAGCTTAGATTAATTACAGGTATTTTAAGTTATAGGATATATATAGGTTGCTACACCGATTATTCGTAAAGATCTACACCGATTATTCGTAAATTTGTACGAATAAATGGTGTAGTTTGGGCTGTAAAAGCATGATAGCTAAGGGGTTGGGGATATCTACACCGATTATTCGTGGATAACTTTAATGAAAGGAGGGTTTTCCACCTATGAGCCGGGCTTAATATGCGGAACAGAAGCCTCAATTCTTAAACGCCCATATGGAGTTTTATAATTTAACTCGGGCCAAAAAGCCTTAATTTTTTTTAGATGTTTTTTACACTTCTGGGCGAATCGGTGGGTATGCTTATATTCCGCTCCCAACTGATTCATCACTTGGTTCCAATTTAACTCAGTGTGTCCATCTAAATAGCTAACCCGATATGTTAGCCACATATATAGATCGAGGGCCAGAGCGCTTGATTTGAGCGTCTTCAACGCTCGCATATCAACAGGCACCGGTCTTTCCATAAGTTTATTAAAAAAGCCTTCTGTTAACAATATATACGAGCCAAAAAGCTCTGTCTGTCCAGGTTGCTTCCACTCCCAAAACTCCTCACCGGAAATCAGTTTGTATCGTCTGCTTTCGTGGTGAATCTTCCCCTCTTTATTCGTTGACGTCTTATAGCCAATTTCACAATGGCATAGTCGCTGGAGTTGATCTTTAACTCGGTTGATGGTACCGTTCTTTCCACCGGCAACATCAAGATCGAGCATTTTCAGGAAATGGCTCAAACTCAATCCCAATTGAATCTTCCTGGATTTCTTCTTGTAGGCTTCCGTAGTAATCCAAGAAGTGATTAAACGCGGAAGGGTCCCGTAGGGAACGCCGTGCTTAATTTTCTTTCCGGTCTTGGTATCAACATCCGAGCCTCCTCTGACCCAAATAGCATGTTTCCCGTTCACAATAGAATAGAAATCCTTCTTGGGGTTGCTATGGGGAAAGGCGCCCGTAACAAGAAACTTATGGATAAAGGCAAGACTTTCATCATCCAAGGCCTCCTTGCTCCTCATCTCTGCTACTTGATTGGCAAATTTCCTTATCCGTTTTTCCGCTGAATCTTCTTTATCCTTCCCCATTTAATACCTAAACCTTTTAAAGATCAATTCCCAACCATCTGAAATGGAAGCATTGACAGACAATATGAAAAATAATATAGAATATAAATTCCCTAGTGCTCTATGAGCGGCGCCACTCAATCTAATAAACTATTTTTATCCTTACGATTCTTTTCTCGATATTTTTTTATGGCCAGACGAACCTGCTCTTTTTTACCCTTTAGAAACCCATCCATCAGATATTGAATAAAACGCCGTTGAGTAATCCCTTCAGCATCACATACCGCACGTATGATCTCTTGATCCCGCTTATGAAGTTGAACCGCAAAAGGAGTGGTTCGACCGCTTCGGGCTTCAATGCGAATAGAATCGGTCTTGCTATTATCATCTCCGCTGCCCCCCTCTTTGGGTGGATCTTCTCCTTGTTGGAAATCCTTAGTATCGGCCGGTTGTTCTTCCGGTTCCGATTGATCAGTCGTGTCACTTAAAAAGTTATCAAAGTCATATTCACTTTCTGCCATAACGTTCCCCTACTTCTTTAGCTAAGTTTAGATAATCAACCGCACCATTTGATTTTGCTTCATGCTCAAAAATGGTTTGTCCCTTCGAAGTACAATTACTCAATTTTGAATTCGTACGAATCACAGTTTGAAAAACAGCGCCTTCAAAAGCGCGGCGCAGCGAATCTCGAATACCCTTATGCTGTTTTTTTCGGGCATCAAAATCCGTAATGACATAACCTGAAAGGCGAATCTTATCATTTAAGCGCTTACGCACTTGTTTTACAGTCTTCGAAATCCGCTTCAACCCTTCCAAAGCAAAATATTCGGGCTTTACAGTAATCATCATATCCGTAGATGCCGTAAGCGCATTAATAGTTAGAAATCCCAAGTTGGGCGGACAATCGATAATAATAAAATCATAATCGATTTTAACCTCCCCCAGCCGCTCCATTAAGATTTTTTCCTTACCAGCTACTCCCGCCAGCTTTTGCTGCGAATATGCCAGGGGTTCTGCTGCGGCAATAAAATCCATATCACCTCTTGAAAGAATAGCATCCTTCATTTTTAAGTTTTCCTCATAATAAAGATTGTCCAATGTTTTAGGTATCTCACTTTTCTTGAAATTTAAATGGGAGGTGGCATTCCCTTGAGGATCGGAGTCCACCAATAATACCTTAAAGCCTAAATTAGAAAGACCCGCCGACACATTCACGGCAGTGGTTGTTTTACCCACGCCCCCTTTCTGATTAGCAACAGCAATAATCGCAGTTTTAGTCATACAAAATCATTTAATTAAATATGTTTGAATGAAAATGTATAAATATGTTTCTCGAAAAACAAATAAACATAAAAACTGGAAAATAGATAAACGTATTTTATAACAAACATAAAAACAAGCAAACATATTTACTTACAAACAAAGCAGTTTTTCCCTCCCATATATTTGCTCAAACTGATGTCAAAGGGGAATGGATTGCAAAATTGCAGAAACCCGAAAGGAGTATTTATCGCCCTGAAAAGAGCGAAGACGTGGTTCCAAAGGAACCAAAAAGGGAGACGAGCGGAGACTCATGTCCGCCAGTTATATAAAGTAGCTCCTGAAATATTCATCACAGTAGTTGCCTCATTGAAGCGATAAAATCGCTAAACCAGTATAAATATCCTATATTTTTCCAAATTTGTTTTTAGCCAATAAATTTAACTATTTGTGAAGTAGACGTTAATACCCTTGCGTGATTTGGGATAATAGGTCAATAAAATAATTCCGTCAGGTCGTTTCTATATAAGTTAGGCAGGACATGGACCTTGGATGTTGCATGCGTTCCTTTTGGGGACGCTTATGATCATGCGGGAGACAGCACCGAATAATTTACTATGTTTATTCAGTCTAATGAATCGGGTAAATGGGAAGGATATAGTGAGAAAGAGCTGTGGAAAGAATATCGCAGTGGTAATAAAGATGCTTTTTCAGCACTTTTTTTAAGATGTTACAGCCGACTGTTCCGCTATGGCATGCAGTTTTCCCCAAACAGGGAAGTGGTTAGTGATGGGATTCAAACGCTTTTTTTGCGGCTGTGGGAAAAAAGAAAAAAAGTAGCTTCACCCCAGTCCGTATATGGATATTTATATGTGTCTCTTCGCAGGATTCTGCTGCGCAGAAGCAAGCGCAAAAAAGCAAGGGATCAGCGACATATCAACTTTATGAAACCTGCCAGCCCATATATGCATTCGATTGAAGAGGTGCTTGCCGGCCAAGAAGAAAAACAAGAGCGTAGAGCATTGCTACGATCCACCCTGCAGCAGCTGACGCCCCGCCAAAAAGAGGCGCTGCTGCTGCGTATTGACGGGGGAATGAGTAACTCTGAGATTGCTGATATTATGGGTGTTTCAGATAAACGAGTGCGAAACCTGATCTATCAAGCCACTAAGAAACTGAAGGAAAAAATCAGCCAAGCGGTTGATTAACCCACTCAGAGATTAGGGTTTTATGCGCTTTATATCTCGTACGGATACAGGTAAAAACAGACGTGCCCGACCGGAGCAAAGGCTGCAAAATTGCAAAAAGGAGTATTATTTTTGCCCGACTGGTGTGATTGAGATTAGTGGGATAACGGCAATTAATAGCCCACAACACCCGCCAAAGCTGAAAAAAACATTTAAAGTCCCATCTGCAATTTTTTTAAAATAACTTCAGGAAAATCCGGGACAATGGGTCGGTGGTGGTTTCTTTATAGGTGAAGAGGTAATGAAGCATTCTTTTTCTAACAGGCTCGCAGAATCGGGCCGGTCTATCGGTTATTGTAAATAAGAGTTATATATGGAAACGCATCATTCACTGGAAGACTTGTTAACTACTCAGTCCTTTGTGTTGTGGATTAAGGGTGAGTGTTCTCCCCAGGAAAAGAAGTATTGGGACAAGTGGGAAAGTAAGGATTTTGTTCACGCAGAGCTTGCGCGCGAAGCCGGGGAAATAGTAAAGGCAGTCCGTAGCGAGCACGCAATTCCCGACTCACAGATAGAGCTACAAAAGCTAAACCGGGAACTGAACCGCCGTAAAAACCAGCCCTTAAAGCCATTATCCTATCCCAAACAACCGGTCTGGTGGCAACATACCGGGGCGGTTGCCGCCGGATTTATTCTTGTGATTGTCCTGCTGGGGGGGCTGCTCGCCTATCAGTATAATGTAACTGAAAAAGGGAGTCCGGAGGAGCTCGCGACACCGAAAAAGGTATTTAATAAATCATATACCACCAGTTATGGAGAAAAGGTGACTTTTCGACTCAGCGATGGTTCCAGCATTATATTAAATGCCAATTCCATCCTCCGCTTCTCCTCAGCCCTTAAAAAAGGACTTAATACCCAGGTTTGGCTGCAGGGCGAAGCCTACTTTGATATTGCCCACTTAGAGGGGGAGGACCAGCGCGCCTTCACTGTTCACACCAGCAGCGGGGATATCCGGGTGCTGGGTACCCGGTTTGCCGTCAACACCTTCGAGAGGGGCACCCAGACGGCCTTAGAACAGGGAAAAATAAGCATTCGGATTAAGGACAACGATAATAAAAGCACGTCCGATACGGAGTATGTCTTGAAGCCCGGTGAGATGGCCCGCTTTACCAACGGCGATAATAAAGTTGCGATCAAAGAAGCGGATATGCGATTGTATACCTCATGGACGGAAGATAAGTTCACCTTTGCCCAGACGCCCATGGAAGACGTAGCCCGGCGTATCGAGCGTACTTTTGGCGTAGATGTAGCCGTCAGCCCAAAATATAAAGAGGAGCTTGTGACCGGCACAATCCGAAGCGATAATTTAGGCGTTCTTACCCAGGCATTGGAAAAGGCTTTACGTGCCAGGGTTCATCAGCAAGGCAAAACCTTACAGATCGGAAAACCAGATGAGCGTAGTAACTCAAAGGAAATAGAATAAAAAACGAATAGCGATTATGAAAAAACTACGACTGCCAATAACCTCGTTGATTATTTTATTGCTTATGAGTGTAACCACAAGCAGCAAGCTCATGGCCCAGACGAAACCTGTTAGTCCCATACTGGTCAGTAATGCGGACGCAACCGATAGAAATGAGGGGGCCATGGTTCCTTTGGCCGATCTGCTTACAACCCTGGAGCAAAATTTTGAAGCTACCTTTCTGTTTAAGGATGAAGTCGTGCGCCGCAAGCAGGTGAATACTGACAACATCCATATTGGGGAGAATACCGGTCAGCAACTGGCCGGGATCCTGGACCAGCTCGGCCTGACCTATTACCAAGTGGACGAGCAGACTTATGTGCTGCTCCCCCAAACGACCCTTATCGCCAAGGATGTCGCTCAAGAACAGATCAGTGGCACTGTAACCGATGCGAACTCCGGAGAACCATTGCCAGGCGTTAACATTTTGGTAAAAGGAACTTCGACGGGGACTTCTACCGATGCGGATGGGGAGTATGAATTGGCTGTCAAAAGCCTCCAAGATACACTGGTGGCTTCCTTTGTAGGTTATCAGGCCAAGGATGTACCTATTGATGGGCGTTCCACTATTGACATAGAGTTACAATCTTCAGTCTATTCCGGTGAAGAAATGGTGGTAGTAGGCTACGGAACACAAAAAAAGAGTGATTTAACGGGATCAGTTAGTTCTGTGGAGGTAGACGAATTAAGCCAAGGCGTTAGTTCATCGGTAGACCAGATGTTAATAGGCAAAAGCGCCGGGGTAAATGTTGTACAAAACAGCGGAGAGCCGGGCAGTGGCTTTTCTATTAACATCAGGGGAGCCGGTTCTGTTAATGCATCCAATAATCCCCTTTACGTGATTGACGGCGTTCCTATAAGTAATGATCGGCAAGTTCAGGGTACCGGCACAGGCGTTTTAGCCTCCCCTAATGCCCCCCGAAACCCATTAGTATCTCTTAATACGGAGGATATTGAATCAATTGAGATTTTAAAAGACGCATCTGCCACGGCTATTTATGGATCACGAGGTGCTAACGGTGTGGTATTAATTACAACAAAGGGAGGCCAGAGTGGTGACTTGCAGATTGACTATCATGGATACGCTAGTGTCCAAAACATATCGAACAAGTTGGATCTGCTTAACCCTAATGAATATAAAGATATATTAAATAAAATTATTGATGAGGGGGGAGAAAGCGAGGAGTTCAGAGTGGGAGAAATAACCGAAAATGGCACCAACTGGCAAAATGAAATAAGCAATCCCAATGCAATTGCTCAAAGTCATCAGATATCATTTTCGGGAGGGGGACAACGTAACACCTATTACTTGTCCTTCAATTATATGGATCAGGAAGGATTAATTAAAAGTTCAGAATTCAATCAATACAGTGCACGGGTTAATATTGAGTCTCAGGTTTCAGAAAGGTTTGATATTAACTTAAAGTTGACTACTTCCTATGCCAAGGATATTTTCGCACCTCAGGGGGGGGGTTCAATGAATCAGCTGGTGCTATTTATGCGTCGCTATTTTTTGATCCAACTTTATCGATTCGAGATTCGGAAGGTACGTTTACCACTTCACAATTTATGTCAATTGACAACCCAATGGCATTAATAAATGGCGTTGACTCAGAATCAAATACAAACCGGACGTTTGGAGCAGTAACAGCAAGATATGACTTTGCAGAAAACTTGTATGGACAATTAAATGTTGGTGGTAATTTCTCCAATGAAGCCAGAACTTCCTATATTTCTCGTATTGCCGAGCAGGGCCGCCAGCGGAACGGAGTGGGATCTTTGCAGGAGGCTCGAAACAGTGACTATTTGATTGAGAGTACGCTTCGCTATACTAATAATTTTGATGGTATACATGATATAGATGCTCTTCTAGGAGTAAGTTATCAGCGATTTATCACTGAATTTTCCAATGAGAATGCAGAAGACTTTCCTTCAGATGCCTTGGGCGCCGATAATTTAAGTTTGGGAGCGCAATCAACTTACGGAATTAGTAACTTTAAAACGGGATACAGACTCGGTTCCTATATAGGACGTATAAATTATACATTTGATGAAAAATATCTTCTTACGGCAACAACAAGAATAGACGGATCCTCGCGATTTGGTACAAACAATCGTTTTTCTGTGTTTCCTTCACTTGCAATCGGTTGGAAATTAAAGGAGGAATCGTTTTTGGAGAATATCGATGTATTAAGTTCGCTGAAGTTAAGAGCCAGCTGGGGACAAACCGGAAATCAGGAGATAGGCAATTATCCGTCTGTACAAACGTATCAGCAAAGTCAGACGGCTATTTGGGATAACGAAAGGAAAACCACAACATCTCCATCAAGGCTTCCAAATCCTGATTTAAAATGGGAAACAACCGAACAAACAAACGTAGGACTAGATTTTGGTTTTTGGGAGGGAAAGGTAACGGGTAGCTTCGATTTTTATAGAAAGATCACAGACGATATGCTCCTGAACCTACCAGTGCCTCAATCATCAGGCTTCAACACAAGACTGTCTAATGTGGGGAGTATCAAAAATAACGGATTTGAATTTTCTTTAAGTACTATAAATGTATCTGGAAATGATTTTATGTGGACTTCAGATCTAACCGGTTCCATTCTTCGAAATGAGGTTGAAGATATAGGTCCGCTTTCCGAAATTATTGTCGGAGGGGGTGGGGCCTTTACTGATAATCCTGCCATTATAAAACCGGGTTCTCCTTTAAACTCTTTCTACGGTTATGAAATCGAGGGCGTTTGGCAAGAAGGAGATGACTTTTCAGCAACGGATCTGAATGTTCAACCGGGAAATCTAAAGTTTCGTGACCAGAATGATGACGGCACTGTAAATTCGGAAGACCGGATAATCTTGGGAAATTCATTCCCCGATTTATCTTGGTCGCTGAGTAATACATTTAGCTATCGTAATGTGGAACTTTTTGTGTTTGTCGAAGCCGTAGAAGGCATTGAAATGTTTAATGCCAATAAAGTAGAGACTTATTATCCAATTAACTTCAGAAGGAACAGATATGCTGAACCCTTATTGAACCGCTGGACCCCTGAAAACCCATCCACTACTTATCCGTCTTTTGTGGATCCATATAGCCAGGGAAGTAATCCCGTAAACTCCTATACGGTTGAGGATGCCTCCTACATAAAGTTAAGAAGCGTACGTTTGAGTTACGATCTCTCCTCACTCACATCAGCCATTCGAAACGCAGCCGTTTACATAACAGGTGAAAACTTGTATACAATAACTGATTACGACGGATATGACCCCGGAATAAATGCTCAAGGTAATGCAAATTACAGGATAGACCGCAATACCTATCCGAGTGGGCGAACATTTATGCTTGGAATTAAATTGGGCCTGTAACACTAACTACTTAGAACAAGATTTTTATGAATACTTCAAAGCATGTTATTTTTTCATTTGTACTGATATCCTTCATGGCGATTGGCTGCAATAGTATGCTAAATGAACCCATTCATTCTGAACTTGCTCCAAACAACTTCTTAAATGATCCCAATGGAATTGAATCAACGCTGGCGGCAGGATATTCCTATGCAGCTAACATGAATGTTTATCAAAGCCAGCATGTGATACGAGGATTAGAAATGAATACAGATATTTTGTTTCACAGCGGAGGGGGAGAACACGCAACGGCAACTCTATTGATAAATTTTACTTGGGATGCCGATGATAGCGGCATCTATATGTGGGGAACTCACTGGGACGCTATACGAAATGCCAATATTGTATTAGAAAATGTTGACCGCGTAGATCAATTTTCTGATATGGATAAGGAAAGTTACCGGGCTGAGGCCCGTTTCGTACGTACATATGCTTATTATCAGTTATGGGATCAATTTGGCGCGATGCCGTTAAGGACCAGTACCGAAGATCCATTGGAATTATCAAGGGCAACTGTAGATGAGTTTCGTAGTTTTATGGAATCAGAACTAAAGGCTATAATACCAATGCTTGCTGATCCCGGCAACGAGCCTAATTACGGCCGAGCTCACAACAGTGCGGCACGTGCCCTTCTTACCAAATGGTATTTGAATACGAAACAGTGGCAAAAATCTGCAGATATGGCCCAAGAAATAATCAATAATGGTTTTTTTGAGTTATATCCTGATTATAACGAAATGTTTGCCCTGGAAAATGAGCGCAATGATGAATTCATCTGGACAAGACCAGCATACCCCAACGAAGATGGGGCGCAAAATTCAACGACGGCAACGGCTTTTCCTTGGGGGTTCCAGGAATCTATGAATTATAAGTTCCCAATCGTATTCCAGGGATGGGCTAATTTCGCATCACAGTATCGTCTATATGATGATTTTGTAAATTCATTTGATCAAAATGATGAAAGGGGCGATCGCATTCTTAAGCAATACATTGACGCTTCGGGTGATAGCGTAAATCTCATGACCGAATTTGAAAATGCTGCAAGAGGGCTTAAATATCCACCCGATCCCAGTTCAACGGGCCCTGGACACGGGAATGACATACCATTTATCCGGTATGCTGATATTCTATTGTCAAGAGCTGAAGCATTGAATGAACTGAATGGCCCTAATCAGAAAAGCATCGATCTTATTAATCAAATTCGCAATCGTGCTGGTTTGGATAATATAATCATGGAAGATTTTGGATCGAAAGGAGAACTCAAAAAACAAATATTGAGAGAAAGAAAATGGGAGCTTTGGTATGAAGGCAAGCGAAGAGCAGATCTTATACGGCACAACAAGTTTATTGAGTTCGCGCATAATCGTGGGATTGCCAACGCTGACAAACACCATAGGTTATATCCGATCCCCCAATCGGCCCTAGATGCAAATCCTATGCTGAAACAGAACCCTGGCTACTAACATAATAATTTATAAAAAATCCAGCTATTTATAGAATCAGAAAATGTTGCTGCAGAAATATAAAAACACTAAGATTTTATTTTTTATGTTGGTGGCCTTTTCCACCTATTGCATTAGTTAACAAAGCAGACAATAATCAAATACCCTATAAAAATGAATAGATTTTTCTTAACCGTTTTCTTAGTTATTGCCTTAGTTGGTAAAGGATTTACCCAAAATTCAAAGACTCAATCCAATAGCCAACAACCAAATATCATCTTCATTTTTATTGATGATATGGGATATGGCGATTTGAGCAGCTTTGGAAACGAGAAACTGGAGACGCCGAATATAGATCGGTTAGCGGATGAGGGTATTAAGCTCACCAACTTTTACACTGCTTCTCCTATCTGTTCACCAGCGCGGGTTTCAGTAACCACAGGACAATATCCGTCTCGCTGGCAAATTCACTCTTACTTGGCTGGCAGCGATCAGAATAAAAAACGAGATATGCCGAATTATCTTGATCCAGGGGCTCCATCAATTGCCCGAACCATGAAAAATGCCGGTTATGCTACGGCACATTTTGGAAAATGGCACATGGGGGGAGGGCGGGATGTCGGTGATGCTCCACTACCACAGGCCTATGGATTCGATCAATCATTGGTTTCATTCGAAGGCCTTGGCCCACGTGTGCTGCGAAGAGAACATGGACTCTCCGAACAAAATGCCGAGCTGGGTCAGGGGCCAATCCAGTGGGTAAAAAAATGGGAACGAACGGGCATTTATGTAGATAGCACACTTTCATTTATAGAAAGAAATAGCGAACAGCCATTCTACATACACCTATGGCCAGGGGACGTGCATGATCCCTTCATCCCCAAGCCCGAATGGCGTGAAAAATTTAGTGAATATGACAATGATCATTATGAGCGCGATTTTTTAGCAACCCTTTGGAATCTTGATCGGCAAATTGGGCGGGTTCTGGACGGGTTAGATGACATGGGATTGGCTGAAAATACAATAGTCGTTTTAACCAGCGACAACGGACCGACGGACTGGGACTTCTATTATGATGAGCATTATTGGCCGCCCGGGAGTGTGGGGCCCTTTCACGGACGAAAATGGAGCTTGTACGAAGGCGGTATCCGTATGCCGTTTTTGGCACGCTGGCCTGGCCACATACCTAGCGGGATGGTTGATGTGACAACAATCATGAGCACGATCGATTTGTTTAGAACCTTTAGCAACATTGTTGACGTTGAAACACCCCCTGTTGATTTTGACGGAGAGGATATGAGCCAGGCGCTATTAGGCAATCCCCAAAAAAGAAAGAAGCCGTTGTTTTGGGAATATGGGCCCGAAGATTTTTTCTTGAGCCCCGGCAACCCTCGCTTTCAAAGCCCCAGCCTAGTCGTGCGCGCTGGCCAGTGGAAACTGTTAATGAACATTGACAGTACGGATATCCAGCTCTATAATTTGAAAAAGGATCATGCGGAAACGACGAACCTAAAAGACAAATATCCGCAGGTCGCACAACAACTGGTAGAAAAAATATTCGATTGGAAAGCGACCTTAAAGTAAAGGCTAATCTTAATTTTCAACGAAGAGCACATAGTTCTGAATGATATAATTTGTCAAGGAGGACAAGCGCACTTTCCTCCTGGTCAAGCCTGTCGTGTGGGTCACGTTCCTGCGGATTTCACAACCTTCAGAAGCAGATTTAAAGTATGTTAGCCCCATCCAAAGGGTGATAATACCTAGATGACACTTGCTTTCATAGCCTTTCCAGATGCCAAGGGGAGCCATGGTCCAGGCGCACCTTTTTAGATCGTTTGTCTTGTATAGTTTTTTTGTTTGTAGGTTGTTCCATCGAGAGTTACAAACTGATGCTCCGAAAATTCTTTTTTTTCTTCGATAAAAACGTTCTGCCCTTAATTTGGGAATACTGTCCAAAAAATGTGTCTGAAGGAAGGTTCCTCTGGTCGGAATTTATGGCTCGCGTTTTGGGAATAATGTATGTTTATAGTCCAGCAGGCCCTCCCCCTGCTGGCCGACTCCGAGGAGATGCTGGCAACCGCTAACACTCCGGATTTCCAGATCGGCGTGGCCCAGGCGCCGATTGGGTATTGCGGAAGACTTCGATCCATTTGTAGGATTTTTTTGGGTGATGGCCTTGACCATTTTCGAATGAGCCAACGCAAGAGAAATGTTATTATCTCGACACCAATCTGAGAGCTAATACCAAACACTGGTGCATTCAACTACAACCTAATCCGGTCCATTAAATGGACCAAAGAATGTCTCTAAACAGGCTGGCAGCGTTGGCAGTTTCATCTCTTTAATCATTGCTACGATTACTATATTACTCGAGTGGAGATCTATTCCTGCACAGCCCGTAAGGTCCCCCTTATATCGGATTAAGTTCAACTGTTTAATAAAGTGAGGACCCTCTTTTGGAAAGATCAAGTGCATCGTGTAGCAGCTATTATTAGCTATGTAAAACTTAAGAAACTTAAATTTAAAAAAACCGAATGAATCGTTTTACCTTTAAAAACCCATGGGAAGGCGGGCGCCATACGATATCCACAAGACCGGAAAATATGTCCATTTAACAGCATAATACTGCGTAATTTCTGTTATCAAATCATGGTTATAAATCTGTGACTCATTTGGATGCTTTCCAGAATATATCGATAGGTAAAGGCCGCCTTAAGGGATATAAAGCAGCTTTGGAAAGCCATGATATCCCCGTGGAAGAGTCATTTATCATTGAAACCAATTGGCTTAAAAGAGGGAGGGTATAAGGCAATGATGAACCGCCGCAAAATATCGAATTGCTCACTTCTTTAAAGATGTGGGAATCGGGCATTTTTTTCCTTAAATGAAAATACGCAAACAATATTTGACATTAATAAAAAAAACGTTAGGTTTCTTAACGAAATGATATCGATAACACTATGTTGTGACGTATCTCGTAGGCTGAAAACATGGTTGTATAGTTAGTTAAGTTCAACAGCTTTATAAATAGGGACACAGAAATGGGAAATAGATATATACTACGTTTTTTACTTGCCTTAGGTCTTGTTTTTGCTGCTATTCAAGCCAAAGCGCAAAATAGTGGGGAGGTCTCAGGTACCGTAACAGATGCCCAAACAGAAGAAGCACTACCCGGGGTAAATATCTCTGTCAAGGGCACGACCACAGGAACTTCTACCGACAGTAACGGAAACTATACGCTTCAAGTGGCCTCTTTACAAGACTCACTGCAATTTTCTTTTATTGGCTATGAATCACAAACGATTGCTATCAATGGTCGAACCACTGTTGATATAGGGTTACAGCCCTCAGTTTATTCCGGTGAGGAAATGGTGGTGGTGGGCTATGGAACGCAAGAAAAGGAATCGATCACAGGTTCGATTTCGAATGTAAACAGTGAAGATCTTGGTGAGATACGGGGAGGAGCTACCGTAAGTACCACGCTAGCGGGTAAAGCCGCTGGCTTATCATTTAAGCAAGCTGAAGGACGGCCGGGGGCAAGTGCATCTTTGGAGGTGCGTAACTTAGGTAATCCTCTCTATGTAATTGATGGAATTGTGAAAGACGCAGGCCAGTTTAACAACTTGGCTTCTGGAGATATCGAGAGTATTTCTGTATTAAAAGATGCTGCAGCAGCAGCTATTTATGGTTCCAGGGCAGCTAATGGTGTAGTAGTTGTAGAAACAAAGAGTGGAAGCTTGAATTCTGATCCAACAGTAAATGTAGATTTATATACCGGTATACAACGGATGACAAGATTTCCAAATAATGTTCTGACCAGCGGATATGAATATAAACGCTACCAAGCTGAAGCAGAATTTAACCGCTACGGCAGCACGAATATTACTCAAGAGGAGCTTGATAAATGGAAAGCTGGTGAAGAGTACGGGTATCAAAGCTTTAACTGGCCAGATTTTATATTTAGAGATTATGCCCCGAAAAGTGAGGCTAATATTAATGTATCGGGTGGAGATGAAAGCACTAACTATTATTTTTCAGTGACTCATTTAGATCAGGATGCGGTATTTAAACAGTACAATTTTAATCGTACTAATCTGCAATCTAACTTAGAGACACGGGTAGGGTCCGGATTGAAAGTAGGGATTGATATTAATGGTCGGATTGAGTCGCGCGTTCGTCCCGGCGTACCCGGCGTGGATGATTATTGGTTGCCCCGATTTTCTAGTTTGCGTAATAGACCAACTTACAGGCCCTATGCCAATGATAATCCTAACTATCTGAATGATATTGGCCACAATCAAACAAATGCTGCTCTTTGGACTTATGAACGGTCTGGAAAATGGCAGCAGGATTGGAGAGTTATCGATCCTACTATTCATGCTGAATATGATTTGCCACTCGAAGGATTAGAAGTCAGGGGTAGTTATTCTTATTACTATGCGAGTCAGAACCTGAATAATCATGAATATAGATATGATAGCTATACGTACGACCCTAATGATGATACCTATACACGTACTGGTGGCAGCTCAAACCCTTGGCAAGAGCGCGAACATCAATACAATACAGAGAGCGTTTTTCAGGGGCAAATCAATTACAAGAATGATTTTGGCAATCACTCTATCGATGCAACAGCTATAACTGAATGGTATGAACGTCGAGAACGTAGGAATTGGCTACACAATGTCCCACAGGTTGATGAGCTCGATATTATACGGGTTAATGCTATAGATGAGTATGAGGATTCTGATTATGAAGAAGCTCGCATCGGTTACATCGGTAGGATAAACTATGACTATGCTAATCGATATTATGCTACTTTTGCTGGGCGCTATGATGCATCTTGGAAGTTTCCTCCTGGAAACCGGTGGGGTTTTTTTCCTTCTGGGTCCATCGGATGGCGAATTACGGAAGAATCATTTTTTCAAGATCTTATTGGCGAAAACAGTTTTCTTACGGATTTAAAGCTCAGGGCTTCTTATGGAGTGTTAGGCGATGATGATGTTCCCATCGGAAACTACGCCTATCAAACCGGATATGATTATGGCGTAGGATCTTACATTTTTGATGGTGAAGAAATTAATACATCAGTTGATAGAGGTATCCCCGTAACTAATATATCTTGGTTTGAGAGCAGAATGACCGATATCGGGGCTGACTTTGCATTATGGGGAGGCAAGATAGAAGGTACTGTAGATTATTTCTACAGAAAGCGAACCGGCTTGCTGGCTCGTAAGTATGATGTTTTGTTACCCAGTGAAGTGGGATTTAGTCTGCCACAAGAAAACCTTAATAGTGATGCCCAAATGGGAGGCGAATTTTCAGTAACATATAATGGCGAAAGTGGGGATTTTAATTATAGTATCACGGGGAACCTTTCCTATTCGCGCGATAAATTCCTCAATTCTTATAAACCCCGATTCGGGAACTCATGGGACCGCTACCGGAACTCGGGGGAAGACCGCTGGAACGGTATTTTCTGGGGACAGCAGGTTATTGGGCGATTCCAGTCCCAAGAGCAAATCAATAACCACCCTGTAAATATCGATGGGGAGGGTAATACGACTTTGCTTCCAGGAGATTTTATTTATAAAGATGTAAATGGCGATGGAGAAATTAATGAATATGACCAGCGTCCTATTGGATATAATGCTGGTGGCCAACCTAATTTATACGGCGGGTTAAACTTTAAATCATCATGGAAAGGATTGTCACTGATAGCCAACTTTTCTTTCGGTGGCATGTATTCATATAACCGAAACTACGAAGCAAGGTGGCCCTTTCAGAGCAACGGAAACTTATTAAAAGATTATCTGGATCGTTGGCACCGGGAAGATCCGTTTGATCCCAATAGTGAGTGGATTTCGGGAAAATATCCCGCTTTGCGGTATAATAATCCCTCTCACAGCAATTACGATCGTAACTCCGACTATTGGTTGGTGAATATTAAATACTTGAGGTTAAGAACGCTTCAAATTGGGTATAACATACCACAAGCATGGGCTGAGAAATTACAGATGAAGAAGGCCCGTATTTACCTAAACGGCTACAACCTATTTTCATTTGATAATTTGAAGAGCAAAGCAAGTTTTCTTGATCCTGAGGTGAATGATGATAATGGGTTGCAGTATCCTCAGATGAAAACTGTTAGCCTCGGTGTAAATCTGACATTTTGATGAATAGAAAAGTCAAATATTTAAAAGTTATACCAATGAAGAAGTTTAATATTCTGATCATAATTTTGTCTGCGTGTATAAGTGTTAGCTGTGACCACGGTGACTTTTTAACCCGTGATTCGAAAAATATTTTGAGTGAGGATAATCTATGGTCCAATCCCGATGTTGTCAAAACCAATTTAGCTAATCTGTATGATCGTATACCTGAATACCAAGAGCTCGAGCAACATTGGAATTTTACCAATTTTGACGAAGCATTTCCTTCTCGAAATGGTGACTATTGGCGAGTTCAAAATCAGAGATACAGTTATTCTGACTGGGGATATTGGGACTATGACTATGTATACGATATCAATCAGTTTCTGGAGAGAGGTCGAAAATCTGAGGCAATAGATTCAGATATAAAGTCTCGCTTCCTTGCAGAAGCACACTTTCTTCGCGCCAATGTATACTTTAATTTAGTCAAGCGTATGGGGGGAGTGCCTATTATTAAAGAAACACAGGAGTACGATTTTAGTGGAGATCCTTCTTATTTGAGAAAAGAAAGAGCTTCAGAAGCAGAAGTATATGACTTTGTACTTACTGAACTTGATTCTGCATTGACGGCCTTGCCACAAGATGCGAGTATCAAATCACGGGCAACATGGGGGACAGCCTTGGCTATGAAATCAAGAGTAGCATTGTATGCAGCGTCGATAGCTAAGTACAATAGTAAAACACCTTCCGTATCGCTCCAGGATAATATTGTAGGTATTCCAAAAGACCAGGCAGAGAAATATTATCAGATTTCGCTCGATGCTGCTCAAAAGCTTATTCAAAGCGGTCAATATTCTTTATACGAAAAATATCCGGATGATTTACAAAAGAATTTTGCTGAGCTCTTTTTAGATAAAGATAATAATTCAGAAGTTATTTTTGCCAAAGATTACAAACTAAAAAGTCGAACGACACAATTTACGGTAGAAAGTCAACCTAAATCACTTACAGAAGAAGGAGCAGTTGCAGGATTTTTAAACCCGTCCTTAAATCTGGTGCAATCCTTCGAGAAGCTGGACAATACATTTGCTCCGCTTCCGAATAGAGATTCTGCAGGAGAGTTAATTGCCTATGAAGACAAAAGCAAAATTTTTGAAGGCCGTGATGCCCGTCTGGGGGGTACAGTTATTTTGCCCGGTTCTCAGTTTAAGGGGCAAAATTTAGATATTTGGGCTGGTTATATGTTGCCGGATGGAAGTATTATTACCGGTTCTAATTTTGGACAGAAAAAAACGCTGCCGGGTGAATCAACGCCTACACAGGTGGTTGGATTCGATGGCCCCATAGATCAGAAGGAGCTAGGCACTCAAACTGGGTTCTACATCCGTAAGTTTCTAGATCCTAACCCAAGTGCCGGTCAAATTGGTACTGGTAGCGATGTCTGGTGGATTTATTATCGATACGGAGAGGTTCTTCTCAATGCAGCAGAATCAGCTTTTGAATTAGGTGAGAAGGGACTGGCAGCCCAATATATAAATAAAATTCGAGAACGAGCTGGCTTTAGTACTCCTCTTACCTCTGGTGAAATAACTTTCGATCGCATCGTGCATGAACGTAAATCAGAATTGGCTTTTGAAGATCATCAGCTATGGGATTATAAACGATGGAGATTGGCTCATAAGGTTTGGAATGGGCAAGAAACGGACCTCGAAAATCCAGCTGATATGGCCGCTCCCAGCACTAAAACATGGGGCCTGTGGCCTTATAAAATTCATAATCCAGGCAGTTCAGATCATGGAAAATGGGTCTTCAAGAGGGAGCTGCCAAGTGTTATCAATAATGCTCACACATTTCGGCTGGGTAACTATTACTCCCGAATCAGTGATGATGTAATGTCAAACAATCCGGAGTTAATTCAAAATCCCAATCAGTAAATAAAGCGTTGACAAATCTAAAAATTAGGACTATGAAATATTTGTTTTTAGCCTGTTCAGTATTGTTGCTGTTTATTACCGCATGTAGCCTTAATGATTATGACAATTATGATACCCCTGATGCTATATTCGAAGGGAATATTGTATATGAGGGCGACCCCATCCCTGTTGGCTATAACAGTGTCTCTTTTGAACTTTGGCAATCTGGATTCGGCAAGGAAACCCCTATCGATGTAACTGTAGCGCAAGACGGTTCTTTCTCTGCAAAACTATTTAGTGGTAAATATCGCCTTGTATTGAAAGAAGACCAGGGGCCTTATTTATCACCTACAAACACGGAAACCAATTCGGATTCTATTATGGTTGATCTTAATGGAAATAAATCATCGGACATTGAGGTATTGCCATATTATATGATTAGAAATGCCAGCTTCTCTATTTCGGACAGGAATGTGTCAGCCAGCTTTGAAGTAGAAAAAATTATGGATAGTGAAAATGGAGGCAAGCCAGTAGAAAGTGTCTCATTGTATATCAGTAAAACTCAGTTCGTGGATGAGAGAACCAGCATTAGTTCAAATATAGTTGCAGCCACAGAGATTTCTGATATGTCAAACATAAATATAAATACAGATGTACCAGAATTAACACCTGAACAAGGATATATTTTTGCCCGGGTTGGTGTTAAAATTGTGGATGTAGAAGATATGTTATTCTCGAACGTCGAAAAGATTCAACTGAATTGACTTTTCCTGATGTTTATTGGCTTTGTCCATAGCTAGGTAGAATTTGATCGTCATTTATGAAGTTATTAAATGTCTTATTTATTGGAATTCAATTGTTTCCAGGTTTTTTAAACTCATCGATCCCAAAAAACAATCCCCAAAAGCCCATTATTTTGGGTGATCCCTATATTCTGGTAGATAACGGCACCTATTACATGTACGGAACTGGGAAAAGAAGCGATATCGGCATTGAGGTTTATAAGTCTGATAATCTAAAAGAATGGAAAGGTGGAGGGTTTGCACTGCACGAAGATGATGTTTACGGCAAAAATAAATTTTGGGCACCCGAAGTATATAAGGTAGGAAGTGCATATTACATGTTCTTTAGCGTTGAGGAGCACATGGCCATTGCCACAAGTGACAGTCCAATGGGCCCTTTTACCCAAGAAAGTCCATCGGTGTTAAGGGATCATAAATCAATTGATCACCATCTATTTATCGATGATGATGGAACGAAGTATCTGTATTTTGCAAATTTTAAAGATGGATTAGAAATCTGGGGAGCTGAGCTTAATGACGATTTTTCATCGATTAAAGAAGAAACATTAACGAAACTTCTTTCCCCATCACAAGACTGGGAAAGAAGTACGAAGGATCCGGTTGGGGTCGTCAATGAAGGACCTTATGTGTTAAAAAAAGAAGACAAGTATTATATGACGTACTCTGCTAATCATTATGCTAGTCCTGATTATGGCATTGGCCTGGCTTTTGCCAATCAACCATTGAAAGCATGGACTAAAAGCGAGAAAAATCCCATCATGCAAAATCCTGACAGCTTGGTTGGAACGGGTCATAGCGCATTTTTCAGAGATAAAGAGGGCCAACTATATATATCTTATCATGCGCATAACGGCAAAGCAGAAGTCCATCCCCGAAAAGCATATATTAATGAAATTAAGTTTACCGAACCCGAAAATGCCGCGTATTATCAGCTTAAGATATTACCTCCAAGAATTGCACCTATAGAAATACCCGGATAATACATTATTCAATATTAATATTTTTGGCATCAACTATTCAAGTATAACCCTCACTATTATGTTCAATAAAAAATTAGTTATTATTGCTATTCTTCTTTTTGGAATTTTTGCTCCTTATGCGGCATATAGCCAACAAAGTAGCTGGCAACCTGCCGACAGCCCACTGATGACCAAATGGGCCAGTGACCTAGCCCCTGATAACGTGCATCAAGAATATCCCCGCCCACAGATGAAGCGGAAGAAGTGGATCAACCTCAATGGACGTTGGGATTATGCTATTGTTCCGGCATTTGACGGCCCACCCAAAAATTGGGATGGAGACATTTTAGTGCCCTTTCCTGTTGAATCGGCTCTGTCAGGGGTTAAAAAACGTGTGGGACCAGATAACAAACTGTGGTATCGTACCACCTTCGAAGTACCCGATAATTTGGGATCCAAGCGGCTGCTGCTCCATTTCGGCGCCGTGGATTGGCGGACAACTGTGTGGATAAACGGAGAGAAAATGGGCCAACATGAGGGAGGATATACGGCCTTTTCCTTTGATATAACCGATGTATTGAATGGTAGCGGTAAGCAGGAAGTGACGATCTCCGTTTGGGATCCCACGAACGATGGCTTCCAGCCTGCTGGAAAACAAGTGCGCGACCCGAAGGGGATTTACTATACGCCCACAACCGGCATTTGGCAGACCGTATGGCTGGAGCCGGTCCCTCAGACATCTATTGAGAAATTAACGATGACCCCTGACATTAATAACAATACCCTGGAATTAACTGTCCGGGGGAATCAACCGTCCAAGGGCTACCGGGTTGAAGCCGTAGCCTTGGATAAGGAATCGGAGGTGAGTAAAGCTTCCGGTGATTTGAATACTTCACTATCCTTGCCTGTAAAGAATGCCAAACTTTGGACGCCGGATAACCCGTTTCTATATGATCTCAAGGTTACGTTGTACGACGGTGATCAGAAAGTGGATGAGGTGACCAGTTATTTTGGGATGCGTGACGTTCGTCTGGGGAAGGGGCCTGATGGGTTTACGCGCTTACTTTTAAACGGCGAGCCCCTGTTCCACTACGGCCTGCTTGACCAGGGGTTTTGGCCTGACGGCATCTATACTGCCCCAACGGATGACGCCCTGAAATATGATATTCAGGTGACCAAAGATCTCGGCTTCAATATGATTCGCAAACACGTAAAGGTAGAGCCGAACCGCTGGTACTATTGGGCTGATAAAATAGGCATACTGGTGTGGCAGGATATGCCCAATGGTGATCGCCATATTGGTCCCGACGATGAGGATATTCATCGGACCGCACAATCAGCGATAAATTTCAAAAATGAGATGAGTGATATGATCAAGCAGCTCTACAATCATCCTTCTATTGTAACCTGGGTACCCTTTAATGAAGGTTGGGGCCAATTCAAGACGGAAGCAATTACTACTTTTACTCAACGTTTGGATACAACCCGATTTATAGATAACCCCAGTGGCTGGGCTGATCGCGGAGTTGGAGATTTTCATGACATTCATAGTTATCCCGGCCCCGATATGCCAGAACCTGAAGAGAATCGGGCGGCTATCTTGGGAGAGTTCGGTGGGGAGGCCTTGGTGGTTGAGGACCATCTGTGGATTCAGGACTTTTCCAAAGCACCCAGCCACTATGAGACCTCCCAATCAGAGCAAGCCCTGCATGAAACGTACGACCGCCTGCTTCGGGAGCTGATGAAACTGAAAGCGAAAGGACTTGCCGGGGCAGTCTACACTCAGACGACCGATGTGGAGTCAGAAGTGAACGGCATTATGACCTACGACCGGGAAATTATTAAGTTTGATAAAGAGCAGCTCCAAAAAATTCACGATCAGCTTATAAACGAGGAGGATTAATAAAGAATTTCTTGGAACCAACAATCTCCGGGGCAAGCCCGCGGAGTATTTTGCTGGTTCCATTTTGACCCCGAGGCAAAGCCATCGGAGAATTCTTTATTAATAATAAAACACCATCCATCAGCCAATGGAAACAGGCCGTTTCAGAGCAAAGGGTTAAATAAATTTGGCTTGTTTAATACCACTATCCCTATTACGGATAAAGCACTCTTGGAGTTTCTCTAAAGGTATTCCCAATAACGAGTATTTGAGCTACATCGATTAAACATTTAAATTCTGAGAATATGTCACAGAAAATGAGTTGGCCCTTTACGTTTGCAAAACATTTTCTGTTGCTTGGGTTAACGACTATGGTATTAGTGGGATGTTCTCAAAAGAATGATAGTGATAATGTTTCCTCGGTAGAACCTTGTACATTTAGTAATCCGATTGGAAAAGGGCAGGACCCCTGGGTAATAAAAAAAGATGATTATTACTATTATATTGAGTCGCGCGGAGGGGACTTATATGTTTCTAAAAGCAGAGAGCTCATCAACCTTAAAGAGGATGAAAGGCGGGTATGGTCGCTCCCTGAAACCGGATGGAACCAATATAGTTTATGGGCGCCCGAGCTCCATTTTGTAGAAGGCAAATGGTACATTTATTATACAGCTGGCGCGAAGGAGGGAGCACCTTTTATATCGCAACGCAGTGGGGTATTGCAGGCTAAAACGGATGATCCAATGGGCGAATATATGGACAAGGGGCAGCTCTATACCGGCAATGACGTTCGAGATGGAAAAAATAACATTTGGTCAATTGATTTAACAGTTCTTGAGCACAAGGATCAGTTGTATGCTATCTGGTCGGGTTGGAAAGAAAATAGGGATACTGATAAAACTCCGCAGCATTTATATATTGCTGAAATGGAGAACCCTTGGACAATTAGTAGTAACCGGATTAAAATATCTTCTCCCGTAAGGGATTGGGAAAACAGTTCTGAGCTGCCCATTAACGAGGGCCCTCAGATCCTGAAAAACAATGAAGACGTATTTGTTATCTACTCTGCCAGTCAGTCGTGGTTGCCGTCGTATAAATTGGGACAGTTAAAGTTGATTGGGGATGATCCCATGAATCCTAAAAACTGGAAGAAAAAAGGTCCGGTATTTAACGGAACAAAAGAAGTACTTGGGGTGGGCCATGCCAGTTTTACGACCTCACCCGATGGAACTGAAAATTGGATTGTCTATCATACCAAAGTAAGCCCCGAACCAGGATGGGATCGGGTAGTTCATCTTCAACCGTTTGTCTGGGATGAAGAAGGTGCGCCGAATTTTGGAACACCTGTACCAGCCGGTCAAACTATTAATAAACCTTCAGGATCTTGCAAATAATGAAGAATACGAGAATTTTTAACCGCTTAGTTTTCTAAAATAAACCCAATGGTAAGTATATGCCTAAGTTAACTCGTCGTCAATTTCTTCAACTATCTACGGCTGGAGCAGTTGGGGCCACATTACCCAATTTGGGACGTCTAAACCATAATAAGGATCAAGAACGTCCAAATATCATTGTGATTTTGGCTGATGATACAGGATTCTCTGATGCGGGATGCTATGGAGGAGAGATTCAGACTCCTAATCTTGATCGGATGGCTGAGGGTGGACTACGTTTTTCTGATTTTCATAATACCGCTCGCTGCTGCCCGACCCGGGCCAGTCTACTTACGGGCCAGTATCAACATAAGGTTGGTATGCCACGTATGGCCAATAATGGTTCCTCGCTTAACCGAAACGGTGTAACCATTGCCGAGGCCCTGAAAGAAGCAGGATATAAGACGTCGATGTATGGCAAATGGCATCTGTCAGGCTATCAACCTTTAGATGACAAACAAAAACAGTTGGCATGGCTAAACCATCAGTATGATCCCGGGCGGCCCTTTTCCCCACGCGTCACCTATCCTGCCAAACGAGGATTTGATGATTTTTATGGCGTAATTTGGGGGGTCGTCGATCATTATGACCCCTTTTCACTTGTTGATGGTATGGAACCAGTTGATGAAGTGCCGGATGACTATCATATTACCGACGCCATAACCAACCGATCCGTTCAAAAAATAGATGATTATAGCCAGCAGGAGGATCCTTTTTTCATGTATGTATCTTATACAGCTCCGCACTGGCCATTACATGCCCGCAAAGACGATATCGCCAAATATAAACATACGTTCAAAGAAGGGTGGAATGTGATGCGCAGCCAACGCTTTAAACGACTGGTTGAGTTAGGTTTTTATGACAAGGCCAGCGTTAATTTGCCCAATGTGCAGGATGGGGGCAATCCCTGGGAAAAACTGTCAGCGCAAGAGAAAGAATTTGAGGCCAATAAAATGGCGACACATGCTGCAATGGTTGATCAAATGGATCGGGGAATTGGTAAAATAATGAACACCCTCGAAGAAAATGATCAGCTTGATAATACGCTTATTTTATTTTTGTCAGACAATGGCGCATCGCCTGAACTCCCAAAAAATTGGGGCCCGGGGTTAGATCGTCCGTCTGAAACGCGGGATGGCCGAAAAATACGATATAGTGGGGTCAAGCAACCGGGTCCTGAAACAACCTACGTAGGATTGGGTCCCGGATGGGCCAGTGCTTCGAATACCCCCTTCCGATATTGGAAGGCTGAGTCCTATGAGGGGGGAGCACATACGCCCTGTATTGCCCATTGGCCCGCTGGGCTAAAGACAAAGCCCGGCGCCATAACAAACCAGCGCGGACATGTGATGGATATTTTGCCAACCTGCCTTGATCTGGCCGGAGCAGAATACCCAGATAAATATAAGGGGCATGACATTTCATCAGCTGACGGACACAGTCTGGCCCCTATTTTTGAAGGCCGCCAGCGCGAAGGTTATGACCAGCTGTTCTTTGAACACGAAGGGGGTAAGGCACTCATAGATGGAAAATGGAAAATTGTGGCTCTACGCAAAAAGAATGCTCCCTGGCGCTTGTACAATCTAGAGGATGATCCTACCGAAACCGTGGACATATCTGATACAAATGCTCAAAAGCTGAAATCAATGACCCAAGATTGGGCCGATTGGGCAAAAGATATGGGATTAGAAGGGCCGGAAGCTTAATCATAACCCTAAAAGCAGATGGACAACCATAACTCAACTTGTTGTAGCCCTTCGCGTGGCCACGCGGAAGGTTCATTGATAAACAACGTGAGATCGCTTTCAGTCTCGGATCATAAAGAATCAACGCGGGGGATGTCCCACATTGAGGGCGGAAGCTTTTTAATGGGTACAGATTCAAAAAATGGATTTCCCAATGACGGCGAAAGCCCTGTTCGTGAAGTACGGGTCGCTCCCTTTTATATGGACAAAACAGCGGTAACGAATGCGCAATTCCGTACATTTATTCAAGCCACTGGATATAAAACCGAAGCCGAAAATTTCGGCTGGTCGTTTGTGTTTCGGCACTTTTTGCCCGACAAGGCAGCATCCAAAGCGTTGCCCTCCCCACAGGATACGCCTTGGTGGAAAGCAGTAGAGGGAGCGCAATGGAAGCACCCAGAAGGCCGGGGGAGTACTCTCCGGGACCGCTGGAATCATCCGGTAATGCATGTTTCCTGGAATGATGCAATAGCCTACAGCCAGTGGGCAGGCAAGCGACTGCCCACCGAAGCTGAGTGGGAGTATGCTGCCCGCGGTGGACTAGAACAGAAAGTATATCCCTGGGGAAACGATTTAACGCCCCAAGGCAAACATCGGTGTAATATCTGGCAAGGAAATTTTCCGGACGAAAATACTGCAGAGGACGGCTATGCCGGAACGGCTCCAGTTGATGCATTTCCACCCAACGGGTACGGACTCTACAATATGGCAGGTAATGTGTGGGAATGGTGTTCTGACTGGTTTAACAGATCATATCCACTGCTGCAAATTAAAGACAACCCTGCCGGTCCGGGCGGAGGAAATGAAAAGGTCATCCGAGGCGGCTCTTACTTATGTCACCGGTCGTATTGTAACCGGTATCGGGTAGCTGCCCGGACATCAAACACCCCCGATAGCTCCACCGGAAATATTGGGTTTCGATGTGTGAGTGAAGCTTGATTTATAAAGCAGCGATAATTAAATATATTTTTTAGTATATCTTGGTATAGGCTAAGCATCAACTTATATAAAGCTATATTACCTGAAATCCCCCTTTTTCTATATATGCTGGTCATTCATGAAGGGAAATTACACTTTTGCAAGTGTGTATCGAAAATCTAAGGCTTTCAAACTTTCTCTTTACCCCGAGGCAGAGTCTACAGAGAATTTTTGATTAAATGCTTTACTAACGCGTTTACCGGTTATGGTTATCTGTAAGCCATAAAAACGAAGCCACTCATTAAAATATAATCAATAGGAGTACCTTTTCTTATCAAATCCTATCATATAGAACTTTTAGATATTATATATCGTACCTTTGCATTTATCATTATCAGTTGCCGCTGGCCAGTACCCAAACTACATCCATTAAGTTATTCCCGGTGGGTCCTGTCTTTAAAAGCGTACCTGCCTGCTGGTGAAAGTGATAAGAGTCATTCGTTTTCAGATAATGTTCTGCATCCAGGCCCTTTTTTTGGGCCTGATGCAGGCTTTGTCCATCGACAACAGCCCCGGCGGCATCGGTCGGTCCATCGACACCATCTGTGCCGGCACACAACCATCCGACCTCAGACTGTCCCGCAATCTTAAGTGCGCCATGCAGGGCCATCTCTTGGTTGCGTCCCCCTTTGCCGGAGCCGGTCACTTTTACCGTGCTCTCCCCGTAGAACAAAAAGAGTTTAGGCAATGCTTCTCCATCCTGCAACTGCGTTTCTTTGGAGATCCGGGACGCCACCTCCGCGACCGGCCCGTTAAAAGGTTCATCTGCAACCATGCATTCGATTCCATCCTCCAGAGCCAGCCCCTTCGCTTTTTTGGCAAAATGCTCTGCCGAGCTAATCACAAAAGAGTGATGTTCAGCTATAGAATTCCGGCCGTGGTTATCCTTGCTCACCTCCTGCTCATTTTTCCCTTCAATGTGTTGACGGACTGCTCGGGGAAGATCTTCCCAAAGATTATACTGATCTAAAATATGGCGCGCATCGCTATAGGTGGAATCATCCGGCGTAGTTGGACCGCTCCCAACAGTTGCGGGATCGTTGCCCGGAACGTCTGATATGATAAGGTCTGCCAACACAGCCTTCGGCGGAAGCATGTCAAGCAGCCTGCCTCCCTTAATACGCGAACAGTGCTTCCGAACGGTGTTAATCTCTCGTATAGTTGCCCCGGATCGGTTCAGCAGTTCAAATAGGCTGCTAATATCATCCACGGACAATCCTTCCGCCGGATAACATACCAACGATGAGGTCCCGCCGGAAATAAGGCTAAGCACCAGCGCATCATCAGGAATATCATGGATGAAGTTAGCCAGCCGATTCCCAGCCTCTTCACTTTTATCATCCGGCAGCGGGTGAGAAGCTCCAATCATTTGATCAGCGGGACTATCGGAAGGCAAACTCTCTTTCGGCGCTATGACTAAACTGCCTGCAATATACTGCCTCAACACCTGATCGACGCTGTTAAACATGGAAACGGCAGCCTTTCCGGCCGCCCACACGTAAACAGGTCGCTCGCTTAATGAAAAGGATTGTCCGCAAATATCTATTTCATCCCCACTGACCGACAGCGCCCCCTCTACCGCCTGAAAGGGAGTGCTGGCATTCAGTGTTCGGTGGAACAGGTCTTTAAGGTTGTTCTTTAAGTCCATGTTTTTAGCTTTGTTGCGTTCAAGTGACTAATACAACACAGCCAATATTTTAGAATTTGTTAAGTCGGATTAAAGTAAACAAAATTGAGCATTCGCGGCATTGCAACCCAAAAACTTCTTAACCAATCTGTTTTTCGGGATTAACCGTTTACAACTTCACTGAAAGGAAGCCCAATTTGAAGAAAACATATATAGATACTGGCTGATTACTATTAGAAGGCTTTGATAAACCTTTAGTTGTTCTTTGATTTATTTTTTGTGGCTAAATTTTAATCGATGAATCAGGTAAAGGGCTATAATTTCTTCCATAATGGCTAAATTTTGATGATTTATCGCC
>Ga0079226_10000451_pt1 | contig 28579 bp, 28 predicted proteins | sample Poulit2014_FD_76345 | JGI IMG/M metagenome (GOLD analysis project Ga0079226, IMG submission 76345) | Agricultural soil microbial communities from Georgia to study Nitrogen management - Poultry litter 2014 | ecosystem: Environmental > Terrestrial > Soil > Agricultural land | place: USA: Georgia...
CATTTTGCTGCGCAAGCTATCTGCAGCACTAAATAATTTTGAGTTTAATTCTGACATCATCTATTCCCCACTTCTCTATGATTGATCTATTTGCTTTAATACTTCTAAGTAAAGCATCTCTTCCAATTCTGCTTGCTTTCTTGCTAGAGCTTGGTGTTTCTTTAATTTCAAATAAGCTTTTCCTATTCTTTCTTGTTTCTCCATACTTGGTAATTTCATATCCAAAGATTTAAGAATAGCTGGTGTTAACTTACGCACTGTGCTACCTTGCATCGAAATCGCCATTTGCTTTTTCATCGTATGTGATTCATTCAACGCATAACAAAGATAACTATGATCCAGTTGTTTATGTTCAATGATAAGTCTAGCAAAGTTTTGATTAATAATCTTTCCTTTGTTTCTATCACTTACTATAGCAGCTTTGGAACTAACAAAGCTGAACACAACTTCTCCTGGTTTACTCAAATGACTATCCTGTTCAATGGAGTCGATACTGTCATTACTAGCGTTTGGATTGAGAGACAAGCCATCTAAATCATCAATCAGATTTTCGTATGTATAAGTTTCTAAGACAAGCCCTTGTTCCTCATTTACTCTAGAAATATTTTTTCCAACTTTAACAGCAACAATATCTTCAAGCTTCATCTACCACCCTCCTTTTCAATTAGTAATTCTATGAAATTACCGGAGTGTAATTGAATCATACCACTAAAAAAATAGTTCGTCAATGCTTTGTTAGTAATTTAAAAGAATTACAAAACCGCATAAACCTTATCTTGTGCATCACTATGTTTATTTTTAACGATAAATGAGGTATTCTACATATAGATTCTCATCATACAATAATAAAAAATCGCCCATGATAGAACATGGAACGATCTTATGTGTAAAAGCCCTTCAAAGGGGAAATTCACATATTTAAGTCAGAAAAGTAACCAACCAAAATATGGCGGTTACTTTTTTGGATCTGACAGTATACTTACAACGAGGGGGTAAAAAAGCAGTTGCTATGCCTATTCTACCATCGTATAAATTTCATCTTCTCATATAAAACTATTTTTTATTTATTATTATTGTGGGATTAACTTTTTTTGAATTAAATTCTACTTATCATTCTTTCTTTTTCCATGGCCATTTTGATTTTGCTGTAAACCAACCGTGTTTAATATACTTTTTTATGTTTATATTTTCATTTTCTTGTTTTTCTTCATTACTTTCTTGATTTTGCTCATTTTCTTTAGCAATTTCTTGTTTTTGCTCTTCCAATAATGTTTTTTCTATCTCATATTCATCTACTATTTTTCTTTCCTCTGTTATATCTACCTTATTGTTATCTATTTCTCCTTTAGCTTTTTCAGCAACCTTTTTTGCTTCTTCCATTGACATTTCATTCACATAATAAGCAATGGCAGATTCCCCTACAGAATAAGTGCCTGATGCCGCAATGCCACCACTTAAAGCAGCTCCTGCTCCTGGAACAACGTTTAATAATTTAGTCCCTTGTTGAGCAACAAATTTTAAGCCAAATCCAAACAAAAATACTGCACCTAAAGATAAAATAAATTCTCTTGCGGCTTCTCCACTAATTTCTTTTCCACTTAAATAAGCAACTATCATTACTTCAATAATTTGAAGTGGTAATAAGACCAGTATATCTGCCACCGGTATCGGACTTGCACCAACAACCCCACTTACCGCTGTAAAACGTTTAACAATAATGGTAGCTATTTTTTCAATTGCTTTATCGATTTTATGATTAAACATCATATCAATGGCAACATTCAAATCAACATTGTCTTCTAAAGTTTCAAGTAATTTATCAATATTGTATCTACCGTCAAAGATAATTTTTAACTTTTCTCGTTCATTCTCCGAAAGATTTTCTGGATCATCATTATTCCATTCCATATATGAAGAAACAGGTACAATAAATGACTTTTTTATACCAGCATCTATCAAAACATTTCCGACTTCTCGTTCTTTTTCCTTAATATTTTGTAACTTTTTTATTGGGTAATCTTCTGCTTTTTTAAAACGACCTGGATTAATTTCATCCACTCTTGTTATCACAGTAATTAATGGTGGTTTTACTTCCATTTTATTAAAAATTCGATTTAATTCTTCTGCATCCTCTTTTAAGGTGGTACGATCTGCACCATTTGTTAAAAATAAGAAAGCATCAGGAGCTTCTTTTTTTATTAGGTTGTTTAAATCCTCTTCAGCAGATTGAGAAAATTCATTCATGTTTTCTTTTATACCACGTGTATCTATCATTTCAAAAATTACTTTTCCATTTTTCTTATATTGAAAAATTTCATGGTTTACTGTACCTACTTTTATTGCACTTGTCTCTGCTAAATATGTACCAAACATGGCATTAATTAAACTACTTTTACCTACTCCTGACCTACCCATCAATACAATTTTTGGTGGTCTTCTCGTTTTAATATCATTAACGATTTCTTTAATTTCTTTTGAGTTAAATAATTCATTTATTGCGTCTTGTGCAACTTTTGGTACTTCAATGTCTAATTGATCAAATAAATTTGACGATGAATCTAATAGTTGGATTATCCTTTGTAATCTTTCTTCAATAACCTCTTCTTTTGACACAAAATCCCCCCTTAATCTATGTGAGACAATTACAGCTACAACTAAAACCTGAAACATTATTATTAAATTAATGATTCGAATTTCCGTACTATAAGCTCCTGATAGTGCTCTTGCAATTTGCGTTGAATCATCATAAGAGCTTGATCCCTTACTAGGAGCATATCAATTTATTGAACTTGCTAATGGTCTATCTGTATCATTATTGTTATGAACATTATTATTTGCACCATTGTTAGTTATATTATTTGTTGTATGTTTCCACATGCCGTTACAAAGACAACCATGATGATAGCTACAATGATTAATTGCTTCTTCAATGATTAAGCTACCATACTAATTATTTTCATATTTTGACAATGAATGCGCTTTCTTATATAATTAATTTTAAACAATCATTAAGGGGGTTGTGACCATCTAGCAATGGATTCAATCATTGTTTCAAAAAGAATCAAAGTAATCAGGATGTATAAGAATAATGATGTAAATTATATGGAGGAATGATTATGGTAAATCAAAAGAAAGCTAGACCGAAGTTATATGTGTTGGATAACGGCCGGATGAAGATGGATAAGAATTTGATGCTAGCATCATCTAATCAAGCAGATATTGATAATCCTAACAAACCGAATGAAATGCATGAATTTCCGGTTTATACTGTTTTCATCGATCATCCAGATGCAAAAATTCTTTTTGATACAGCATGTAACCCTAATGGAATGGGGCCAAATGGCAGATGGATTGAGCAAACTCAAAAAGCTTTCCCCTATATGGCTGATGAAGAGTGCCACTTACCAAATAGATTGGAGCAAATAAATGTCGATCCTAGAGAAGTAGATTATGTCGTTGCTTCCCATTTACACTTAGATCATGCAGGTTGCTTGGAATACTTTACTAACGCAACTGTTATCGTACATGACGATGAATTGAATGGAACTATGCAAACATATGCGAGAAATCAAAAGGAAGGTGCATATATATGGGCAGATATCGACGCTTGGATAAAAAATGATCTTACTTGGAAAACAGTTAAGCCATATGAAGACAACCTCGAAATTGTTGACGGCGTGAAAGTATTAAACTTTGGTAGCGGTCATGCCTGGGGCTTAATTGGCTTACAGGTTGATATGCCTGAATTAGGAACGATTATTCTAGCATCGGATGCTATTTACACAGCTGAGAGTATGGGCCCTCCTTTGAAGCCACCTGGAATCATGTATGATTCAATAGGCTGGGCTAGATCAGTTGAAAAAATCAAGAGAATAGCGAAAGAAACAAATGCAGATATATGGTTTGGTCATGATGGTGAACAATTTGCAGGATTTAGAAAGTCAACGGAAGGCTACTATGAATAAGTCATTTAAGTAAAAAAATTCATAATAAATAAACAGTGACTTTGTACTAGTATCTTAATAGATAAGTTTTAATCAATTGTCTTGATAGCACAATTTCAGCCACTAATTATTTATAAATAAAAGCTTCGATGACAGTGAGCTGTCATCGAAGCCTATTTAATTTGGTTAAAGAATATATGCTTAGAAATATTCAGAATATAAAAACACATACTATCTCCAATTTTGTTCCATCAGAAACGTCGTTTATATTTGCGGTTGTTAAGCGAAAAGTTTTATAAAAAACATCGGCAGTCAATTAAAAATACTCTATTGCTCTCTGGAATTGATTCACGAAAAATATGTTGCAAAGCGCTTCTATAAATCAATAATCATCGCTATAAGAAGCACTGTTGTAAGAGAGTCACCATTAATGCTGACATGTTGAAAGAACCAAAACGGTTACCAAGTGTTATTGCTATCGATGCATAAAAGGAGATGACGGTGGTGAAAATATCTAACGATTATTGCTGATTCAGTAGATAAAAGACCACTAGATATTCTTCCAGATAACGGGCATCAGGATATACATAAGATATATCTTGACACTCATTATTATTTAGAAAATAACCTTAGATGTAAAAATCACAATAGATACTGTAATCGAACTAAATATAGTCGAAAACAAAACAGCCTGTGCAGCTAAGTCTGGATAATTATCATACTCCTGAGCAATGACAGCAGAATTTACGGAAGTCGGCATCGCTGAAGCAATAAACAACGCCTGCCCTATTAAACTATCAATTTGAAATAATAATATAATTCCAAGTGCAATCAAAGGTCCGATAACCAATCGAATAATTACACTGAAATAAAGTGTCGATAATCCAGCTGTGAACTTTAACTGTGCCACTTGTGCTCCTAATGTCATTAAAGCAAGTGCTATCATAGCATCTGCAATATAGTTAGCAGGTATATATATATAACCTGGAACGGGGATGTTATATACACTAAAAATTACTCCGAATAACATTGCATATAACACTGGCATTTTGAAATAACTTAAAATTGCTTTCATTTTTCCGGAATTAATGGAATCAAGTGAAAAAATACCATAAGAGAACACAAAGATATTTTGAAATGTAAGAACGATAACTTGCACTGACATAGCTAACGGATCCCCTTTAAATACAAGATCGTTAACTGGCACTCCATAATTTCCAGAATTATAAAAAATAACACTATTCGTAAAAGCTGTCTTTTTTCGTTTTCCATAATTAAAAATTTTTGAAACAATTGCTGTAAGAATAAATAAAAGTGCCATATATGTAACAAAAAACAAAAAAACATTAGAAAATAAAGCTGCAGTAAATGATGTATTATATAATTTAACGAATATAAATCCTGGAACTAAAAAGTATATATTGATTCTTGCTAATGTTTGCAGGTCTAGACGCAATTTTTTTTGAAGAAAAAAACCGATACCTAAAATAACAAAAACAGGTAATATGATGTCTCTAGTGATTAAAAGTAATTCTGACAAATTGTCATGCCCCTTTTATAAAGTAATAATTACATACTATTATTTGTATACAATTTAATCGCTTCTAATAAAATAACTATAACATATTTTAATACAAAGCATAGAGTTTTAAATCATTTAATTTAAGTGTACCATTTAATATCGCTCAATTGAAAACCCTTTCATATTTGTTGACGGGAAAACATATATAGTATACAATTTTATTCATCAAAGTACATATAATCTAACAGCATTTCATAGATTGTATACAAGAAAGGAGATTAGAAGTTTTATGAGTAAAAGATTTGAAGATGGATTAAATATGAGGAAATCAGTCCTTGGTAAGACGCATGTGGAGCGCTCTATGAATAACGCAGATGATTTTAATATGCCCATGCAGGAGTTAGTAACTGAATATTGCTGGGGGGAAATCTGGAACAGACCGGGACTTGAAAAAAAACAAAGAAGTTTTTTAAACCTAGCCATGTTGACAGCGTTAAATCGTCCGCATGAATTAAAGTTGCATGTAAGAGGTGCGATTAATAACGGAATTACTAAAGAGGAAATAAAAGAAGTCTTTTTGCAAACTGCTATTTATTGCGGTGTCCCTGCTGCGATTGATAGTTTCAGAGTGGCCAAAGAAGTTTTTTCAGAAATGGAATATGAATAATGCAGTCGAAAGGTAATGTGGTATGCATAATGAAGATAACAATACTGTAGCCAAAAAAATAGCTGCAGAGCTAGCAACCAAGATTGCGGAAGGGATTTTTCAACCAGGCGAAAGACTAGTTGAAAATGACTTAACAGATTATTTCAACGTCAGTAGATCGCCCGTTCGTGAATCTCTCTTTATATTAGAAAACCAGGGGATTGTTGAAAAAACTCCTCGTAAAGGAGTCAGGGTAAGAGAAATAACCAGTAAAGAAATATACGATCTATACGACGTTGTATACAATTTGACTGAACTATCATTAAAAACAGGCATGGAGATGGATAATCAAAGTGAAATAGCGGACATGAGATATGTACTAGCTGAAATGAAAAAAACCGTCAAAGACAGGGATGTTAAACGTTGTCACTTTTTAGTGGAAAATTTACACTACAAATTGATTCAGGTATCAGAAAATAAAATCCTTGAAGACTTATATAAAAGCCTTAATATGCGTTGGACAACCTTCCGCTACTTAACATTATCTCACCCACTTAGTCTCCATAGATCTGTTTCCGAGTATGAAGAAATAGTTTCCGCGTTTGAAAATAAACAGTTCGAGCTGATTGTCGACATTCTTCAAAGAAAAAAACAGCGAGGCGTGGTGATTCTTGAAAATATTATTTCAGACTAGATAGAAAAAGATGGACGGTGAATATATGAAAAATCATCAAACAATAGGTTTTATTGGGTTAGGCAATATGGGGTATCATATAGCAACACATTTATCTAATGCAGGATATGAATTGATAGTATATGACATTAACGATGAGGTAATAGATAAATTTAAGCAGTCTAATAAAAAGATAAAAACGGTCGCTACTCCCAAAGAAGTAGCAGACAAAGCAGCAACAATTATGGTCAGTTTACCGACACCAGCTATTGTGGAAACTGTCGCTCTTGGAGAAAATGGAGTCATCAACGGAAAGAAAATCGACGTTTATATTGATTTATCCACTTCTGGTCAAGAAGTATCTGAATTAGTTGCGAAAACATTGAAGCATCAAAATATTCAAACACTCGATGCGCCAGTAAGTGGTGGCGTGATTGGTGCGAGACAAAAGACTCTTTCTGTAATGGTTGCTGGTGACAAACAGCTATTTGAGGCGTATGAAGAGATTTTCCTAAGCATTGGTAAAAAAGCACTGTATGTCGGAGAATATCCAGGTCAAGCTCAAACGATGAAGGTCATCAATAATTTATTGTCGTCAACGGCAATCGCGGCCACATCTGAGGCTCTAGTGTTAGGTGCCAAAGCTGGTCTTCATCCTGAAAATATGCTGGATGTATTAAACGTAAGCAGTGGTCGAAATTCTGCTACCGAAGACAAGGTAGCACAGTACATGTTGTGTCGCAATTTTGATTATGGATTTTCGATTGATTTGGCTTATAAAGACTTAAAATTATGCATGGATTTAGCTGAAAAACTCCATGTACCGATGTTTCTAGGGCAGAACACAACTCACTTATGGCGACATGCTGTTAGCCAAGGGTATGGTAAAAAAGACTTCACAAACATTCTTAACGTTTTTGAAGACTGGTCAGATGTTTTGGTAGAATCAAAGGATTTTTGAACTTTTATAATTTGTGAACGTTTTTAACCTAGAACAAAGCAAACAGAGGCAGAGGTGTAGTTTAAAAATGATAACAAAACAGCTAGTACAACATGTATTAAAAACCTCCTTAGAAGATATGCCTGAAGATTTGGTCACCCATGCCAAGAAAAGCCTGTTAAACTGGTTAGGGGTCACCATTGGTGCCATTCATCACGAAACAACGAATATTCTATTAAAAGTCACTAATGATATTTCTTCCGCTTCCCATGCAACTATTTTAGGCAGAAAGGAGAAGAGTGACATATTATCAGCGGTACTTGTGAATGGCACCGCTTCCCATATTTTTGATTTCGACGATACCCACCTGGACACAATTCATCATCCAAGTGGCCCGGTAGCTCCTGTTGTGTTTGCACTTGGTGAAAAACATCAGGTAGATCCGAAAGTTTTATTAAGAGCCTTTATTCTAGGCTGTGAAGTGGAACTGCGGATTAGTAATTCTGTCTATCCGGCACATTATCAAAATGGTTTCCATATCACTGCGAGTGCCGGTGTTTTTGGTGCTGCAACTGCAGCAGGAATTATTCTTGATTTAAATGAAGAAGAAATGGCAATGAGTTTGGGGCTTGCAGGAACCCAATCATTTGGTTTAAGAGAAACGTTCGGTACAATGACCAAACCGTTTCATCCCGGTAAAGCAGCACAAAATGGATTACTTGCTACCCTTTTAGTGAAAAACGGCTTTACCAGTTCCGAGCAGATATTAGAGGCAAAAAGTGGTTTTTTAAATGTATACAGTACCAAAAGTAAATCTGAAAAAATTTTAAAAGACTGGGGAGATGTGTGGGAATTTAATAAAAATGCTTTTAAACCTTATGCGTGTGGAATTGTGCTCCACCCTTCTATCGATGCTTGTATTGCATTAACTGAATATGCTACTCCACTAGAAGTAGCAGAAATTGAATTAACCGTCCATCCTTATGTATTGGAATTGACTGGTAAAGAAAATCCGATAACAGGCCTTGAGGGTAAATTCAGTATTTATTATACATGTGCTGTTGCTTTTCTGGATAATGATGCATCAGAATATCAATATCAAGATGAAAAAGTGAATAATCAAGAAATCATTGCATTTCAAAAGAAGATCAAACCAAAAACAGATGAAAATATGGCGAAAGATAAAGTATTTGCTGTTCTACAAACTTATAGTGGCAAAAAACATGAAGTTCTTATCGAACATGCGACAGGCAGTTTGGAAAATCCAATGACACAAAAGCAAATCAATCAAAAGTTTAAGAATCTATGCAATTATTTATTAGACAAAAACCAAATGAATAATGTTATTGAAAAAATGATGCATTTTGAAGAATTAGATAGTATTGAAGAAATTTTAAAACAAATATAACGCGTAGAATGATAGATCTTTTGCTTTTTCAAGAAAACTACTTGAAAGGAAAGTGTTCCTATGGAATTAAGTCGTAGATTGAGTCAGTATGTGACATCGACAGACTTTGATAATTTACCGAAGGAAGTAGTAGATTTTACAAAAATTTGTATATTGGATTATTTTGCTTCCGCATTTATAGGTACAACGACCAAACCTGTCAAAATGATAGATGAATTGGTCAATGAAATGGGTGGAAAAGAGCATGCAAGTCTAGTCACAGGTGGAAAATCTTCTGTTATGAACGCTGCACTCGTCAATGGCGCTGCCAGCCATATCGCAGAATTGGATGATATCCACAAATCCTCTGTTATTCATGCTGCAACCGTTGTCATACCCGCGGCACTCGCAGTTGCAGAATCAGAAAATAAAACAGGAAAAGATTTGATAACAGCCGTAGTTATCGGTTATGAAGTATGTTATCGCATTGGAGAGGCCGTAACACCTTCTCACTATTATCACTGGCATAACACAGCTACATGTGGAACATTCGGTGCCGCAGCTGCAGCAGCAAAATTACTAGACTTAGATGAGGAACAAACTGTACATGCACTGGGCAATGCTGGCACACAAGCTGCCGGTTTATGGGAATTTATTGAAGATGGTGCCATGACGAAACAGCTTCATCCAGGAAAAGCTGCAATGAATGGTGTAATTAGCGCTACCTTGGCACGAAAAGGTTTCACTGGTGCCAGTAAAATTTTAGAAGGAAGTCGTGGATTCTTTGAAGCAATGAGCGAGGGGTACGATCAAAGCCGAATCACTCACGATTTATTCAATGTTTTCAAGATTATGGAGAATTCATTCAAAGTTCATGCTTCATGTCGCCACACGCACTCGGCAATGGATTTAATGGTCGATTTGCGAAAAGAAAGGAAAATAGTTTCCAAGGAAGTCGATCATATTGTTGTACGAACGTATCAAGTTGCTCTAAATATTACAGACAATAATGATCCCAGAACTGAATACGGCTCCAAATTCAGCTTACAATTCTGTACTGCACTTGCACTAATTGAAGGTAAAGGTGGTTTGGATCAATTTAATGATGAATCATTATGGTCAAATGAGATAAGAGATTTGATGAAACGGGTGGAAGTAATAGCTGACCCGAAGATAGATAGACACTATCCTGAAAAATGGGGTGCACTTATCGAAGTTCATATGAAAAACGGGGAAATTATTGAAATGGAAACGGACTTTCCTAAAGGTGATCCTGAAAATGCTGTTACTTCTCAAGATATTGTTGATAAATTTAATACAGTGGCTGTCAATTTATCCAAAAAAGAAAAATCTTCTTTCGTAAACTATGCACTCAGTTTAGATGAATTAAATGACTTACAAACATTAATGAATTTCACACAACAAAAATTATAATAGAGGAGACAATTAACATGAAAATCATTAGTATTGAAGAAAGAGCTGTACCCATTAGCAGTGAGATTAGCAACGCGTTTATTGATTTCAGTAAAATGACTGCATCGACTGTTGCCATAACAACAGATGTAATAAGAGATGGCAAGCCCGTAGTAGGTTACGGATTTAATTCCAATGGGCGTTATGCACCTACAGGTTTATTAAATGAACGCTTTATTCCGAGATTACTAGAAGCTAAACCTGAGGATATTATAAATGATGCAGGGGATAATTTAGATCCTTTTAAAATCCATCGTCTTCTAATGCAAAATGAAAAACCGGGCGGACATGGAGAAAGAAGTGTAGCAGTTGGCGTGCTGGATATGGCTGTCTGGGATGCGGTAGCTAAGATAGAAAATAAACCACTTTATAAACTATTGGCAGAGCGGTACGGGGACGGAACGATAGATGACAAAGTATTTGTATACGCCGCCGGAGGATATTATTATCCAGGTAAGGGGATAAAAGAATTACAGGATGAAATGAGAGGTTATTTGAATATGGGTTATACCCATGTAAAGATGAAGGTTGGCGGAGCCCCTTTAGAAGAAGATTTAAAGCGAATTGAAGCGGTATTGGAACTATTGCCATCCGGTCAACATCTAGCCGTTGACGTAAATGGAAGATTTAATTTAAAAGAAGCAATTGAATTTGGTGAAAAAATTGAAGGTTATAATCTGTTCTGGTATGAAGAAGTAGGCGATCCATTAGACTATCGGTTACAGGCATCTTTGTCTGAGCATTATAAAAACCCAATCGCTACCGGTGAAAACTTATTCTCGGTCCAAGATGCAACAAATTTAATCCGTTATGCTGGATTGAATCCACAAAACGACTATTTGCAATTCGATTGTGCACTTAGTTATGGCCTTGTGGAGTATATGAAAATATTAGATATGCTCAAACAAAAAGGCTGGTCCTCTAGGAGATGTATCCCTCATGGCGGACATCAAATGTCATTGAATATTGCTGCTGGACTGAAGCTTGGTGGAAATGAATCGTATCCTGGCGTTTTTCAGCCATTTGGTGGTTTTGCTGATAATTGTGCTGTCGAAAATGGGTATGTATCGCTTCCTGATACACCGGGTATTGGTTTTGAAGCCAAAGCAAATTTATATGAAGAATTAAAACAAATTGGAAAACAACATTAACACCTCTTAGAAAGATTGACCTCACTTTTATGACTAAAACGTAGGTCAATCTTTTCCATATAAATTAACTTACTTTAAGTTGATATAAACTAATAGGCTTTAACCAAATTTTCCTGATAACGTTAATTCAAAAGCACACATATCGCCGCGATAATATGCTTCTTCATATTCAACAATTTCTTCATTTTGTCCCTTAATTATTCATTCAGCTTTTAAAAATCTTTTTAACTTACCAACATCAAAGTAAGATAAATCCTTAACAGAAATATCGACGCTGCTAATTTTCTGTTTTGCCTCAAAAAATGGTATACAAAGATCTCTTTGAATCCATATAAAATGTCACTCCATTTAAATCGAAACCAGCTAACTTCTCATCAATATATAAAGGATAATATTGTTTTTCTATACCAATAGGTATTTGATTAGCTAGACGCAATCTTTTTAAATAATATGCTTTTTTTAGACCAGTTATTTTCTGTATATATAAGGGTGGATTAATTTTGCGCTTGGATTCATTCCCAAGTTTTGAATGCCCTTTGTTGTACTGCTTAATTGACCAAGTCAACCATGCAATGGTTTGATTGAAATGTATGTATCTTTACCGTGTTTCGTTACAAGAATTCCTTCGCGTACAAGAGCATTAATCGCATCCCCGACGGTACTTCTCGAAACGTCGTTGTTGCTCATTATTTCTCTTTCATTTGAATTTGATCTTTGTATATTCATTTAATAATTTTTTGTTTGATTTTGTTTTTCAATTGAATTTGTAACGGGATATGATTTTCCTTGTTCAACACCATTTTTTTCTCCGTTTTTTAACAAGTGTTTATAGGTGTCTAATTGGATTATAAATATCTTAAATAATAGACACACAAAATTTGTATATCCACTAATAATTATAATCCCTCACTTTATTTGATCAATATTCAATACACTTTTAGCTAATAATTTCATACGTGGCATAAAAGATTTTTTAACCATATATTCAGTATCTCTATGCCAATTACCGCCGACAGGACCCATTGCACATATAACCGGCACTCCTATAGAAGCCACAAACCCTGCATCCGCCGCTCCTCTTTCATCTTTTTCATCCAAATCAATATTTAGTTTTTCAGCTTCATCTTTAACTATATTATATAAATTAGATACTCCGTCTATTCGTTCCATTGGCAATATACCCTTACCACCTGTTAAATAACCTTTTGTACCTGAAATGTAACTTGTGTTAAAAATGGTGTGCATTTCATCTTTTAATTCTTTAAATATTTTATTCGTCATATAACTGACATGTATAGATCCTTCCGCAAAAGGTGCTACCATATTTGTATTTTTGCCAGCCTTCACTAAACCGACATTAACATTTACACCTTTTTCGGTATTATTTAATTTTTTAAGTTCAATCACTTTATATGCTAGTTCTTCTATTGCACTAACACCACCATCATAGTCAACTCCAGAATGCGACGCTTTCCCTTCAATTATAAACTGAAAATGCGCAGAACCTCGTCTGGATGTTACTACACGTCCATCTGGTCTACCTGCCTCCAAATTAAAAACAGCTGTAGCATCTTTTGCCCTTTCCTCAATAATTGGCTTTGACACAGGGGAACCGTATTCTTCATCAGGCGTTATTAATAACTCTATATCAAAAAAATCTATGTTTGCTTCTTGAATAGCTGAGGCAACGAAAATCATACTAACCACGCCTGACTTCATATCTGAAACACCGGGGCCATATGCATATTCGGCATCTTCTGAGTAAGGTCTTTCTGAAACAGTTCCTGATGGAAACACTGTGTCACAATGTCCCATCATTAATACTTTTCCTTCTTTAGTTCCCTTTATCGTAGCTATGATATGATCCCCGTATGATTCATTCTCAATACGTTCAAATGAAATATTTAATTCATTTAAATAATTACATATCTGATCCTGAACATTTTTCACACTCTCCTTATCGTGTGTATAGCTATCTATATTCACAATTGATTTCAACATCTCAAATGCATTATCTCTATTGTTTTCAATATTGCTCAAAACAGTATCAGGTCTCATTGTAATCGTCCTCTCTTTTCATGGCTTTTTATTGCATATGCTCAGCATTCAACTTGTTTTTGATCTCTGTTTTTAATTCCCTTGTAAATAATACTTGCAAACACAGCAAAAGTAATTAGGATAAAAATTAAACTTATTGGCCTGGTGAAGAATATAGATAAACCACCTTTCGATAAGACCATAGCGTTTCTGAAGTTTTTTTCAATAATTGGCGCAAGAATTAAAGCTAGTAATAGAGGCGCTAAGGGAAAACCACCTTTTATTAAAACATATCCTAATAAACCAAAAACCAATGTAACAATGACATCAAATGTCGAATTATTAATTGCATATGATCCAATAACACATAGGCTTATAATCATCGGCATTAATATGCCCTCTTTGATTTTTAATAGGTATGGAAATAACCTTATAGCTAATAAACCCAATATTAGTAAGAATAAATTTACTATTACTAGAGTGATAAATAAGCCAGAAATTATATCACTATGTTTTGTAAAAAGTTCAGGTCCTGGTGTTAATCCCTGCATCATTAATGCCCCGAGAATAACAGCAGTAATAACATCGCCCGGAATCCCTAATGTAAGTAATGGAACCAATGCACCGCCAGTCACTGCATTATTTGCTGTTTCTGTAGCTACTAATCCTGGTAAGTGTCCAGTTCCATATTTCTCTGGCTTTTTTGAGAAGCGTTTACTTTCATTATAGGCAATGAAAGATGCTATCCCAGATCCTGTAGCAGGTATGATACCTATAAATGTTCCTATTGCAGATGACCTTAAGAAATTAAAAGTGTTAGCTGTTAACTCATTTAAACGAACACCTGTTTTGTTTATTCTAATCTTATTACTTTTAGAATTCATTATTTTTTCCAATCTCAAAAGCACCTCAGAAATTGCAAATAGTCCAACGAGTGCTGGTACTAGTTCAATACCATTTAATAAATTATTACTTTCGAAAGTCATTCTAGGGATACCAGTATTGGGATCTAATCCAATTGTTGAAATCCATAAACCTATTAATGCTGCTATTATTCCTTTCAATAATTGATCTGAAGAAATTCCAGCAACAATAGATAATCCAAAAAAACCTAAAGCAAAGTATTCTGGGGGGCCAAAAGACAACGCTATCTTTGCTAATTGAGGGGCTACCAATATCAAAACAATACAACTAAACAATCCACCAATAAAGGAAGCTATAGTTGTCATTGACAATGCTTTTCGAGTTTCCCCTTTATCTCTCATGTGCGGTCCCTCTAACAATGTTGCCGCAGCTGCGGCAGTTCCAGGGGTACCAATTAATGTTGCTGTCAATGACCCAGCATATACTCCAGATACATATAGACCCAGAATTGCACTTAACGCAACAATAGGGTCTAAAGTAAAAGTTAACGGAATTAATAATGCTACACCCATTGTCGAAGTTAACCCCGGTAAAGCACCAAAAAACATGCCCAACAATACACCTATAGCTCCTGCTAATAATGCTGTAGGATCTAAGGCTAGTTCTAGTCCCTCAGAAATAACTGAAAGCACAATATTAACCTCCTTATATTATTAACTGTTTTTTTTAGTTTCTTAAATCGTTATGCCTTTCTAATGTAATATATTTAATAGAGGTTGTCGGAACACTCTTTGAAGTCCTGTCTATAAAGAATGACATCTCTTTCTTTATAGAACTATTCGAATGAGCTGGATGACACATCCATTCCATATATCAAACAAGATTAGATATCTATAAAGTTAAAAGGAGCTCACCCAACTGAAAATAATGAATTGGGTTTTGTGTTTATGTTTTATGTTGGTATCGAAATTGGTAAACGTCATAATAAAGCTCATTTGATTAATTATAAAGGTGATCATGTTGGTATATCCATTCTTTTCAAGAACTCCAAAGATGGGAGTAAGTTTTTATTACAATCTATCAACCAATACAAACTAATATCAGATAATACTGTTGTAGAACTTGGAGCTACTAGATATTACTGGTTATTAATATTCTCTTTTCTTCATAAATTTGGGTAGGAAACAACTGTCCTCAATTCTTTACAACCCGACACCTAACGCCATTTTTATATTCGTAAAACAAACCCATATGTTAGTGATCCTTATCTTATTGCCCAAATCATTCGAAGTTTTCATTTGATGAAACCCCTTTTCTTGAAGATAATTTACTTTAATTAAAATATATTGTACGTCTATATTTTTCAAAACAATATTCGAACTTAAAATTCAAGGTGATTTCATTACTGGTTCCCCAAGATTTTTTTGACTATATTTGATAGAGAAAATTAATGCTTACTAAGTTAACATTATCAATTTATTTATTGATTTTTATGGTAAAGGTATATTAAATAGATTTACAAAAAGTAAATACATTATAACCGACCCTGCAATTGAACTAAGTGCGATAATATATGCTTTTTTAACAGTAAATACTATTTGAGCAATAATTAAAAATATTACTGTTGGGATTAAAAATCCAAAATACACAAAAGAAGTGACATAAGCAATTAATAAAACAATAAATAACAAAACTCTTTTTGCGATTGTTGAAATCAAAATTCTTTTAAATGACTTTACGTCAGACTTCTCATTTGAATTTTTTATCTTCTTTATAGTATTTATTAATAAAACTAACGTAAAGAATCCTAAAGCGACAAGAACAATTTTAGGAAAGAAACCCGGGCCATAAATAGTAGTAGAAACAGACTCCAAATTAAATGCTAAATACAAACCATATGCAACAAATATTATGAGAAGTATACCTGTAATTAAATCTATTTTAGTTTTCAGGACAAATCACCCTTTTAAATTTAATAAAATTAATTTTCTAAATCCAATTCTTCAATTACTTTTGCGTTAAGTTCGAAATCCTCCTTAATCTTTTTAGTGAATTCATTATGATCAAGATATTCAATTGGGTAATCAATATCTTCAAATTTGTCTTGTGTTTTCGTATCTTTTGACATTTCATTAAACATAGAATCTAATTCTTCAATAATTTCGTCTGGTGTATCCTTTGGAGCTACAAAACCAAACCATGCTCCAGAAGCTAGAGGATCATATCCTAATTCTTTTAATGTAGGAACATCAGGAAGTTCATCTATTCTCTCATCTGTAGTAACTGCTAATAAATTTATTGTTCCATCTTTATAATGAGGCATTAATTCACCTACAACATTAACCGAAGCTGTTGTATGTTCACCTAATAGAGCAGATACTGCTTCTGCTCCACCATCAAACGGGACATGTTCCATTTCTACATCATCCATTTGTGTTAATAAATCTTCTGTCACAATATGCTGATGCAGCCCTGCTCCGGTTGTTGCAAATGTAACTTCATGATCCTTAGAATAATCTATTAGTTCATCTAATGTTTCTATTCCACTATTGCTATGTACGGCAATAGCGTATGGAGAATTGACAAACTGGGATATGGCTTTAAAATCTTTGGGTGTATTATATCCAACATCTTGATGATTAGGCGTCAAAGTTGATGGGCCAACGGCGGTATAGATTAGTGTATAACCATCTGGTTTGGCTGATTTAAGTGCATTCATCCCTATCGCTCCAGCACCTCCAGGTTTTTCGACTACATTTATAGATTGTCCTAATTCTTCTTCCATAAAAGAAGTCATTGTTCTTACCATAACATCTGCTCCACCGCCGGAAGCGTATGGTATCATTATATCTATTTGTTTATCGGGAAAATTGGATACATTTATATCATTAGTAGATTCACTTGATGAACTTTTTTCCTTACTACATCCAGCGATTAATACTAAAATAGTCATAATAACAATCATTAAATAAAATTTTGAATACTTCATTCTATTACCTCCGATATATAACAATATTTTTAATTATTATTGCCAGCTAAAATCTAAATAACGGTTATCCGTAAATCAAGTTCCCTTCCCTTTTTCTGCAATCATTGACAATGATTAGGTATTATAACGTCTTACGGCATTCCATAGATAATTTTCATCATTTCTTACTTTCATTACAATGTAACCAATCCCCCCCTTTTTTGTAAGCGGTTACTAAATGCTGAAAGCGATTATTAAATTAATTAAAGGTCGCGACGACCGTACCAGTTTTTTGATTATTCCCAATATTATACTTATTTTTTTGATTTGTCAATAGTTTTTTGATTGTTATTTAGATTAGGGTAATTAATTTAGTAAAATATTTAATTGTTCTTACTTTTATATTACTCAATTAAAGAATACTTTCAAACTTATATCTCCTCCCAAATATTGCTTAATTCCTGACATTCAAAGAGAAATATGATTTCGAATGAATATTGAAAGCATTTATATAAAAATCATCATAGTAAGTGATAATCATTAGAAATTGGCATAGCCACAGGATGTTGACTTGTGATCGAAATACCATTGAAATTATTAAAGAATAGTCACAATGTAATAATGACGGTAAAATGTATCCCGTCATTGTTACATTGTAGTAGTAGTTAGAATGACCGTGGTAAACCGAGCACGTGCTGTGCGATATAAGTAACGATTAAATTATTTGTGATCGGAGCAACCTTATAAAGTCTTGCTTCCCTGAACTTTCTTTCTATATGGTATTCTTTTGCAAGTCCATAACCACCATGGATATCCATCACAGCGTTTGCTGCTTCCCATGTAGATTCTGAAGATAAATATTTTGCCATATTCGCTTCTTTACCATCTTTCTCTCCGTTGTCAAACATGACAGCTGCTTTATCTCTAATTAATTCTGCCGCTTCAATTTTCATATAAGATTCTGCCAGTGGAAATTGCACTCCCTGGTTTTGTCCGATTGGTCGTTTGAAAATAACTCGTTCATTTGCGTAAGCTGTACCCTTATCTATAAAGTATTTACCGTCACCAATACTTTCTGAGGCAATCAAAATCCTTTCCGCATTCATTCCACTAAGAATATACTTAAATCCCTTTCCTTCCTCACCTATTAGATTCTCTTCGGGAATTTCCACATTTTCTAAGAAGATTTCTGTTGTGGCATGGTTAATCATTGTATCAATCGGTTGGATATTAATATTATCTTTTTGATCATTCATATCTAATAAGAAAATACTAAGTCCATCTGTCTTCTTTTTGACCTCCTTTTTGGGAGTCGTTCTAGCAAGCAATAACATCAAGTCTGATTGCTGGGAACGAGAAATCCAAATTTTTTGTCCATTGACGATATACTTATTGCCTTTTTTTTCTGCGAATGTATCCAAATTAGTTGTATCACTGCCTGCGTTTGGTTCAGTAACACCAAATGCCTGTAATCTTAGTTCTCCACTGGCGATTTTAGGTAAATATTTTTGTTTTTGATCTGGACTTCCATGTCGCAATAAAGCACCCATAGTATACATTTGAGCATGTCCCGCACCAGCATTCCCACCAGATCGATTTATTTCTTCCAAAATAACAGATGCTTCTAACACACCAAGGCCAGCACCGCCGTATTCTTCTGGAATTAGGACCGATAACCATCCTTCTTTAGTGAGTACCTCAATAAACTCTTCAGGATATGCCATATTATCATCTTTCTCTCTCCAATAAGACTCAGGGAAATCCTTACATAATGCGCGAATACCAGAACGGATTGCTTCGAGATTTACTTGTCTATCTTCATCTACAAACATATTTAGCCTTCTTTCTTTTAAAATAAATATTAATAGATTCGCTTATTTATTAATTTTCTTTTTCCAACACTTTATTTAACAAGTCATTTGCTTTCTTTGGTGCGTGTTCTCTTTTATAAATCATAAAAGTACGTTTATAAGTAACAACGATTTCCGCTCTTTGATTATAACCAGATGTTCTGACTGTAACAATACCTACATGTGGACGAGATTTCGATTCACGTTTTTCCAATACTTTTGAATAGGAGTAAATTGTATCCCCTTCAAAAACTGGATTAGGTAGCCGGATTTCATCCCACCCCAAGTTAGCCATAGCATTTTGTGAGATGTCTGTGACGGATTGCCCAGTAACTAGTGCTACTGTAAAAGTGGAATCTACAAGCGGCTGTCCGAAATCAGTCTGTTCTGAATAATAATCATCAAAATGAATCGGGTTCGTATTTTGTGTAAGTAATGTCATATAAATATTATCTGTTTTTGTCACTGTTCGTCCGAGAGGATGTGGATAAATGTCACCTATTTCAAAATCTTCATAAAAACGACTTTCCCAACCTTTTTTTACTGTCATCTTAATTCACTCCTGTATATTTTGATTATTTATTCATCCATCCCTAATTCTTGTAAAATTTTCTCTGTATGTTCTCCCAATGCTGGTACTGGGTTCATCACCGCTTCTAAACCTTTCATAGTAACTGGCGGCTTGAGCGCAGCAATTTCACCTACTGGGGTGTCTACTTTATCCCAACGGTCACGTGCTTTTAATTGCGGGTGTTCAAAAAAGTTTTTCATTGTATTTAATCTAGCATTGGCAATGTTCGCCTTTTCTACCCTTTCCAACACTGTTTCAGAAGCAAGATCTGTGAAACTCGATTCTATTAACTGTTTCAATTCATGCCGATTGGCAGAGCGATTATAGTTTGAATTGAATCGTTCATCTGAAGTCAGATTAGGCTGATTCAATACTATATCACAAAACTGCTTCCATTCCCGCTCATTTTGTAATCCGATGAATACAGTTTTCCCGTCACCACATGCAAACGGACCATAAGGATAGATGGTAGAGTGACTTGCACCGGCACGTTGTGGTTCTGTACCACCATAATTTGCATAATAAGAAGGATAACCCATCCATTCTCCTAGTGCTTCCAACATAGACACTTCCAAAATTGTACCCCTTCCTGTTTTCTCCCGGTTTAACAATGCTGTTAAAATGCCTGAATAAGCATACATTCCTCCAGCAATATCTGCGATAGAAATTCCGGCCTTGGAAGGTATAGCGTCACTGCCTGTAATCGAAACAAGTCCTGCTTCACATTGCACCAGTAAATCGTAGGCTTTTTTCGTAGCATATGGTCCGTTTTTTCCATATCCCGATAAACTGCAGACAATAAGTTTAGGATGTTTTACCACAAGTTCTTCCGGATCAAATCCCATACGTTCCAACGCGCCTGGTGCTAAATTTTGTATGAGAACATCTGCTTTTTCTAGTAATTTTTCAAGCGCTTCTTTTCCCATATTTGATTTCAGATCAAGTTCTATCGATTCTTTAGATCGATTAATCCATACGAAATGGCTGGACATCCCGTTTACCGTTGTATCATAGTTTCTGGCAAAATCCCCCGCCCCTGGTCGCTCTACTTTGATCACCCTTGCACCTAAATCAGCTAATTGCCTAGTTGTAAATGGTACTGCAACTGCCTGTTCCAAAGCAACAACAGTGACTCCTTCTAACGGTAACATATTATACCTCCTTCAAACTTCCATTAATTCATTTCTATTTTCTCAAGTATTTTTTTTGCTTTTTCAGCAACAGGGATATCTATCATTTCGCCGTTTAACTCTACAGCCCCATCCCCTCTCTCCATTGATTCTTCATACGCAACCACAATTTCTTTCGCTTCTCTGATTTGTGCTTCCGTATAAGCATACACATCATTGATCACGGATATCTGTTTTGGATGAATGGCAAGTTTTCCTTGAAATCCTATATTTTTGCTGGCTTCCGATGATGCTTTCAATCCCGAATCATCTCGGATTGCTGTATAAACGGCATCAATCGGTGCTTCTATCCCGGCAGCTCCTGAGTCCACAACCATTTTAGATCGGGTATAATGTAATTCAGGTTCACTGTCCTCTGATTCAACCGTTACATCTAGTTTAAAGTCTTCCGCACCAAATGCCAGACACAATATCCTTTGAGAAGCATTTGCAATATTATAAGCATGGTGCACACCTGCTGCATTTTCAATCAAAGGTACAATTAAAATCGTTTGATCAGGCAGTCCATATTTGATTTCCATATGCTGCAACAAATAATCGGCAATGATAATATCCTCAGAACTACTTACTTTTGGTAGCATAATACCTGTAAGTTCTTGGCAAACAACCTCCTTGATATCTTCTAAAAAATGCTTACTTGATAGCGCATTCACTCTTACGAAACATTGTTTGTCCTTGATACCCTTCAAATACTGTATGACTTTTTTTCTTGCATGACTTTTTTCACTTTCTGCTACGGCATCCTCAAGATCGAAAATAATTGCATCTGCTTTAAGTTGATTTGCTTTTTGCAAATGTTTATCTTTACTACCCGGAATAAACATCCAAGATCTCAGCATTCACTTCCCTCCTTATCACACAATCGAAGTATTTTTTCCAATTACAAACAAATTCATCTGTTTATGGATTTTGTAGATTGTATCCAATATACTTCCAGTTTATTATAATTCAGATTTTTTGTAAAGATTTAAATTGACGGAATCTTTCCTTAGACTAGACCTAGCAGCTTCCACCATGTACTTGCTAATATAATGATTACGATGGTTGAAATAATGGTAGCGTATAAACCTGGCTTTAGGAAATCTCTTTGAGAAATCATTCCTGTACTGTGCGCTAATAAATTAGGCATTGTTTCCACAATTAAAATGAAACCATACAGACTGGTCAAGCCGGCGGTAAAACTAAGTATCATCGAATCTACCTCCGCTTTGGAAGAAATACTAATCACCAATGGCACGAATGTAACAACAGCTGTTGAAACATTGGAAATCATTTTATGGAACAATTGTGTTAAAACGGCGATAAATACAACCACTAACAATGGATTCTTGATTAATGACAGTACCCATTGTAAACTTAAATATATACTGATAGTGTTTATCGCACCTGAATCGACAAGAACATAGCCCATAGAAAGGGTAACACTTATTAAAAGAACGGTATTATAGTTGATCGCTACGACCTTTTCCCACGAGGCACAGCCAATAGCCGGCAACGTCATCAAGGTAACTCCAATCAATGCAGGAATGCTCGGATGCAATCCATGCAAGGGCTCTGATAACCATAAACCAACAATAAAAACCAAAATAACCAAACAACGAATTTCACTTGTCTGAACCGGTCCCAGTTCTTTCAATTTCACATCCATTTCTTCTTTAATCATCGGAAAAGAACGTTCCTCTGCTTCAAGCGGAAATACCTTCAAAAGCATTATCCAGATAGATGGAATTAATATAAGCCATAAAGGAAATGTATATAAAAACCATTGAAAATAAGTAATTTTAATATCTGCATAACTATTAAGCAATTCAACTGTCAATATATTTCCAATGGCTGCAGTCATGACAGCTGTTCCACTGATATTCCCCCCAAAAGCGACACCAAGCATAATCATCTTTCGCAGATTACTACCCGGTTCTGCACCAATCGTTTTAATAATCATTGTCGAAATTGGCAGCATTAATGTAGTACGTACTGCCGTAGCAGGGATGAAGAATGCCTGTAATTGCATAATCATAATTACACTGCCAAGCAAACCTTTGGCACTACCGCCCCACTTGTACAATACCTTATAAGTAATCCTTCTGGCCAAAGGTGTTTCATTTACCGCTTTTGCTAGCATCATACCCCCAACAATTAAATAAATGGCCGGAGAAGAAAATCCGCTGAATATCGTATCCAAATCACTTACATTAAACAATAACATCAGCAATAAAACTATCAGAGCTGTATGTCCAATCGGAATTGGTTCAAAAGCCCAAAATGTAATACCTGCAGTCACAATAGCTGTCATGATTTTAGCTTCATAAGAAAAAGTATCCGGTAAATAAATGTACAAAATGACAAAAATTGCAATCGTCAGTATGAATATGATGACCGTTTTTACTGGACTCAATAATGGATTGCTAATTTCTTTTTCATGGTTATATTTACTCATGTTTCACCAGACTTTCCATATCATTTTGCTTTATAATCCCGTTTCATTCATTTTATTGGGTAAGATATAGTGAAATTTGCGGAAAAATGACGATTAAAATAAGAACAATCACAAAAAGTCCAAAGAAAGGGACAACTCCTTTAATGACATTTTCAACTTTTTCTTCTGTGACTCCCGAAACAACGAACAAGTTCAATCCGACAGGCGGTGTAATCATTCCAAGTTCCATATTTACTACCATAATGATTGCAAAATGAATGACATCAATATCCAATGCTCCCAAAATTGGTAAAAATATTGGTAACGTTATCAATATAATTGCAGTAGGCTCCAAAAACATCCCTAAAATAAAGAACAAGATACTAACCACTACCAAGAAACCCATTTTACTTAGTTCACTGTCACTTACCCAGCTGGCAAATGTTTGGGGTACCTGTTCTGTAGTCAAGAACATTCCGAAAACAAGAGCTGAAGCAATGATTAAAAAGATCATTGATGTAGTGTTGATAGATTCAATGACGATCTTTTTGAATAACTTCCAATCTAGTTCCCGATAAATAAATGCCGAAACAATAAATGCGTACAATACAGATAAAAATGCTGCTTCGGTTGGTGTCACGATTCCTTTATAAATACTTCCTAATATCACTACCGGGAATAATAGTCCCCATATTGCTCTTATTGTCGGCTTCCATCTATCTTTGATAGGCGTTTTTTCAGTTCCGCCATAATTTTTTATATGCGCGACAATGACAGCATAGACAATAAGTACGCCCCCCAGTAAAATACCCGGCAGAATACCTGCTGAGAACAATTTCCCTGTCGATGTTTCTGATACAGAACCATATAAAATTAATGGTATGGATGGCGGGATCAAAATACCTAATGTACCTGCAGTAGCAACGAGTCCCATGGAATAACGTTTTTCATAACCAGCTTCCACCATCATTGGAATCATAATTGTACCAATTGCTGCAGCTGTTGCAGGGCTGGAACCAGATATTGCTGCAAAAATCATACAAGTGACAACGGTTACAACTGAAAGACCGCCTTTGACATGACCAATCCAAGCTTCGATACAATCAATTAAATATTTCGAGATGCCGCCTTTGGCCATAATCAAACCTGCAAAAACGAAACCGGGTATTGCCATTAGTGTTGTACTATTGACTCCAGTAAACATTTTTTGTCCAATGGTATATATCGAAAAGTCCGCCATCCATAATGCTACTACACTTGATATCCCCAAGCTGATAGCTACAGGTGTACCGATAAAAGCTAGTGCAAATAGTACAACTAATAAGATTATTGTTGCCACTCTGAATCATCCTCCTTTGTATCAGTTGTTCCTTTTTTAAAGAATAAAAATGTCTTTTCTATTAATCGGATCAACAACAATACACCAGATATAGGAAGTATTAAATAATTGATCCAAATCGGAAACCCGGCATCAATGGTTGTCGAACCTTGATTATATGCAGATATGACTACTTCTACCCCTGCCCAGATAAAGAAAATACTGAAAGCGGATCCAAAAATGAGCGCAATCAGTTCAAATATCTTTTGTACATTAGCTCCCACTCTGTCATACAGAATATCTATTGCGATATGTTTATCATCTCTTAGAGCGGTTGAAAAACCTATGAAAATAGCCCAGACTAAAAACATTGTATAAAATTCAGTTGCCCAACTAAACGACATACCAACGACATAACGCATAAAAATGGCATATAAACTAATTCCTATACCTACTAAAAACAGAAACCCTGATATTGCATTTTCAATATAAGTTAATATTCTCACCTCATCATCCCTTTCCATTTTGTATATTGGATACTAACTATAGACAACATCATAATACATGTAATTTGAATTGACAAGACCTATTTCATTAATTTGTAAGCGTTTTTATTTATTTAAGTTGTCAGCTGATAGCATTAGATTTCAGAAATATGCAAAAATAGGAAGAGTAACCCGGAAGCAGTAACAATGGTCGGTACTCAAATAATGGGTAATGATGTAACAGTTATTCTGACTGGAAATTAGGGAAATTTTGAGGTAAATGTATATAAGCCAGTTATTACTTATAACGTTATCCAAAGCTCCAATCTTTTAGCAGACGTTATGCATTCCTTTCATAATCACTGTGTAGTTGATATCGAGTCAAATTTTATGGTCATTGAGAAGAATTGGAATCAATCAATGATGTTGGTAACTGTATTTGAACCCACATATTTGTTGCTATCAATATTTCAACAAATAATCTTTATAATCACACACTTTATATTAAAACGCTTACATTTACTCTTTACTTTGATAATTTTTTATGATAAAATTTTTTTACATTCACAAAATTGGATACAGTATCAGTTTTGAGGTTTGTTGTGTTGACTGTTTTAATCTTTAAAGGGGGTATGAATGGCATATTTTTGTAAGCCTTTTCATTTTTTGTATAATCAAAATTTTAGGGGGTATAACGCATGAAAAAATTTCTATTCTTATTTTTTTCACTAGTACTTACAGTCGTAGTTGCTGGATGTGGTGGTAATGATGGCAATAACGGGGAAAATGACGGTATTCAGGAAATGACCATTAAATTCTCTCACGTTGTTGCTGAAAATACACCAAAAAACATGGGTGCAGAAGCAATGAAAGAATATATTGAATCGGAATCCGACGGAAAAATCGAAGTGGAAGTTTATCCGAACAGCTCTCTTTTCGGTGATGATGATGAGTATGAGAATCTGGTTTCCAATAACGTTCAATTCATTGCACCAGATTTATCTAAATTCGTAGGACACAATCCACAGTACAATGTTCCTTCATTACCATTTGCCTTTGATAATGATGAGGCGGCAATTGCATTTTGGGATGGTGATAAAGGACAAGAAGTACTTCGAAGTATGGAAGATGATGGCGTAATTGGTTTATACATGTGGCCAAATGGTGGAAAGCATATTACCAATAATGGTCATCCAATAAAAACACCAGAAGACTTTTCAGGAATGAAGTTCAGAACTCAAGGTGGGCAAGTACTTGAATCTTTATATTCCGAGCTGGATGCCGGATCTGAATCTATTGCATTTGACGAATTATATACTGCACTTGATCAAGGTGTGGTAGATGGAGAAGAAAATACATTCAGTAATATTGAGTCTAAAAAATTTGATGAAGTACAAGAATATTTAACTGTTATGAACCATACTAGAGTTGACTATGCAATCTTCACAAACACAGAGTTCTGGGATGGTTTAAATGATGAAACTAAAGAACTCGTTGAACAAGGTATTCAAGAAGGAACGGATGTTGCCAGAGAGCAGGCTGCAGAGCTGAATGCGGAAGCTTTTGAAATAATAAAAGAAAACGGTAATTCAGAAATCATAGAATTGACAGACGAAGAAATTGATGTTTTCCGCGACACACTTGAACCTGTTTATGATGAATTTGAAGACGATATCGGACAGGATGTATACGATGCAGTTAGAGAAGCAAATGACGAACATGGTGACAGCTAAAGCATTGAACATAGGGGACTGTCAAGTAGACATCCCCTTTCATTCTATATAATTGACATTAAATGAAAGATATAATTGAAAAAGTTTTAATAAAACATATTTTAACCATGGAGGCAAATAATAATGAGCGGACCATTAAAAGGTATAAAAGTATTAGATTTGTCATCTGTAGTCATGGGGCCCTATGCTACGATGATGTTAGGGGATATGGGAGCAAATGTCATTAAAATAGAAAGACCTTCCGGCGATATTACCCGATATGTAGGTCCTTCTAGAAATAAAGGAATGGGCAGCAATTTCTTGAATCTTAACCGTAATAAACGCAGTATTATATTGGATTTAAAAAGTGAAGAGGGTCATCAAATGATGTTGGACTTAATCAGGGAAAGTGATATACTCATTCATTCTTATCGACCACAGACAATGGATAATTTAGGATTGTCTTACGAAAAAGTTTCATCAATTAATAAAAGCATGATTTATTGCGGCATGTATGGTTACGGTCAAGAAGGACTTTACGGATCAAAACCTGCCTACGATGATATTATTCAAGCGGGAGCTGGGGTTGCAGCTGCACAAGGTAAAATTGCTGGCGAACCGCAGTATGTAGCATCATTACTTGCTGATAAAACAACTGGATTGATTGGATTGAGTGCTGTGTTATCTGCGTTAGTTTATAGAGAAAAAACTGGTGAAGGTCAAGAAATTGAAGTACCGATGTACGAATCGATGGTATCTTATTCCCTTATTGAACATTTATATGGTGAAACTTTTACCCCTCCAATAGGTGACGCCTTTTACTCTAGAGCAACTTCCCCCTACAGAAAACCTTACAAAACAAGTGATGGTTATCTTAGTGTACTGATTTATAATGATAAACAATGGCACAACTTTTTAACCGCCATTGAGCGACCGGATTTATTAGAAGATGATAAGTTCAAGGACATCAATGTCAGATCGAACAATACAGAATATGTAAATCTATTTGTGGAGGAAGTAATGAGAACGAAAACAACAGAAGTATGGATCCAATTTTGTAAGGAGCATGATATTCCATATATGCCAATCAATTATCCAAACGACTTACTGGAAGACGAACATTTAAAATCTGTGAATTTCTTCCGTAAAATAAACCACCCGACGGAAGGAGAAATAAGAAATATTAAATTTCCGGTAAATTTTTCAAAAACTCCTGCAGAATTGAACTGTTTGGCACCTAATTTAGGCGAACATACCGAAGAGATCAAACAATCATTAGGCTACAATTAAGATTCGAAATAGATCATCAGTTGGGAGTGTCAATAAGTTTGTGTAAATAACTTTAATTCTGTAGATTGTTTATCTTTTAATTATAAAATGATCTTTTTATATTTATCCCCTTAAGGGGATAAAATTTTTCAAATGCAAACAG
>Ga0079226_10000452_pt1 | contig 28565 bp, 22 predicted proteins | sample Poulit2014_FD_76345 | JGI IMG/M metagenome (GOLD analysis project Ga0079226, IMG submission 76345) | Agricultural soil microbial communities from Georgia to study Nitrogen management - Poultry litter 2014 | ecosystem: Environmental > Terrestrial > Soil > Agricultural land | place: USA: Georgia...
AACAGTGGAAAACAAGGCTTCCTGGGTGATGTCGGCGCCGCGCATAATCAATGAGTTCCGTTGGGTATCGTCCCGGGTATTGTACTATTGCCCGTGTTTGCTGGGGTGGTCTTCAACAGCCTGTTAGGCCGGCAACGTGGCCGTGATAGGTGACATCGCCGCCGTAGAGGTCGGAGGTCAAAGTCGCCGGCTGGCCGATGCGCATGGCGGCCAGTTGAGTCTCCTTGAAATTGGCCTCGATCCAGACCGGCGTGGCGGGCACGATTGTCAGCAGCGGTTGCGCCGGGCTGACATGCTGGCCGACCTGCACCTTGCGCTGCGCCACATGACCGCCGGCCGGGGCAATGACCTGCGTGCGCTGCAGTTGCAGATAAGCGGCGCGCAGATCGCTTTTCGCCTGCTGCACGCGCGGGTGTTCGCGCACCGTCGTGCCGCGGGTCTGCGCCTCGAGTTCGGTCAGCTTGTGCCGGGCCACGGCCAATGCGGCCTGTCGCTCCTGGTAGACGGCGCGGGCGCGTTCCAGTTCCTTGCGCGAAGTGCTGTGGCTGCGCTGCAGCTCGCGCTGGCGTTCGTAATCGCGCCGCGCCTGGTCGACGCCGGCCTCATGCTGACGGATGGCAGCTTTTTGTTCATCCAGCCGCGCGTACAGCTGCTGCACGGAGCGCAGCGCGTCCGCCAGTTGGGCCTTGGCCTGCTGCAGCGCATTGCGGGCGTCGGTGGCGTCCAGTCTGACCAGGACGTCGCCGGTGTCGACGTGGTCGGTATCGTCGACGGCAATCGACGTTACCGTGCCGCTGACGCGTGCCGACAGCTGGATGCGATTGCCGTGCACATAGGCGTCGCTGGTGGTGGCCCGGTAGCGTGCCACGCTGAAGTAATAGACCGCCCACACTGCACCGATGATGATGAAGACCAGCAACAACAACAGCAGTAACCACTTGCGGCGCCGGGAGCGGCCGGATTTGCGCGCAGTGGTTGGGGCGTCGCTGTCGTTGTCTTCCTCTGCCACTGGAACCTGGCTGGGCTGTGTTGCACACGCGCATCAGCGCCCGGGGACTGCAGCGCATGTTTCGGTCGCGTGGGCGGGAATCGCGCGTCCCGGCGAAACGGGTGACTGCTGTCGAGGCGTTACGGCACGCAAGCAGGATGGTGGGCGGTGCTGGGTTCGAACCAGCGACCCCTGCCGTGTGAAGACAGTGCTCTACCGCTGAGCTAACCGCCCGTTCAGGCGTGCAATCATAGTCTTGTGCACAACTATGGTCAATGGACGGAGCAGGGCATGGTAATGGTAGAATTCGCCGTTTGTATCCAATCCGGCGCTGCGCGTCGGCACTCGAGGGGCAGCGCATGCAATTGATCGATCTTCAGGCGCAGTATCGGCGCATCAAATCCGACGTCGACAGCCGCATTCACGCGGTGCTGGATCACGGCAAATATGTCAACGGCCCGGAGATCGACACGCTGGAACAGCAGTTGGCGCAATACACCGGCGCGGAGCACTGCATTGCCGTATCCAGCGGCACGGATGCACTGCTTGTGTCGATGCTGGCGCTCGGCATCGGCCCCGGCGACGAAGTCATCACGCCGGCCTTTTCCTTCATCGCCACCGGCGAGATGATCGCGCTGCTCGGCGCCACGCCGGTGTTCGTGGATATCGATCCGGTCACCTACAACGCCGATGCGGCGGGCATGGAAGCGGCCATCACGCCGCAGACGCGCGCGTTGATGCCGGTGAGTCTGTTCGGCCAGTGCGCGGACATGGATGCCATCAATGCCATCGCTGCGCGCCACGACCTGCCGGTCATTGAAGATGCCTCGCAGAGCTTCGGCGCCACTTACAAGGGGCGGCGTTCCTGCGCTTTGTCGACGCTTGCCGTGACATCGTTTTTCCCGGCCAAACCGCTGGGTTGCTACGGCGACGGCGGGGCCGTGTTCACCGATGATACGGCGCTGGCAGAGCGCATTCGCGAACTGCGCAATCATGGCCAGAACGCGCCGTACTATCATCCGCGATTGGGCATCAACGGCCGTCTGGACACGATGCAAGCGGCAGTACTGCTGGCCAAGATGGAAGTGCTGGACGCCGAACTGGAAGCACGTGAAGAAGTGGCGGGGCGCTACGGCGAGCTGCTGGCCGGCCATGCGACCACGCCAACCCTTGCCGAAGGCTGCACCAGCGCCTATGCCCAGTACACGATCCAGGTCGATGACCGCGATGCGGTGCGCGAATCCCTCAACGCGCAGGGCATTCCCAATGCGGTGTATTACCCGGTGCCGCTCAATCGCCAGCCGCCGCTGTATTCCGACGTGCCGCTGCCGGAATCCGAAGCAGCCGCCGAGCGCGTGCTGAGTCTGCCGATGCACCCCTACTTGTCGGAGCAGGATCAGGACACCGTTGTCGCGGCTCTGCTGGCGGCCATGGAAAAATAATTGCCGTGCGGGGTTGTGCCGCCGCAGCGGCCAGCCTATAATGCGCGGCTCCAACGAGTTATGGGGCCATAGCTCAGTTGGGAGAGCGCAACACTGGCAGTGTTGAGGTCGGCGGTTCGAGTCCGCCTGGCTCCACCAAAAACGCGTCCCCATCGTCTAGAGGCCCAGGACACCGCCCTTTCACGGCGGCGACAGGGGTTCGAATCCCCTTGGGGACGCCATTTTCTCCTCTTGATTTTCTCTCCCGTGCCGGCCCGGCGCCTGTAGTGCGCTGCCGGTTCCGGCCGGGATTTCTCGCTGTCCCTAACCGCATCCCGCATTGACATTGTTCAAGTGCCTGTATGCGATGCGGCTGCCGGCATGCGCCGATGTGATTGAGCCGTTCCGCTTGTGATGTGCGCCAGTGTGCCGCGTCTCGTTTCAGATTGCGGTATCGGCGCTCAGCACCATGAGTCCGATCGTGCCCAGCATGGCCAGATGACCGGGATAATAGGCGTAGAAGAACAGGCGGAATCCCGGCCAGCGGAAATTCCTTTCAAATGCTTCGATGCGCGGCGCCAGGGTCATGAAGCACAGCGCAAATGCGGTGATGACCCACTTGGCATAGCTGTTGCCAAGCCAGGCCGCGATGCCGTAGCCGGAGGTATTGATGAAGCCGGACAGCAACGCAATCATCAGGCCGCCGCCGAGGGATAGCGGGTGCAGCGGGGCGCGATTGCGGATGGAATGGACGGTGAAGCCGATCAGCAGCATGAGTGCCACTCCCGGCACGCCGTATTCCACGAACCAGCCGGCGGCGACGATGAACGGCAGTGTCCACCAATATCCGTTGAGCCAGGCGCGTACCGACAACACCCCGAGTGCGAGCGTGAACAGCACGTTCAGTGGATCCAGGAATGCATCGTGATCCAGCGCCCAGAAGTAGATCGGCTGTGACAGCACACCGAACAGGAGCAGCAGAAGCACATAGCGCCTGGCATTGCGGGTATACAGGCTGTTGCGCGCAATCATGAAGGCGAATACCGGGAAGGCGAAACGCCCGATGATCGTCATCCAGTGGTAACTGTGGCCGAGCAGTACACGGTCGGTGTGATCGATCGTCATGGCCAGTATGGCGAAGATTTTCAGCATGATTTGTCGGCGTTATGCGAGTGGTCGGGCTCAAGTCGCGTTGGCGCCACTATCGATGGGACGTGCTGAATGCAGGATGATCGTGCCCCGGAACAGCCTGCGGCGAATGGCAGGATGGCAGGATGGCAGTGAACCCGCGGGCATCGGAGCCGGACGCACCCGCAGTACCCCGATGGCAATGAAACGGGGTCGACTCCCGGCGTCTGTCTGCAGACCATCCCGGGCCCGGAGATGGCCCCGGAAATACAGGGCGCTGCCGGGGTCGGCGTCGGCAGCGTGTTCGTCGGCAAGCGCCTGCGACTGCGGTGTGGGCCGCGACAACAGGCCGGTGCGTTCAGCCGGCGTCCCGCACCAGCCCGGCGTAGACGCCCTCGATGACGATCTGATCCGCCGGTATGCGGATGGGACTGTAGGCGCTGTTGGCCGGCAGCAGGACAACCTCGCCGTTGTCGATGCGCAGCTCCTTGACCGTGACATCGCCGTCATGGCGGGCGATGACGATCTGGCCCGGTTCGGCGGTGGATTGCTTCTTCACCGCGATCAGATCGTTGTCGTGGATGCCCTTGTCGACCATGGAGTCGCCGCGTACGCGCAGCAGATAGTCCGGGCGCAGGCGGAACAGCGCCGCCGGCACGTCGATGACCTTTTCCGTGTTCTCGATGGCCTCGATGGGCGAGCCGGCGGCGACGCGGCCGATGAGCGGCAGGCCGATGCCGCGCACCAGCTCGATGTTGCGATTGCGGCCGGGGCGCAGGCGGATGTGGCCCTTGCGCTGCAGCGCGCCGAGATGGCCGGTGACAGTGTTGGGCGAGCGAAAGCCGAAGGCCCGCCGGATTTCCGCCACCGATGGCGCGCTCTGCTCCTGTTCGATCGTCTGGCGGATGAAGGCCAGGATGTCGGCCTGGCGGGCCGTCAATTCTGTTGGCATGACACTTGACCTCGATTCATGTTTGCCTCGATAGTGTATATATATACAGTATCGGAGTGAAGCCCGTGCCCCGCTGGAAACGCATGATCGCCCTGGTCGACATGAACGCCTTTTTCGCCGCCATCGAGCAGCACGACCGGCCGGAATGGCGCGGCCGGGCGGTGGGCGTGACCAACGGCCTGCGCGGCACCTGCATCATCACCTGTTCCTACGAGGCGCGCCGATACGGCATCGAAACCGGCACGCGGCTGCCAAGAGCCCGGCAGTTGTGTCCGCACTTCATTCAGGCACCGGCGCGGCCGCGGCGCTATGCTGCCGTGTCCACGGCCATCATGACGGCGCTGCAGTCGATCACGCCGGACATCGAAATCTTTTCCGTCGATGAGGCATTTCTGGATCTGAGCCGCTGCCAGATACTGCACGGCTCTGATGGCCATGCTCTCGGCCGGCTCATCAAGGCGCGCGTGTTCGCGGCTTCCGGGCTGCTGTGCTCGGTGGGCGTGGCCGGCGACAAGACCACCGCCAAGTGGGCCGCGCAGCAGGACAAGCCCGACGGCCTGACCGTGATCGAACCCGGCCGCAGCGCGGCCGCGCTGGCCGACGTGCCGGTGACGGAACTGTGCGGCATCAGCGACGGCATCGGCGCATTTCTGGCGGCGCGCGGCGTGCGGGTCTGCGGCCAGATGCAAAACCTGCCGATCAGTGCTCTGGCGCAGCGCTTCGGCAACCCGGGCCGGCGCATCTGGCTGATGGCGCAGGGCCGCGATCCGGAACCGGTGCAGCAGGACGTGGACGAGCCGAAAACGCTGGGACACGGCAAGGTGATCCCGCCCGACACTCGCAGCCGGGAAGTGCTGCGCATCTTCTATCTGCACATGGCGGAGAAGGTGGGCCGGCGCTTGCGCAGGAATGAGCTGCAGGCGCAGACTTTTGCCATTGGGCTGCGCACGCGGATGGGCTGGTGCCGTCTGCAGAGCCGCACGCGCATACCGACCGACGACGGCGCCCGCATCAACGCGCTGTGCCGGGTCTTTCTGGAGCAGTGCTGGCAGGGCGAGGGCGGTTTCCAGGTGCAGGTCAACGCGCTGGATCCGCAGCCACGCGACCGCCAGCAGGATCTGTTCGACGCGCCCGACAGTGCCCGGCAGCAACTCAACCGGGTCATGGACGCCATCAACAGCCGCTACGGCGAATGGGCCGTGCACCGGGCGCCGCTGATCGACCGCTCGGACATGCCCAACGTCATTGCGCCGGCCTGGAAACCCTATGGCCACCGCGAATCGATCGAGTACTGACCATGTGGGCGGCACGCTTCATTCATGCCGGACAGGACCGGCACAGCCGCTTCGAGCACGGCGGTGCGCGGCTGCCGGTCTCGGCACGACAGGGCGCGCAGATCGTCCTGCTGCCGTGGGGCCGACGGCCGGGCGAGCAGGGCGCATTGCCCGTGGGCGGCTGGGCACGGCTGACGCAGATCCAGGCCGGCCTGTGGGACAAGTTCGCGCCGAAACCGGTCAAGCTGCCGGTCCTGGCCTTCGCCGAACGCGACGTGGCCGGCCACCAGCAGTGGTTCGCCGTCACCCGCGGCCAGTACGTCCAGGGCTGCGCCGTGCGCGTCGGCAATGAACGGCGGGTCTACGTGGTGACACTGGACTGCTCGCCGGAAACAACCGAATTCGAACGCTGGCCGCGCATCGTCGCCGCTTGTGAGCGGTTGCATGCCGGTGCCGGGTGAAGATGCTCAGGCCAGCGTCCCGTCCGCATCAAGCTGGTCGCTCACATCGCGAAAATGATTCAGGGCCGCTTCCAGTTGCTCCGTGATCTCCCCGGCCAGCACGTCCGGCGCGGGCAGGTTGTCGAGGTCTTCCAGGCTGTCGTCGCGCAGCCAGAACAGGTCGAGATTGAGCTTGTCACGCTGCAACAGCTCATCGTAGGTAAAACGCTTGAAGCGCTCGGTTTCCTCGCGCTGGTGGTAACAGGCCACGAAGTCGTCCAGATCCGCGCGTGTCAGCGGTTTGGTCTTCAATGTCTTGTGGATGTTGGTGCGGTAGTCGTACACCCACAGTTCGCGCGTCTGTGTTTGTCTTGACGCCGGGCGCTTGTCGAAGAACAGCACATTGGCCTTCACACCGGGGCTGTACCAGATGCCGGTGGGCAGCCGCAGCAGCGTGTGGAAATTGAACTGCTCCAGCAGCCGCTTGCGAATGCCCTCGCCGGCACGGCCGGCCTCGAACAGCACGTTGTCCGGCAGCACCACGCCGGCGCGGCCGTGGCTGTCGAGCACGGTCATGATGTGCTGCAGGAAGTTGAGCTGCTTGTTGGAAGTGGTGAACTTGAAGTCCTCGCGTTCGTAATTCTCGCGTTCGGTGGACACCGAGCCATCCTCGCCCACCACCTGATAGCTGGATTTCTTGCCGAATGGCGGATTGGTCAGCACCACGTCGTAACGCTGCCCACCGGCATTGGCCAGCGCATCGCCCTGTTCAACCGGGCTGGCCCCATTGCCCAGCCCGTGCAGATACAGGTTCATGGCGCACAAACGCACCACTTCGTCGACGATGTCCGTGCCGTGAAAAGTGGCGTCACGCAGCTGGCGCTGCTTTTCGCGGTCATGGCTCTGGCCCTTCATGTAGTCAAAGGCGCGCAGCAAAAACCCGCCGGTGCCGCACGCCGGGTCCAGCACCGTTTCGCCCATTGTCGGCGCCACGCAGCGGACAATGGCGTCAATCACCGGCCGCGGCGTGAAATACTGTCCGGCACCGGATTTCACCTCGGTGGCATTGCGCTCCAAAAGGCCTTCATAAATCTCGCCCTTCACGTCCACATCCAGCCCGATCCACGGCCCTTCGCGGTCAATCAGGCTGACCACGCGCTTGAGCTTGGCCGGATCGGACAGCTTGTTCTGCGACTTGCGGAAAATCGTGCCGACCAGCCCCGGCTCGGCCGCCAGCGCCTCCAGTGTATGGCGATACTGCGCCTCCAGCGCGTCGCCTTCCTTGTCCGCCAGCGCCGACCAGCGCCAGGGCGCCGGAATGGCCGAGCCTTCGCCCAGCAACTCGGCGCGCTCGTCATCCATTTTCAAGAACAGCAGATACGTGATCTGCTCGATGTAATCGCCGTAGGACACCCCCTGGTCGCGCAGCACGTGCGCGTAGTTCCAGACTTTGGATACCAGTTGTTCGTTGCTCATTGCGCAGCATCCTCATAAGCCACATTGAAAATGGCCGGTGAAAGATAGAGTTTCGGCGTTTCATCCGACGGGTGCTCGGCCAAAATACCCAGTTTCATCAGACGCCCGACATCCGCCTTGGCCGTGGGGTAGCTGACATCAGTCATGTCCGCGACTTGCGGTATCGTGATGACAGGGGCGGTAAACAAATACTCGGTGATGCCATGCAGTCTCGCGCTGCCACCACTGCTGGCAACACGCTCGCGAAACGCTTCCCGCAAACCAACCAGTTGATCGATGCGTCTGATTGTGTCGTTGGCCTGCTCGATCACGCCCTGAAGGCAAAAAGACAGCCACTGTTCCCATTGCCCATCGGCACTGACCATGAACAGGCGGTCAATGTATTCATCCTTGTGGCGCTCGAAAAAGGCACTCATGTAAAGCCAGGGCTTGTCCAGGCCCAGCCATTGGCAAATCGTCAATGCCAGCAGCAACCGGCCGGTTCGGCCATTGCCATCCGTAAACGGGTGAATCGTCTCGAACTGATAATGCGCCATGAAGGCACGCAGTAACGGGTCGACACTTGAGTTTGCATGATGATATTTTTCGAAGGCATCCAGACAGCCCATGACGTGAGTCGGTGGTGGTGGCACGTAGCGTCCCCCGGCGCCGACCTGAACCTGGCTGTCACGAAATGTGCCGGGGCGACGGTTGTGCCCACGTACACCGTTCAGCAAAGCCGCATGCATTTCGCAAATCAGGCGCAAGGACAAGGGCAATTCTTCTGTCAGCTTGCGCATGCCCAGCTGCAGGGCCTGCCCGTAATTGAACACCTCGCGCCAGGCATTGACCTGATCTCGTTCGGACCGGGGTTCTCGCGGGTCCAGCTGATAAAGCAGCAACTGCTCGGGTGTTGCGTATGTCCCCTCCATGCTGGACGAACGCAACGCCTCGCGTTGCTGCAACGGCGTCAATAAAAGCTGTGGGTCAGCCAGATGCCGACCCATGCCATCCAGACGAGCCAGACTTTCACGTGCTGTCATCAGCAGCGGCCACATGGTCGCTGGCATGGGCCATTCGAGCGGCAAGGCATTCGGTACAAACGCAATTCCGCCGGGCGGGGCATTGGCAGCTACCAGTTCACCCTGCTGATTGTCGGTAAATAACGCAGCGTCCATGCTTGAGTCATTCTCTATCCGCAAAAGGCTGGTTAAAATTGTACGCCAATTTTTTTAATTGCGTGAAATCAGTTAAAGCCAGCTTGGCCGGGGAGCCTAGAATAATGGCACTTGTAGCACATATGGAAGGTCCGCTTTCGTGTGCCCACTATATATGGCGGATTGGTTGTCTGGCCGATATTAAAGCACTCGTCGAAGTCGAGACTGAAAAGCCGGCCGCCCGTGTGAGCGTCCAGCAGGCATTCCCAGAATCCCGGACAGATCTCGAACGCGTAGTAGCGGTTCCTGGCAGTAATCAGGACATCCGAATCCACGAGATACGTGGCACCTGCGCTCACAACGCCCCCTTGGTGGCTTGCCCCGCATATTTCTGGAACGTGCCACTGCGCAAGCCGGTCAGGTTGTAGGCCTGTTGATAACCAATACGCCCCTCACGTGCCGCACGAACGACCTGTGTCATGAACAGCTTGCCGACACGTGTATTCTGGGTGCGATAAAAATCACCCCCACTGGCAGAATGCTGTTTCTTTTCGTATTCCCGTCGCGTGTATTCGTGATATAAAGGCAAAGAACACGTCACGTGCCACCAGCCGCAAATCCATGGCACGACGCCCGGCTACAACGGGGCTGACCTTGAAACGTCTGGCCAGCGCTTCAAAAGGCGCCGGATCCCGTTTGACTTCCGGCCATGCGGCTTGCATGGCGGTTTTCGGCACCAGAAATTCGGCTGCCGCCCGGTCACAGAATGTTTCGACTTCGCCGCCATCGGGATGCAAGGCGGCAAAACCGGACAGACCTTCTCCCGTCTTGCCGAGCCAGATGTGTGCCAGTTCATGTGCCAGCGTGAACATCTGTGCGGACTTGGCATCGGCACCATTGACGAAAATCAGGGGGGCCAGCTCGTCCACCAGGGCGAATCCTCGAAATTCTTCAACGTCCAGCAGGCGACGGGTACTGTTGCCAACCACGCCATTGATAATGGCCATCACGCCCTGCGCCTCAATGGCTTCTCGCAGTCTGCCGACGGCCTCGCCCCAATTGCGCGAAGTCTCGGCCCAGTCTTCGTGTAACGTCAACTGACGGCGCATGTCACGTCCGACTGCAGCTGGATCATCCGTCAGGCGTGCGCTACCCACAAAAGGCTGTGCGGAGGCTCCCTGCTCCAACCGTTCGTCCCGCAGCCAGCCCTGACGTTGCTGCATGAGATAAAGCGTATCGCGCAGATTCGGGCTGATCTTGTCCGGAGCCTGGTTGACCAGTGTGCGGAAATCCGGCACCGGCATGACCTCTTCCGGCGGTTCCGGCAAAAACAGATAGCCGAAAGGGGCATGCGTCACATGGGCAAAGTCCTGCAATTGCTTGAAGGTCGGCTGCAACCGGTCGGCCTCCCAATCAGGCAGCTTTGGAAAGCGCCCAACGAGATCAGCCTGCGACAAACCGGCACGTTCGCGCGCCCACTGCAGCATCCTCGGTTGTATTGCCACGCGTGTCATGTTGTCAGTCGGTCCTGTCAACGCCGTTGGCCCGGATCTCACGAGGCTACTATTCTACCCCAAGGGGCTGAGTATTATATTTTCATGCAAACAATCAGGGCCAATAAACAGGCAGCAAATTGGCTGCAAATTCCTCGGCTGCCATGAAGTGCAGCCCTGCGCGAGGCTGGGCTTCTTTTGCTTGCCATCCGCCGTCACCGGCCGGGTTCTGCCAGAACAGCAGATAACCCACCGGCCATCCACGATACATGGAATCCAGAAGATCACGTGCTTTCGTTGTCCTCATCGGCAACCGGCACGGCCAGCAGATTGATGGTCAAACGAATCATCAATTCTCTGGCCCTCGGCTCGCTTTCGGCAATCAGCAGTGTCAGTGCGGTCAAACCCTGTTCATTGAACGGCAGCGGCATGTTCTGCTGGCGCAGATAGAGCAGAAACAGGAACGCGGCCGAACGTTTGTTGCCGTCCGCAAAAGGATGATTCTTGATGACGAAATACAGCAGATGCGCGGCACGTTCTTCCCGTGTGGCGTAGAGCGGTTCGCCGAACATGGTCTGCTCGATGTTGCCCAGAATCGAAGCCAGTCCGTCACCACTGCGGTCACGGGCGAACAGTTCGGTGGCCTCGCCGTTGGCGCGCAGCTCCTCGGCCAGCGCATCCAGCGCCCGCCGGGCTTCGGCAACCTCCAGAATCCCCTCAGCGGGTCGACAACCGGGCGGGCGGGGCAGCGAATCTTCATCATAGGCCTGCAACAAGCGCCAGGTCCGGGCAAAGCCCAGTATCAGGCCGATCACCTCCCGGCCCAGATCCGTCACCAGCGCCTGTCGTGTCAGCGTTTGACCAAGTAGCGAGACGGCCTGCTCCAGATCATCCAGCCCGCGTTGTGCCAGCCGATGTTCGTTGAAGCTGTAGCCCTGGGTCAGCTGCTCGCGCAGCACCCGCGTGGCCCACTGACGGAAGGCCGTGGCGCGGCGAGAATTGACGCGATAACCCACGGAAATGATGGCATCGAGGTTGTAATGCTTCAGCCGGCGCCTGACCTGTCGCTTGCCTTCCTGGCGAACTATCGAGTATTCCTCGGTAGTTGCCGCCGGTTCCAATTCATTGGTCTCGAAGATGTTTTTCAGGTGCAGACTGATATTGTCAATGGACGTGTCGAAGATGGCGGCCATCTGGGCCTGCGTCAGCCAGATGGTTTCCGCTTCCAGCCGCACTTCCACGGACTGATCAGCCTGCTCGAAGATAACGATATCGGCCATGGTTCAGCCCCGCTTTTTCTTGCGCTTGCCGGCTGATTGGGCGTCTTTGCGTTCAGCCTTGATGCGGGCGAGCAGCTCGCTGGCCGGTTCGTCATTCGGATCCTGTGGCACCAGCTTGCCGGCGAAGGCGTCTTTCAGGATGGATTGGCGCAGGGCTTTGGAGCGGGTGAGTTCAGTGTGGCAGTGGGTTTCGAGTTGAGCTGACTCGGTGAACGCTGTATCAATAAGTTCTGCCGCTTGATGCGCTTCACACAAAGGAGGAATCGGAACTGCCAGTGAGCGAACTTTGCTCAAACTCAACGTGTACAGGCCAGAGGTGGAGGATGCCACTTGTTCGATGTTCTGACGGCCGTGCATTGACTGAAACCAGCACATGGCCCATTCGGACAGATCCTTTTCAAAAAAGCGAACCTTTATCAGATGGTTCTGGTGCACAGCATTGTCGATCTCGTTGTGCCAAATTGCCATGCGACCAATCTGTTCCTTGCTACCGTTCCCTTCGACCACGAGGATGTCTTTGTATTCCAGACGGACACGTTGAAGTTCTGTTTCCGTCAAGCCTGTTTCGTGCACGTCGTCCAGTTCGAGTTGGTTCTGGTAGACGTTGGCGACACGCAGCATCGGCCGGCGTAAAGGCAGCTCATTGCGTTTGCTGTTTTTGGTCAGCCCGCCTATAACGTCACTGACCTGATCTACACTCGCCCACGCCCAGCCCGCCGGCAGTTCCGGCAGGTTGGTGGTGTCGGGGGCGGCGGGTTCCTTGTATTTCTTTTTCCAGCTGTCGGTTCTGGGGATTTTGCCCTTAGCCTCGAATTTGGCCATTTGCTCGGATTCCCAGTGTTCGCGGCGGGTCTGGAGGATGCGGTCGAGCAGTTGTTGGCCGGTTTCGGTGTTTGCGGCGTTCTGTTTGCGCCAGTCGGCGGTGAGCTCGCCGGTGACGGCGGCCTTGAGCAGGGACTGGCGGTAGCGCTCCAGCAGCGTGAGGGTGTGTTCGAGCGCGGCTTCGCCCTGATCCAGCTCGGCGAACAGTTCGTCTATTTTTTCAACAATTTGATGTTGCTCGTTAAGTGGTGGAAGCAGCACACGTAATTTTTCATATTTCGGATATTTCAGGTTTCGAAGATTATTACTACCGCCCTGTAGCCGATTGATCTCCGGTGTTTGGTAAAAGTACTTGAGATACTTGGCAAGGTATTCAGAGCTCACATGCTCCGTGACTTCCAGTTTTCGAAAAAAATTCGTGCAGACTTTTGGGTATTCTGAATTTTGCGAGAGAACTGATCTGTCAATCCGTTCAACACGCCCAACAGGTTGTTCTGGTCCTCCACCAGATACCTCAAGAATTAAATCCCCTTCAGCCAATTGGCGCTTTTCCAGACTTCGTTTCTTTATCTTGCGGTGAGCAGCTGTCCGTGCTCGCTCAGTTTTCCAATTACGAAGCTCAGTGCCACGAATACAGTAAACATCAACATATTCGTCGTCATCTGTTTCCGGTCGTTTCCCCCAATCTCCCCCGATAACGAATGTTACGAGTTCATAGAGTTGCACATGCGTCCAGCCATCTGGCGTCAGTTGCAACTCTGTGTCAGCCATGTAATTCGCCGAACTGTCCCTGACCTCAGTCATCACGCCACCAACGCCATATTCAGGTCATCCAACAGGTCATTCAGGTCGTTGCCGAGCACTTCCCGGGCCTTGATGAGGCCGCCCTTGTCGGTGAGGTCGGGGGCCTGCATGAAGTCTTGCGGGGTGATTTCGGCGTTGGCGGCGATGTGCCGGGCGATGGCGTTGAGCCAGGCCTGTTGTTCGTCGCTGTAGTCGCGGCCGGCTTTCTTTTCGCGGCCCATCCAGAGGTTGAAGCGGCGTTCGATCACGGTGTTGAAGGGCTCCAGTTGGTCGGTCTGGCCGAGGGCGAAGCGCACCAGCGAGACGACTTCGGTGAGTTGTTCGTCCACGGGGGCGCCGCGCACGTGGGCGGCTTCGATGCGTTTGTAGGCTTGCCAGACGTTGGCGGTGGTCAGGTATTGCGGCGGGCCGGCCATGGCCTGGACAAGTTCGCGGATGGCGTCGTAGGTGAGTTTTTGCTGGCCGGCGGGCTGGTTGTAGAGGATCTGCAGGGCGGTGAGTTCGTTTTGGTTGTCGGCCATGAATTGTTTGAAGCTGGTGACAGTGGCCTCGGCTTGCTTGACGTCGAAGCGGGCGTCCACGGTCTCGTCGGGTGTGACTTTGTCGATGACGATGTCGGTTTTTTTCTTGATGCCGGTGAGCAGTTGGCGTGTGTCCGGTTTGTCGAACGGGCGGCAGGCGTCGTTTTGCAGTTGTTCGATGGTTTGCCGGCGTTGCTCTGCCGTGGCGTTTTCGCCGTGTTGTTCGCGCACGGCCTGGTCCTGGCTGTCCGGGTCGATGGCGGTGAGCAGCTGCGTGGCCAGTTCGGTGGGGCTGTGCCCGGCGGTGTCGCGGATGTGTTCGCGGTCTTCGTTGTCCAGTTTTTTGTCCAGTGCCGCGAGGCGGCCGGCCAGCGACGACAGGGCGTCTTCGTCGCGCCGGCCCATGGCGATCTGGTTCATGAGTTTTTCAAAACTGAGGTTGCGCTTGCGTTCCAGCGGTTGGCTGGCGTTTTTCCTGGTTTCGGTGACGCCGACGGCGTCGACGAGCACGAAGCGGGTCTTGGTGCGGGCGTCCGGTGTGACCTGTTTGAGGTCGGCATCGGGGATGGTGCGCACGCCGCGGCCTTTCATCTGCTCGTAATAGCCTTCGGACTGGACGTCGCGCATGAACAGCACCGCTTCCACGGGTTTGATGTCGGTGCCGGTGGCGACCATGTCCACGGTGACGGCGATGCGCGGCATGGGGTCGTTGCGAAAGGCGTTGATGAGGCTTTTCGGGTCGTCATCGCCGCGGTAGGTGATTTTCTTGGCAAAGTCGTTGCCCTCGCCGAAGACTTCGCGCGCGATGTGGACGATTTCCTCGGCGTGGTTGTCGTCCTTGGCGAAGACGAGCGTCTTGGGCAGCCAGTCGCCGCTGCGGCCGGGGAACAGTTCCGTGAATACCCGGTCGCGGTAGGTTTGCAGAATGGTGCGGATCTGGTTGGGGTTGACCACGGAGCGGTCGAGATCCTTGCCGGTGTAGTCCAGGTCGTCATCCAGTGACTGGTAACGCAGCTCGCGGGTGCGCTTGTCGCGCACGGGGACTTCGAAGCCGGAATCGCCGGCTTCGATGGTGCCGCCCTTTTCGCTGACTCGGGTGCGGATGCGAAAGATTTCGTAGCCGACATTGACGCCATCAGCCACGGACTGTTCGTAGGGATATTCGGCCACCAGGTTCTGGTTGAAAAACGCCAGCGTGTGTTTGGATGGCGTGGCGGTGAGGCCGATCAGAAAGGCATCGAAATAGTCCAGCACTTGCCGCCACAGGCCGTAGATGGAGCGGTGGCATTCGTCGGTGATGATGAAATCGAAGGTTTCCACTGGGATGTCGGGGTTGTATTCCAGCGGCGGGATTGCATTGGCATCGGCGCCGTCGCCTTGCTCGAAGGCGGATTGCTCGTCGTCCACCGCGTCCGGATCGCGGCCGCGCAGCAGGGAATACAGCCGCTGGATGGTGGTGATGACGACCTTGGCATCCGGATCAATGCGGTGCGCCTGCAATTGCTGGACGATGTAAGTGTCGGTGAAGCGGTTGGCGCTGGCGGCGGGATGAAAGTTCTGGAACTCCTTGTGCGTTTGCGTGCCGAGGTTGTTGCGGTCGACCAGGAACAGAATGCGGCGCGCGCCGCCGTGTTTGATCAGCCGGTGGCTGAAGGTGCAGGCGGTGAAGGTCTTGCCGGCCCCGGTGGCCATCTGGATGAGCGCACGCGGGCGGTCGTCGGCCAGTGATTGTTCCAGCCCTTTGATGGCGTCGATCTGGCAGTCGCGCAGGCCGGTTTTTTCCAGCGGCGGCAACTGTTGCAGGCGGCCGCGCAGGGTGTCGGGCTGCTGCAACCATTCATGCAGCGTTTCCGGGCGGTGGAAGGCGAACAGGCGGCGTGAGCGCGGTTTGGGATCGCGCCGATTGCTGAAATAGGTTTCCGTGCCGGTGGATTCGTAGCTGTAGATGAGCTGTTCGTCCCAGCGGGCCAGGTGCTCGGGCAGTGCGTTGGCATAGCGGGCGGACTGCTCGGCCACGGTGGACAGCGTGGTGCCGGCGCGCTTGGCTTCGATCACGCCCGCGGCGCGGCCTTCGACAATGAGCAAATAATCACAAAAGCCTTCCGGCATGTGAAACTCGCGCACGGCGACGCCAAGCGAGGCGTTGCGATCGAATTCTTGCTTGTCTTGCAATGTCCAGCCGGCCTTCTCCAGAAGGTCGTCTATGGTTTCGCGGGCTTGTTGTTCTGGATCGACCATGGTGCAAGTGAGTGTCCCGTTGGGCTGGTCTCATCATACGCAGGGCAGTCCGGGCGCACCAGCACATCTCAAGGGTATGCCGTGGTGTTGTTGAGGCTGCTCCGGGAGAAGGCTGCTGGATGAGGTGGCAGCCAGCCGCAGTGTTATGATCGGATCATGCTGCAGAGCTGCACGATCACACCATGATTCCGGAGGATGGGTGAAGCATGTCGAGTGCAATGGACGATACCGTCATCAATGGCGAGCGGCTGTGGCAGTCGCTGCTGGACATGGCCGCGATCGGCCCCGGTGTTGCGGGTGGCAACAACCGGCAGGCGCTGACTGACGAGGACGGGGCGGGCCGCCGCCTGTTCAGGCAATGGTGCGAGGATGCCGGCCTGGCCGTGGCCGTCGATGCGATGGGCAACATGTTTGCTCGCCGCGAGGGAAGCGATGCGGGTGCAGACCCGGTTTACATGGGTTCGCATCTGGATACGCAGCCGACCGGCGGCAAGTACGACGGCGTGCTGGGCGTGCTGGCCGGTCTGGAGGTGATGCGCACGCTCAATGATCACGACTGCACGACACAGCGCCCGCTTGTGGTCGTCAACTGGACGAACGAGGAGGGCACGCGCTTTGCCCCGGCGATGCTTGCTTCCGGCGTGTTTGCGGGTGTGTACGGCATCGACTGGGCATATGCTCGCACCGATGCCGAGGGCAAACGCCTGGGCGATGAGCTCGACAGAACAGGCTGGAAGGGCGGCGAACAGGTGGGCGACCGGCGCATCCATGCGCTGTTCGAGCTGCATATAGAACAGGGGCCGATTCTGGAAGCCGAAAGCGTGGACATCGGTGTCGTCACGCATGGTCAGGGATTGTCGTGGACGCATGTCACGCTGACCGGCACGGACGCCCATACCGGCTCGACGCCCATGCATCTGCGCCGCAATGCCGGCCTGGGCATGGCACGCATCGTCGATCTCGTGGACCGGATCGCCCGGGACTACGGCCCGGATGCCGTCGGCACAGTGGGGCATGTCGAGGTGTTTCCCAATTCACGCAATGTCATACCCGGCCGTGCCGAGTTCACCGTGGATTTCCGGTCGCCGCAGGTGGACACCCTCCGGGCCATGGAGGAGCGGCTGCACGAGGAGGCCGGAGCCATATGCGACGAACTGGATCTCGGCATCGAGTTGCAGGATGTCGGCGGCTTTGATCCGGTTGCCTTTGATCAGAACTGCATTCGCACGGTTCGCGGGGCAGCCGAGACACTCGGCTACTCGCACCGGGACATTGTCGCCGGCGCCGGCCACGACGCGTGCTGGATTGCCCGGGTTGCACCGGTGTCGATGATCATGTGCCCGTGTGTCGACGGGTTGTCTCACAACGAGGCGGAAGAGATCACGCCGCAATGGGCGACGGCCGGAGCCAATGTGTTGCTGCGTTCCGTGGTGAACGCGGCGGGGCGCTGATCCCCATCTGCTGAAAGGGAAGCTGGAGACGGCAATGGCAGACGCGGAAGATCATGCCGACTGGCTGCGCGGCCTTTTTGATACCGCCGTGCAGGCGGTGCATCCGCGCAACTGTCTGCCACCCTACCTGCCGGAGGAATCCGCGGATCGCACGTTTGTGTTCGGTGCCGGCAAGGCAGCGGCTGCCATGGCGCGGGCGGTGGAGACGCACTGGAACGGGCCGTTGTCCGGGCTGGTCGTGACGCGCTACGGGCATGGTACCGAGTGCCGACGCATCGAGATCATGGAGGCGGGGCATCCGGTACCGGATGATGTCGGTGTCGAGGCGGCCGAGCGCATGCTGGAGACGGCCCGCGGGCTGGATGCCGGCGATCAGGTGCTGGCGCTGATATCCGGTGGCGGCTCATCGCTGCTGAGTCTGCCCGCGTCCGGAATCACGCTGGCAGACAAGCAGGCTGTGGTGCGGGCATTGCTGCGCAGCGGTGCGCCGATCAGTGCCATCAACACGGTGCGCCGGCATCTGTCGGCGATCAAGGGCGGGGCATTGGCAATGGCGGCGCTGCCGGCCCGCACCACGACCTATGTGATTTCCGATGTGCCGGGCGATGATCCGGCTCAGGTCGCTTCCGGGCCGACACTACCGGACCGGAGTACGCCGGCGGATGCGCGTGAGGTTCTGCTGCAGTACAGCATCGATGCCCCGGATTCGGTGTGGGAATTGCTGGCCGCTCCGGAAAGAGCCGTGCTGGATCAGGCAAGCCTCGCGAATAATCCCTGCCTCACCATTGCCAGGGCTGCCGATGCTCTGGAAGCCGCCCGCGCTGCGGCCGTCGAGGCCGGCGTCGAGGTTCGTTTGCTGGGGGATGATATCGAGGGAGAGGCGCGCGAAACGGGGCGGATACACGGCCGCATGGCACTCGAGTTGCAGGCCGAGGGCGCAACGCCGATGCTGCTGCTGTCCGGCGGCGAAACCAGCGTCACCGTACGCGGCGACGGGCGCGGCGGACGCAACGTCGAATATCTGCTGGGGCTGGCACTGGAGCTGGACGGCGCGCGTGGCATTCATGCACTTGCAGCGGACACCGACGGCATCGACGGCTCTGAAGACAACGCCGGCGCGGTGATCGGCCCGGATACACTGGCAAGCGCCCGGAACGCAGGCCTGGATGCGCAGGCCATGCTCGACGACAACGACGCCTATACCTTCTTCGCAGCGCTTGATGCCCTGGTCATGACCGGCCCGACTCGTACCAATGTCAATGATTTTCGGGCCATTCTGGTGCATTGATGCAGCATGATGATTACGGCGGTGTCGCGTCGCGGGAGTGTTGTGCTACAGCAAATCTAGGCTTTTATCAGCGCCTACTAGGTGTCAGCAATTGCTGCACAGTCGTCAATGGGATTCAACGCTGCGCACAGAGCCTTACGAATTGATCGATTGGTGGGTAGCTAATTGGCATCTATCTCATACAATTCTTTGCACAGCCAGGCTTGCAGCACAAATCCGTTTTGCCTGATACGTTTTGGTTGTGGTATATGTCATATGTGGGTGTGCCATGGTGTGCCGAGGCGGCTCCCAGTACATCAGAGTTGGGGATTCGGCCAATGAGGTGACACTTGTACAATACTCACGGATTGAATACGAAAAGAGTAATTGTTACACATGCTCTGTATTATTTGCCAAAAAGCGAGTGAGGAATTCTTTTATGCGTATGTCTAAATATTTGGTAGCTAGTATATTGTCTGCTACAGCGGCAATATTTTTAATAAATGACCTTGCTGCAGCTGCTGACGATGCGCAAGAAGTATATAAATTGACACTCGCTTCGTATCAACCTCCTAGGGCAGCAGAAGCAATAGCCACGAAGCAATGGGCGGAAGAAATAAACGAAGCAACAGATGGTCGAGTGCAAATCAAGTTTCGATTTTTAGAAGCTCTATTGCCAGGAGCAGAAACTCTTGCAGGCGTTAGTGATGGTAGAGCTGATTTAGGTTATATTGCGGACGCATATTATCCGAGAGAGTTGCCCCTTACGAACGTGGCAGGCTTGCCTTTTGTAACTAATAACCCTGAAGCACAAGGCAGAGCATTTGAGAAGTTATACACGGAAAACGAGGATTTTTATCAGGAATGGAATAGCCGAAATCTCCATGTCCTGATTTGGGCGCCTGTGCCGCCTAATGCTATGGCGCTCAAAGAGCCCATAGACACACTTGGTGATCTCAAAGGCAAGAAGATTCGTGCTATCGGTTATTCCGCTGCCGCAGACAAGCTTGCAGGTATGACGCCAGTAGCAATTTCACAGAGTGAAGTCTATGAAGCGCTTCAGAGAGGTGTTGTGGACGGCACCTCCGGAAGTTCATTCGATATCCTCATCGATCGGGATTATCAAGAGGTCGCTCCACATTTTGTAGATCCGAGAACCGGTAACTACGCGGTAACTCTTACCGTCATTAATAAAGATGTCTGGGAAAGCATGCCTGATGATATTAAGGATGCTATTAATACTGTGAGCGAAGCATATCTCGACATGTATCTCGGAAAACTTGAGGAGCGTGAAAGTCAGGCGTGCGATGAACTCATAGAAGCTGGTGGCGATATTGTTTTTATCGATGACTCTGAAGTCGAGGAATGGGCAAATAATGCAAAAGACGATGTGAGGGAGCTATGGCTAGAGAATGCACGGAAATCAAACGCGGATATTGACCCGGAGGCTTTTTATGATTCATATATATCCGCACTTAAAAAATTCGAAAAAGAGTCAACGTACACTCCCGCGCTCGAGCGGTGCGCAAATAGGATGGGTTGAACCATTGCAGAATAATGTGAGTTAAAGTATGAACTCGAGTCACGAGGCCCCCTCCCAACAAGAGGGGGCACTCCGAAAGTCTATACATATTCTTTCCAAGATTTTGGGGACTATCGCCGCACTCATTATTATTTTCATGATGATCTCCACGTCTGCGGATGTATTCAGAAGATTCATCATGGGTGCACCAATCCCTGGTGTCACAGAAGTAGGCGAAGTGCTCATGGTCGGTTGTGTATTTCCCGGGCTAGCTTATGCAGAGTCTCAAAGGGCGCATGTAAATGTTAGCCTTTTGATAGAAAAGTTATCACCGCGTGCCGCGGCTGTATTGAATAGTGTAGGCTTGCTAATAGTTTTGATTGTTTTGATTTGGATGGTCATAGCAACAGGTGAGCGTGCACTGTCTTCAATCGCCACGCAGGAATACAGATTTGGATTGGTGCAAATTCCTGTATGGCCGGGCCGGTTGGCAATTGTAATTGGTTTGGCTGGTTATTTGCTGGAAACGCTACCGCGATTTTATGATGATATCCGCCAAATAGTCGCACATGGAAAATAATAGTGCCAGCCGCGCAACCATCACGATACTTAGTCATAATTGATATATTGATTTAAACGTGTAGACATATCTTGTTGTTTAGCGAGATAGGTTATGCGCCTAGTTTTTATGTATATTGCTAGGACTATAAAGCACAAGATCTTAGTGTAGTTTCACGCTTCAATAAACTAGACTGACTGTTCATTGCGTAATAATGGTAAGTATAGACTGTCGTTTAATAAGATTCCGAGCGATATGGAATAAAATTTAGGGTCCTGAGGAGATTATATAATGGAAGTTATTCCGGTACTCATCGCCCTCATTGTACTCCTGCTACTTCTGCTGTCGGGCATTCCTGTCGCTTTTGCTCTGGCTAGTACAGGGATAGTTGGCCTTCTTTTTATTAACGGGGTTGATATAGTCAGTAGCGTTATTGCCGGCACAGCATATTCGGCTGTTGGTAGGTCGAGTCTTATTGTGGTGCCGATGTTCGTTCTTATGGGGATGTTTACTTTATATAGTGGTATAGCCGAACAGTTGTTTGCCCTTGCTGCCAGGCTTTTGCGCAAGCTTCCCGGTGGTTTGGCTGTTGCAACAATTTTTGCTTCTGCAGGATTTGGTGCCGTTACTGGTTCTAGCCTCGCAACAGTCGGCACTATTGGTAAACTGGCTATATCAGAAATGATTCGTTATGGGTATGATCGCGGTTATGCTGCTGCGGCAGTAGCCGTATCAGGATCCCTAGCTGTTTTGATACCACCAAGCATTATATTGGTTCTATACGGCGCTGTTACTGGCGAATCCGTAGGAAGCCTTCTTATAGCCGGTATTGTTCCTGGGATTATATCCGCTGTAATTTTGGCAAGTTTTGCTTTGTACAGGGCTTGGCGAAAGCCTTTCCTTGTTGAAAAGATCCAAAATCAGTCATCGCAATTAAATACACTGGATACAGTGTTTGCGCAAGCTGAGTCACCGGCAAACAACTCTGATAAAACGTTAGAACTAGACACTTGGTCCGTAGTACGAGCGGTTACTGCATTAATTCTTATTTTTACAATTGTGATCGGCGGCATATTTTCCGGCGTTTTTACACCAAGTGAATCTGCTGCTGTCGGCGCTGTCGTTTCGTTGATCCTTCTCGTAGCGCAATATTATCGCACCCCAAGAAAGTTAATAAGAAATTTACGAACAGCATTATGGGAAACTGTCTCGTTAAATTCTATGATATTTATGATTTTAGTTGGTGCAGGAATTTTCTCCTACTTTTTGGTTGTTGCTAATGTTCCAGATGCGCTATCCAGTTTTGTCGTAGGTCTATCTATTTCACCTATTCTGAAAGTGGTTATGCTCCTGGTTTTTTTAATACCAGGCGGTATGTTTCTTGATTCAATTTCCTTATTAGTAATCACGATGCCGTTAGTATATCAACCAATTGTAGTTGAACTCGGCTTCAATGGTATCTGGCTTGGTATTCTCGTTGTCAAACTGATCGAGCTTGGTATGATCACACCGCCTATTGGGCTAAATGTTTTTGTAACAGCTGGTACTACACCAGGACTCAAAGTTCCTGAAGTATTCAAAGGTGTCATACCATACTACTTAGCCGACTTAGTAATAATTATTATACTGTTCATCTTCCCAGCTCTTACGCTTTGGCTGCCTAATCTATCCGCAACATGACGGGGTCTATCCTAATGGCTGACGCTCATAACTTACCCGACAGCTTGTTCCAGAAACTTAGAAACATAGAGATAGCTACACTCGGTCATTTTATTGAGAACGGTTTCTGTAACACCGAGTTGAAACCACTTAATCCGGATATGCGGGCAATCGGGTACGCCAAGACCGTCAGGTTACACGATGCGGATGCGGTTGCAATTAATCGGGCAATCCTGCGCTTGGACAAAAACGATATCCTTGTTATCGATATGGGGGGGAATGATCAGCATGCCTGCATTGGTGCCGTAACTCGTGCTGCAATCGCGTCAACGGGCGCGGCTGCGGTCGTCGTCAATGGACTCGTGACCGATCTCGATGACCTCGCAAGTCCGCTTGGATACAGCCCTCCGCTGCCTGTATTTGCAATAGGGGCAACTGGTAGGACGACCAAGATCCTTAATTCAAACACAGAAATTCATGGTAAGTCAGTTCAAGTTGCAGGCGTCGAGATATGCGAGGGCGATATTGTCCTTGGTGATCGAAATGGTATCTTGGCAGCATCTGCTGAAACACTTAGAGAGGTCGTGCCGCTTGCTCAAGAATCAGATGAAAGGGAGCCGCAAGTCTTGCAAGCGATAGCATCAGGCCAACCTCTCAGCGAAATACTTGACTGCGGCGAGTAGGCATGCGATTAGCAACGTAACGATAGAATGAGGTGGTCTATGTTATCGGCTGGACATGTGATTGTGCGCACACTAGAAGCACATGGTGTCGAGCGTGTCTATGCAGTACCCGGCGAGAGTTACCTTGATGTACTGGATGGGCTATATGAATCTGCTATCAAGACTGTTGTTTGCCGCCAGGAAGGTGGTGCGGGTCTTATGGCCCTGTCGGAGGGGCGTTTGACTGGAATACCGGGCGTAGCGATGGTAACGCGAGGGCCTGGTGCAGCCAACGCGATGATTGCAATACATACTGCATGGCAAGATGCTACAGCTATGTTGCTGTTTGTTGGTCTGATTCCGATACCGGATCGTGACCGTGACGCATTCCAGGAATTCAGCCTCAATGGTTGGTTTGGCACAACAGCCAAGCGTGTCATGACAATTGACAATGCAGAACGTGCGGGGGACATGATTGCAGAAGCATTTCGCATTGCTTCCAGTGGGCGTCCAGGGCCTGTAGTTATAGGTCTGCCCGAGGACCTGATTACGGAAAAGACGCAAGCATTGCCTGCTAGTCCTATTACATTGCCTTTCCCAGAGCCTGCAAATAGCTCTATGCAGGAACTTATAAGCCGATTGGCATTCGCTGAGCGTCCCGCATTCGTCGTCGGCGGTGACGGATGGCATCAAGGCTGCGGGCGCACATTGGGTGATTTCGCCACGGCAGCTGGAATCCCGATCTTCAGTGAATGGCGTGCGTACGATGCCGTGCCGCAGCAGACTCCTGCCTGGAGTGGCTGGTTGGGATACGATCGTTCCGACGCTGTAGCTGCTGGCTTTAATGCTGCTGACTTACTTGTATTCATCGGCTGTGGTCGTGCCGATGCACTCAGCGATGGCTATACCCTTGGCATGGATACACAGACAGTGCTTGTTCTGGCTGATCCAGAGGCCACGATGCATGCAGGGCGTATTGACCAGCATATCGTAACAACGCCTTCATTGTTTGCTCAGGCGCTGTCCGGACATGACCCAAATGAGGCGCGTGGTCAACGTGATGATAGTTGGATGCAAGATCGAGCGCAAATTCAAAAGCGGGTTGCTGCTCATCGCGCTAACACAACATTACCCGATGCGATAGATACTGCAGGGGTCGATCTGGGGGCTGTTTTCGGTGAACTGGATACTCGCCTGGATGGGAAAGCCATACTTACGTATGGTGCCGGTAATGCTACTATTTGGGGGCATCGATTTATACGTCACCATGTACCTGCCTCGCTTGTGGGCGCACGTAATGGGGCGATGGGGCTTTCGGTACCGGCGGCAGTTGTAGGTGCGATGATCTTTCCCGAACGCCGCGTTGTCGCCATCTGCGGAGATGGGGATTTCTTCATGAATGGCCAGGAGATCGCCACTGCAGTCGCGCAGGAAGCCAAACCGCTCGTGATTGTCATTGACAACGGCGTTTATGGAACCATTGTATCGCACCAGGAAAAGCAGTATCCGGGTCGCCCGTCGGGTACCGCCATGGTTAACCCAGACTTTGCCGCATGGATGCGCGCATTTGGTGGTTTCGGTGAAGTAGTTTGGAGTACCGAGGAATTTGCCCCCGCACTCGAGCGAGCGTTGCAGATGCAAGTTCCGGCGCTCCTGCATTTGCATGTTTCACCAGAAGTTATGCCGCCTGCTACAGATGAAATCGCGGTTGATCAGGATCTATCGTAGTAGATATTCGGCCTTAGTCACAATGCTGTGTGACAGTGTCATACAGACCAATTAGTCTCATGTGAGGGTCGGCCCCAATGAAGCACGAGGAAGCATTTCTTGAAGATTGGAGTGAATTAGCCCGCTTTGGAGCAATCAGGGGCACACAGGGAGTCTATCGGCAAGCCGCTAGTGAGGCTGACGGGAAACAGAGGAAGTGGTTTGCCGGTTTACTCCAGAATTATGGTTTTACTGTGCAACGGGATGCTATCGGTAACCAGTTTGGGCTGCTTGAAGTTGTACCTGGTGCGCCATATGTCTTGACTGGATCGCATCTCGATTCTCAGCCTACCGCTGGCCGCTTTGATGGGGCATATGGTGTATTGGCATCGGCGCATGCCTGCTTCCGAATCGCAGAGGAACTGCGTTCAAAACAGACTACGGCTCTTTATAACCTCGCGGTTGTCAATTGGTTCAATGAGGAGGGTTCTAGATTCAAACCATCCATGATGGGTAGCGGTGTTTTTACAGGCAAATTGGCTCTGAATTCAGCGTTGTCCGCTACAGATCCGCATGGTATTACAGCGCAGGAGGCGCTTGACAAGATTAATGAACGCGGATCCATGAAACCGTTCGATGTGGCGTCATATGCCGAAATCCATGTTCAGCAAGGACGCAGCATGGAAGAGGATGGGATATCAATCGGCCTGGTAGATGCAACATGGGCTGCACATAAATTCGAGCTCAAGGTCGTTGGGGATCAAGCCCACAGCGGCGCGGCATTGATGGAGGATCGACGTGATGCGCTGCTAGGTGCAGCACAACTCATCGTGGCTGCGCGCGAACTTACCGATTCTTACGCCCCTGGGAAGCTGCACACGGCCTGTTGTGAACTCTATCTCTACCCGAATTCACCAGTAACGGTGGCAAGTGAAGTGGATTTGCATATCGACTTGCGTTCACCGAGCGCTGACGTCATTCGTACAGCTTATGCTTCGTTTCTGTCACGCATAGAGGCTATCAAGCAACAGACGAAGGTCGATATTGAAGTTACAGCGGAACACAAATGGGACCAGAACCCTTACCCGAACAACGGAGTAGAACTTGCGCGAAGGGTAGCGCAGGAAGCAGGCTTGAGCCACGATCGCGTTATGACTGTAGCAGGTCATGATTCGACCAATTTAAAAGACATTGCGCCTACCATCATGCTGTTTGTTCCGAGTACTGAAGGTATTTCGCACAACGTCCACGAACATACTAGCGACCAAGATATGATTGCCGGCCTAAACCATCTAACAGGTGTGGTGCGCCGCCTCGTCGCTGGCGAATTTACCCAGTGAGCGGAATAGATATAATGCATTATTTCTTACTAATGTTAAGCAGAATAACATGCAGAAATAGATACTTAGATCCGATGTGCATGAGCTGTATCAGTTCTGGGCTGACGTGCCTGCTGGACAAGTAGTAGAATAATATTTGGTAGTACGAATTTTAATACATGTATTGGACAGATGATAAACACGTAAACCTAAGATTACTAACCGGTCAGATCTAATATTTTTTTATTAGATAATAGGGTGCGTACCGTATTCTACAGAAGTGAGAAATTTGAACAGATATGTATAACGTTACAAATCCAGCCACAGGCGAGGTTCTGGCTGAATATGCAACTGCTACTGACAAGCATATTTTTGAGGCGCTAGATCTGGCTGCAAAAACCTTCAAATCATGGAAATTCAGTAATATTAAAGAGCGGTCAAACCTACTCTATAAAGTTGCTGATTTATATTACGAACGTCGTGATGAGCTAGCGCATATCATCACTCGAGAAATGGGCAAGCCAGTTCAACAAGCCAAGGGCGAGATCGATATTGTCATTTCTATTTACCGTTATTATGCGGAGCATGGTCAAGAGTTTCTCAAAGACGAAAAAATTGACGTTATCAGCGGCGGAACGGCTATAGTGCGCAAAGAAGGCTTAGGAGTTCTGCTCGGCATCATGCCGTGGAACTATCCCTATTACCAGGTTGCCCGTTTTGCCGCTCCAAACATAATGAATGGCAATGCAATCTTACTCAAACATGCCCCCCAATGCCCAGAATCCGCACTGGCGATGGAGCAAATTTTTGTTGATGCTGGAGCACCCAGAAGTCTGTATGTAAATATCTTTGCAACCAATGAGCAAGTAGCCGATATTATCGCAGACCCTCGCATAGCCGGAGTTTCACTGACAGGCTCGGAACGTGCAGGCTCTGCTGTGGCGGAAATTGCTGGAAGAAACCTGAAAAAAGTTGTTTTGGAGTTAGGTGGCTCAGATCCGTTTCTGGTACTGAACAACGCTGATGTTGCCATGGCAGCAAAACAAGCTATGGTTGGGCGTTTTGGTAATACTGGACAAGCATGCAATGCGGCAAAGCGTATTATCGTGGACTCAAGCGTCTATGAGGAATTCGTTGAGAAGTTTACGGCGGCTGTTGCTGACATAAAAGTGGGCGACCCGGCCGATACCGATACGTTTATGGGCCCACTTTCCTCTGTCGAAGCCCGCGAAAATATCTCCGCACAGGTTCAGGATGCGGTTGAAAAAGGTGCGACGGTATTGGCCGGAGCCCGGACCATGGAAGGGAAAGGTGCCTGGTATATGCCAACAATTCTTGCTGACGTCAAACCGGGTATGCGTGCTTACAAGGAAGAGATATTCGGTCCGGTTGCTGTGATTTATAAGGTCTCCGGTGTGGGCGAGGCAGTCAAGCTTGCCAATAGCTCTGCTTATGGATTAAGCGCGTCGGTACAAACCGATGATATGGAGCAGGCTGTACAGATCGCCTCCAAGCTTGAAAGTGGCATGATTTTTGTTAATCAACCAAGTGGCACAGCCGCTGATTTGCCGTTTGGTGGCATCAAGCGTTCAGGAGTAGGGCGAGAGCTTGGAAAATATGGCATGGATGAATTTGTAAACAAAAAACTGGTAAAGCTCAATTGAACCACAATTTGCATCTTTAAAATTATAAAAAAATATAGCATCAAAGTTCTTTATTGTGCGCGCTGCTTGTGGGTATTATCCATCGGCAATAATACTTCAATCTGGGCGCATCTAGTACGCTACATTGTACGCTGAATCCCATCAATAATTCTATCAAAAACGAATTAACTCAATAAGTTTGTTTCATTAAAATTATTATAGAATGTATTCGTATAAAATATTGAATATCCAGTATTTATAATTTTAAATGCTATTATTCTCTTGTCAGATAGTTGATCCGATACATGTGATCCAGTTTTCCAGATTTATTTCCTGCAAACAGGTTGCGGCATGTTTCTCATTTGGTTGTTGTAGCTTATGCGGCCTTAACTCAATAGCCGATCCTATACTGCCCCCAGCTCGGCGAACTCGCCCGAAAGATCGACTAATGGACTTCTGCTCCAACAATGCTACAGACAGCGGGCTGAATTAAAGCAAGAAAAGTAGGTAATCCCACTAGCAGGCTGTTGAAGACCACCCCAGTAAACACGGGCAATAGTACAATACCCGGGACGATACCCAACGGAACTCATTGATCATGCGCGGCGCCGACATCACCCAGGAAGCACTGTTTTCGACTGTTCATCTGGACACCTTCGTACCAGCCGATCATCCCTTGCCCCTATCCGTCAAGATAGTTGTCGCCTGATGATGTCAGAGGACAACCATGCCCCGATATTCAGAGGAACGTAAACAGGCCGTGCTTCAGAAGATGGCACCACCACAGAACATGACTGTACCGG
>Ga0079226_10000453_pt1 | contig 28559 bp, 34 predicted proteins | sample Poulit2014_FD_76345 | JGI IMG/M metagenome (GOLD analysis project Ga0079226, IMG submission 76345) | Agricultural soil microbial communities from Georgia to study Nitrogen management - Poultry litter 2014 | ecosystem: Environmental > Terrestrial > Soil > Agricultural land | place: USA: Georgia...
CATGACAAACCGAACGGCAAAATCATTTTAGTGACCTCGATTAATCCAACACCTGCCGGGGAAGGAAAATCAACCGTAACAGTCGGATTGGGACAAGCATTGCATAAAATCGGCAAGAAGGCAATGATTGCTTTGCGTGAACCTTCATTGGGGCCTGTTATGGGAATGAAGGGTGGTGCAGCAGGCGGGGGATACTCTCAAGTGCTTCCAATGGAGGATATAAACCTTCATTTCACCGGTGATCTGCACGCCATCACCAGTGCCAACAACGCATTATCCGCTCTGATTGATAATCATATTCACAGAGGAAATGAACTGAACATTGACCCCCGCCGTATTGAATGGAAACGTGTCATGGATATGAATGACCGTGCTTTAAGACAGGTTGTTGTTGGACTGGGCGGCCCGTTACGCGGTGTGCCACGGGAAGATGGTTTTAATATTACCGTTGCTTCCGAAATAATGGCCATTTTATGTCTGGCAACAAGTCTTGAAGATTTAAAAGCAAGAATCGCCGAAATCATAATTGGCTATACATATAATGAAGAACCTGTAACGGTTAGGGATCTGAAAGCGGAAGGGGCGCTTACACTCCTTTTAAAAGATGCGCTTAAACCGAATCTGGTTCAGACAACCGAAAACACGCCAGCCGTCATCCATGGTGGTCCTTTTGCCAATATTGCCCACGGATGCAACAGTATTATGGCAACCAAAACAGCGGCCAAACTGAGTGATTATGTCGTAACCGAAGCAGGATTCGGAGCGGACCTTGGGGCTGAAAAGTTTTTGGATATCAAATCACGGGCAGGAGAATTCAATACGGATGCAGTGGTCATTGTCGCAACTGTACGTGCCTTGAAAATGCATGGCGGTGTCGGACTTGAGCAACTTAAAAAAGAAAATGTGGAGGCACTGAAAGCAGGCATGGAAAATCTGGAAAAACATATTGAAACGATTGAAACGTTCGGGCTTCCATTTGTTGTTGGCATCAACAAATTTCCAACTGATTCAAAAGCGGAAATCGATTTTATCAAATCATGGTGTGAAGCCAGAAATATTGATGCAGCGTTAACCGACGTACACGCTAACGGCGGGGCAGGGGGGACGGAGCTTGCCGAAAAAATTGTTGAAAAAGCTGATACGTCCACCCAAAATTTAAATTATGTATATGACTTGGATGATTCCCTTAAAGCAAAAATCAGGAAAGTTGCGCAAACTGTCTATGGCGCTGAGGATATTGAGCTATCAGCGGCAGCCCAAAAACAGCTCGCTTTTTATGAACAGCAAGGATGGGGAAAACTCCCAGTTTGTATGGCGAAGACACAATATTCGCTGTCAGATGATCCGGTCTTGCTCGGAAAACCGGAAAATTTCACAGTGACCATCAGGGAACTGCGGCCATCGATAGGAGCCGGGTTCATCGTTGTATTAACCGGCAACATGATGACCATGCCCGGATTGCCTGTAAAACCGGCGGCACTCAGCATGGATGTGGACCAGGATGGAAAAGTAATCGGGTTGTTTTAATGAATATGTCTGACAAAACAGCAGCAATCCGTGATTATGTATACAGTCTATTTAACGATGATGTAGCCGGACATGATTTTTTTCATATGAAGCGGGTTGCCCATATGGCAAAGGATATAGCTAGCCGTGAACAGGCTGACCTATTCATTTGTGAAGCAGCCGGCTGGGTTCATGATATCGGCGACCGCAAACTATTTTCCGACAGTGAACAAGCTTTAGAGGAATTGGAGCATTTTTTACAATCCATTCATTGCACGCATGAAGAGATCAACGGGATTCGGGCAGCTTCAAAAGATGTTTCGTTCAGTAAAGGAATCATACCGGCTACACTGGAAGGAAGGATTGTTCAAGATGCTGACAGATTGGATGCAATCGGGGCTGTCGGCATTGCACGGACGTTTGCCTACGGAGCTGCCAATGGACAATTACTCTGGCATGACAGCTGGGATAGACAGCAATCCACATCCATCCAACACTTTTATGATAAATTATTACGCTTGAAAGACATGATGAATACGGCAACTGGTGCCCAAATAGCTGCCGGACGTCATCAGTTTATGAAAAGCTACTTAAAACAATTTTTCCGAGAATGGCAGCAACATTAACACTCAAACACGGGAAGAAAGTGTTATCACCTTCTTCCCGTTTTAATTAATCACGTGCAACTTCTTCTTTTTCGATCCTGTCGTTGTGTAACAGCCAGTTATGCTGGAATATTTCTGTTACGGCCAGTAAAGCACCAGCCAGGACTGCTCCAAAGAAGGTTACAGCTGTATCAGTAAACAGCATGGCACCAAAGTAAACAATCAGAGTGCTGACGATAAAATCCACCCCGACACTGAGCCAATTCGTTTCTTCCCGCAACATCACTCTTTCCAAATAATAACCGACAAATGCTAATATAACACCGAGAATGATGGGCTGATACCAATACCCGAAATCGACATTCGGAAAAATCCATGAAGCAGCATACAACCCAATTGGACATATGAGTAATTTTACGATTAATCCTGCCATCTAACATGCCACCTTTATCGTTATATACAGATAGGGTTTGCCATAAAAGTGGAACTTATTCAACCAGATGCAGCTCAACTAACATTCAGACGGAAAAATACCCGACTGAATGAAGTTTCGCTTTATCCCGCATGTAACGGACAGTAATCCGCCAGAGAACGGCGGCTAACTGTCCCTAAATGCCCGATTCGGCTCGGGCCTGCACGACGCAGGTCACAAAGGCGTTGCCACAGGACGTGGCGCTTTTAGCCTTTGTTCCCCTGGAATGAAGTTTCGCTTTACTGAACTCTGCCTACCCCTATATAGCGTTCCTGCCAATAAGAATTATTCAGTTTGCTGATTTCAACGCCACTTGATTCACCGGCGTGAATAAATTTACCGTCACCAATATATATTCCCATATGGGATGGTCCCGGCTTATATGTTTCAAAAAAGACCAAATCCCCAACTGATGCGGTATCGACCTGTGTCGTGAAGTTCCATATATCGCTTACGGTCCGCGGCAGGGAAATACCTTCCGTCTGAAAAATGTGTTGAATGAAGCCGCTGCAATCAAATCCGCTTGGTGAATCACCGCCCCAGACATATGGTGTTCCAATTTGCGCACGCGCTTCTTCAATTGCCTGGGGATAGTTCGTGTTCGTTACCTCTACTTGTTTAACTTCTTGCGATGATTCCTCTTTTGATGTTTGAACTGCATCTTGTTCTTGCTCATCATCCTGTTGATTTTGCGAATTGTTTGTTGAAGGTTCTTCTTCATATAAAGCTTTCAGAGCATCATTGTCAATCAATTCCGTGCCATGTGCCTCCTCAGCTTTTTCAAGCGCCTTGTGGGTAAGTGGCCCATAAATGCCGTCAATTTCACCTTTATAGTAGCCAAAATAGTCGAGGGCGCGCTGGACGATTTTAACATCAGAACTTGCCATACCTGGATGGATAGATCCAGACATATCTTCCAGCTGTTCTTTGTATTGCTTCTTTTCTTCATCAATAACGGTGTTTATTGTTTTCAGATTGGCCTTTCCAGTAATTGTCAGATTGTGTTTTTCCTGAAATTTTTTCAATGCATGTTCCGTTAAAACACCATATTTACCGTCAATTTTATCATCAAAATAGGATAATTTATTCAGTTTATGCTGCAGGATTCTTACGGTCTCACCATGCTGTCCGTATTGTAATTGTTCTGCCTCCAGCAATTGATCATTTTGAAGTACAGGATATGCATCAACGTAGACTGCAAACGGCTGACTCAGCACGTAGCTGTACAGGACAGATTGTTTCACTACATGCTCGATCGTACCATTCAGCATGCAAATATCCCCTTTCATGTGTGTCTGCTTTTAAAGATTTATGTCTGTTTCAGCCTGATTATGCGCCAGCCAGTTTACGTTTGTGTTACAATGGATTAAATTATGATGATACATAAGCATATGTGTATTATGATTGATAAACGAGGTGAGAATAATGCTGACAGATGAGCAGGGTTATTTAGATTTATGCAGATACATACTTAAAAACGGAACAAAAAAGACGGATCGGACCAATACGGGCACTTATTCTGTATTCGGGCAGCAAATGCGGTTTGATCTCAGCGAAGGCTTTCCGCTATTAACGACCAAAAAAGTACCGTTTCGTCTTGTTGCCAGTGAATTGCTCTGGTTCATAAAAGGTGACACAAATATCCGGTATTTACTGCAGCATAACAATAACATATGGAATGAGTGGGCTTTTAAACAATGGATTGAAAGCAGTGACTATGATGGTCCGGACATGACTGACTTTGGAAATCGCAGTCAGCAGGACTCTGAATTCAGTCAGCTTTATCAGGAACAAATGAATATTTTCAAAGATAAAATATTGAACGACCGCGCGTTTGCGGAACGATATGGTGATTTGGGCAATGTATATGGAAAACAATGGCGTGCCTGGAAAACGTCGCAAAACGAAACCATCGATCAACTGAAAGAAGTGATCCAATCAATACGTCATCATCCTGATTCACGCCGACATATCGTTTCGGCCTGGAATCCGGAAGATGTCCCGAATATGGCATTGCCGCCTTGTCATACACTGTTTCAGTTTTATGTGGCGGATGGAAAACTGTCATGCCAATTGTATCAGCGCAGTGCCGACATGTTTCTGGGTGTGCCATTCAATATTGCCAGTTATGCACTGCTTACTTATTTAATGGCACATGAATGCGGATTGGAGCCAGGGGAATTTGTTCAGACTTTGGGAGACGCTCATATTTATACCAATCATGTTGAGCAGGTTAAGACACAGCTGGGCCGCGCCGTTAGAGCATTCCCAACGCTTAAAATCAACGAGGAAAAAGACACGGTTTTCGACTTTGAACTCTCTGATTTTGAAATAATCGATTACAACCCGCATCCATCCATTAAAGCACCGATTGCTGTTTAAACAAAGGGGCCGTGAAATATATGATTTCTTTGCTTGTCGCCATGGACCGGAATCGTGTCATCGGTTATCAGAATGACTTGCCATGGCATCTGCCAAACGATTTAAAATTTTTTAAGCAGAAAACGATCGGTCATACAATTATCATGGGAAGAAAAACGTCTGAATCAATTGGCAAACCACTTCCCAAACGAACTAATGTTGTTATTACGAGACAGAAGAGCAGCCGATTTCCAGAGGGGATTGATGTGATCCGCGACATCAATACTGTGTTCGACTGGAACCGCCAGCATCCTGCAGAAGAACTTTTTGTGATTGGCGGTGAGGAGATTTTCAAACAGGTTTTGCCGCATGCTGATCGTATGTATATTACCCTGGTTGACAACGTTTTTCAGGGTGATACATACTTCCCGAAGTTTTCGGAAACAGAGTGGCAATTAACAGCCAAAGAAAAGGGGGAGAGGGACAATAAAAATCTTCACGACCATTATTTCTTACAATATGATCGGCAAGGTGATTGATTTATGCGTATTTGTGGCGTGATCCTTTCCGGCGGGAAATCATCCAGGATGGGAACAACCAAAGCGTTTCTGGAATTAGACGGAAAGCCCGCTATCACACATATCGCTGACGAATTAAAAAAAACAAGTCAACATGTAATGGTCATTACGAATGAGCCGGCAGACTATCAGTTTCTCGGGCTGGAATTATACCGTGACAGGTACACAAACATGGGACCGCTGGCCGGCATCGAAACAGCTATTTATCATATTGATGCGGATGTTTATATTTTTAGTGCATGTGACATGCCATATATCCATCATGATGTTTATCAACATTTAATGCGGTCATTGAATTACAATGATGCCGTTATACCGATTTATAATGATAGAATGCATCCGTTATCCGGCATTTATACTAAAAATGTGCTGCCGCAAATCCAGATGCTGCTTGATAACGACCAGCGAAAAATACGAGCGTTATTTGATCATATTACGGTCAATTATGTATCCGACTATAACGGGATTCCAAAGCATGTTTTGGATAAGCATTTTTTTAATATGAACAATCCGGACCAATACGAAATGGCCAAACAATTTTAAAGGATGACGAGCCCTTTTTAAGTTGCCTAACAGCATTCCGTCATGTTACACTTTTATCAGTTTCAAGGCTGTCCGCAGTCAAATGTTGAACGTCGGATATCGTGAATTGTTTGCTTGGATACATCATCATATATTTAAAGAAGGTGTCATAAATGGCGAATATTGGTTTTCCCGGGCTTATTTTGATTTTGGTGATTGCATTGGTTATTTTTGGCCCTAAAAAACTTCCGGAAATTGGAAAAGCTGCCGGAAATACGCTGCGGGAATTTAAAAAATCAGCACAGGATTTAACGAGTGACGTTTCTGATGAAGTCAAGGAGACAAAAGACATTGTAAAAGATGATCAAAACAAATAATTATTCGGAGTGATCATAAATGGGATTAGGTAATATCGGTATTCCCGGGCTAATTTTAATTCTGATTATTGCTTTAATCGTTTTCGGTCCGTCCAAATTACCCGAAATCGGTAAAGCTGTCGGCAGTTCATTAAAGGAATTTAAAAAAGCGACCAAAAGTATTGGGTCAGATGATTCCGGTGAAAATAATCAATCTTCACGGAAATGAGCGACTTGACAAAGGTGTAGGGGATTAACCTTACATCTTCTTTTATGCTTGGATTGGGAGCGTGCGCAATGTCTGAAGAACAACGAATCGATAATGAAAAAGAGATGAACGTCGTAGGTCATTTGTCCGAACTCAGGAACCGCCTCATTGTGACAGCAGTTTTTTTCATTATATTTTTTGTCATAGGCTTTATATATGTTGATATCATTTACGGTTTTATTGAAAACGATTTGCCGTTCAAACTGAGTGTCACCGGTCTGACTGATCTGATATCCGTTTATTTAACACTGGCAGGTGTTGTTGCGGTAATCGGTACTTTGCCGATATTTTGTCTGCAAATCTGGCTGTTTATCAGACCCGGGCTGACTAAACCTGAACGGAAAGCGACACTGATGTATGTTCCGGCAATTTTTATTTTATTTATTGCAGGAATCGTTTTCGGGTATATCATTTTTGTGGAACTGATTATACCGTTCCTCCTTTCCTTAAATGATGGGATGTTCAATGAAATCTTCACATACGACCGGTATTTCAAGCTGTTATTCCGAATCGTCATCCCATTTGCCTTATTTTTTGAAATACCGATTGTTGTCATGTTTTTGACACACCTCGGTATTATGACACCTGATTTTATGCGGAGAACACGAAAGTATGCGTATCTGATACTTGTCATAATTGGTGCGTTAGTAACGCCGCCGGATTTTGTTTTACAACTTGTTGCAGCAGTACCGTTAATTCTTTTATATGAAATAAGTATCTATCTTTCCGGAATCATTTACCGTAAAAAACTGAAAAAGCATCGGGAATTTATGGAGAATGACAATCTTAATTAAGTATGAGGTGTCTGGCACATGCGTTCATTTTATCATTATGCATTAACATACAGAGGGAAAAAAGAACCGGATGATAAAGGCCGCTTGGCTGATTGGATGTTTTATGACCATGAATTTCCGAAGCAGTCTGCTGACTACCATGAAATCAGCAATTACCTGGAGTGGAACAGTCCATTTACCAACGCTTTATCCGTATTTGATGAGCTCTGGGACGCGTATAAGCTGAACGATCTGGAATAGTCCTTTTCTCCGGGGCCAGTCATGTAAAGGTCAGCTGCAAAATATCATGAAAAGCAACCCGTTTATCCGGTTCATTAAGCCTGTTTAAGACGACACTGCCTGTTTGACTGTCCAGTTTCGTGACCACCCCTATTAGTTCTTTAATCGTGCCGCTTTCATATATATGCAGACAAATAGGGGATTGAAGCTCAAACGCCTCAAGCAGCTGATCATTCAATAATTCAACCTGCTGTTCGTCAAGAACGGGCTTTGAGCTTTTCCCATCTTCCATCCACATTTCTTTTAACAATTCGATATGTTCCGGCAGCATGAGTGAAGTCCACTTGATGTTGCCTCGATCATTTGGCATCTTCATCACCTCTTTCAATAGTATATACGAACATACATTCTTTATCAACTTTGGAATCATGAAAACATTAATTAAACAAACGATTGATCAATATAACAGTAAACTGTCAGTAGGGAAATCAGTTGATAAATTAACAGTTAGTTCGCATAATAGCCATCATTTCCTCGTTTTTCGCCAAAATTTTTATCTGGATGTAACATTATGTTGGTTCATGCGGTTGCCCGGGAAATATTATTTAGTTGAATGAAAGATATTCACGAATTCGTCATAGATCCATACCTTTAAAAGGCCTTTAATCCCTTATAATAAACATATAAACGTAATGAAAGAAAGGGGATAATAATGTTTCCGGCAATTGTGTTTGGCAGCATACTTGCAGGTACAATCGGTTTTATCATCACAGCAGAAGTGGCAAGCGAATAAACATATTAAGCCTTTGCTGATCGTCCGGCAAAGGCTTATTTGTATCATGCCATCCAGGACTCTTTCGATAAATACTTGTCTGGCACACGTTACATCCCAATTTTCCTAACTATTGACAGATAACAGCCTACACCCTTCTGTATCAATCACGTACAATAACCTAAGAGAGTGATTTAAAGGGGGAGGAGCAATCATGGTATGGCCAATTCAACAGCAGCGTCCAACGAACGTTATGCCGCCGCGTCAAGGATTTTTACCGGGAAGACCGCCCCAGCAGCCTTCTTCAGGTGGAATAAAGCAATGGTTATCATCCCAAACTGCGCAAAATCTGTTATCACCGGAACGAATCAGTGGCTTCTCACAAAAGCTGAATAATGTCCAACAAGTGTTAAAGGTCGTTCAATCTGCAGCTCCGATCGTCAAGCAATACGGACCAATGGTGAAAAATTTGCCGGCATTAATCAGTATGATGAAAGCATTAAATGAAAGCAATTATGAAATTGATGATGAGGATACAGATGCTGACCAGTCCGACCATAAAGAAGAAGATTCGGAAATACCTGATGCAGAAACAGAAATTGTAGATCTGGCTGAGACGGATGGGTCAGAAACAGTGAAGTCTGGTGAATCAACGCCCAAATTGTTCGTTTGATCGGTCGGACATTAATTCATTCAAGCAAACGATTTGATTTTTATTGTTAAAAACGAAAAAATAAGGTTAAGATAACCATGAATGGAGGTATTTTATGACGACCGAACTGGCAACATTTGCTGGCGGGTGCTTCTGGTGCATGGTTGAGCCATTCGATCAGCGTCCGGGTATTGAAAGTGTTGTTTCGGGTTATACCGGCGGACACGTCGAGAACCCGACATATGAACAGGTTTGCTCGAATACAACCGGTCATGTTGAGGCGGTACAAATTACATTCAACCCTGACATAATGCCATATGAAGAACTTGTCAATACATTCTGGCAGCAAATCGACCCAACTGATGCCGGCGGACAGTTTAATGATCGCGGGGAGTCGTATCAAACGGCTATTTTCTACCATAATGACAATCAGCGGCAAATTGCTGAACAATCCAAACAAAAGCTTGAGAAAAGCGGAAAATTTGCAAAACCGATCGTGACACCGATTCTCCCTGCGAAAACGTTTTACCGGGCAGAGGAAGAACATCAGGATTACTATAAAAAGCAGTCTTTTCATTACCGCTTGTACAAAAAAGGATCAGGAAGAGAAGACTTTATAAAAGAAAATTGGAAACAGAGGACCGACAAATCCGAATTGAAGGCAAAACTCACGCCAATCCAGTACAGTGTGACACAGGAAAACGGGACTGAAACACCTTTTGCCAATGAATACTGGGATAACGAAGAAGAAGGGATTTATGTGGATCTCATTTCAGGAGATGTCCTATTTTCATCACGTGACAAATATGATGCAGGCTGCGGATGGCCAAGCTTTACCAAACCAGTTGACCCATACCAGATTGAAGAAAAAACGGATACAAGCCATGGCATGATTCGTACCGAGGTCAGAAGCAAAAATGCCGATTCCCACCTGGGACATGTGTTTGAAGATGGGCCACAGGATAAAGGCGGCCTTCGTTACTGCATGAATTCAGCAGCCATGAAATTTATACCAAAAGAGGAAATGAAAGAAAAAGGCTACGAAAACTATTTATACCTATTTGATTGAGTTTATTATAATATTATTATGTAAACTAGATTAGGGAGGGTTAATGTGATTCATTTGAAGTGGGAAGATAATGAAACGGTTAAAACCATTGAATGTGTCCATGCAGACGCTGAAAAATTTGTTGTTCACAATAAATTGACACCAGGGAATCAATATGAAGTCAAAAATGAAACGGATGAATTTTACTTCATTATTGATAATAGTAATCGCATTGGCGGATTTTACAAAGACTATTTTAAAGAAGTGGAATAACAGGCCGTACAGCTTGTTATTCCACTTCCTGATATTTCCGAACTACCAATATAAATTCGCCAGCATAATTCCGAGTGTCTCCTGATAAATCTCCTCAAACTGACTAAATGGCAGCGGATTAATGCCACTACCCAATTCAACCGTAAAGCCCGGACGTCTGAATTCCTGGATAAACCAGTCTTTATAACCGGCATAACTGTCTATATAGCGTATTGGTTGATAACCGCTCACACGGGCGTATTCATTTACGATCGATTCTGAAGCAGGCGGTTCCATGCCTTCATAACCCCAGTAAATGACCTCATCCTGGGTATGAAACGCGTTCATCCGTGAAAAATTCCGTTCTTCAGCTAAATCCGCCATGGCGACTGCCTCAGGTTCCGATAATGGATGGGGACCTGGATAGTCTCTGGGCTGCGGCGAATCAGGTTTCCGGGCTGCTTCTATTTCCCAATGTGCCGGGTACTGATTATTCAAGTCAACACCAGCTATATTGGCTTTCCAGTTTGAAAAATCCGGGTTTTGATTATTGAGCGCCAAAACGTGATTCTGGTAATCCCCGGCTGCGGATGCGCCTTCAAGCACTAGATTAACCCCATCCGGATTAACCATGGGCACAACGGATAAATTTGTTTCCAAAAGATTGGGAAGCAAATCCAGTCCTCTAATTGACGCTCTGTTCGTCAAAGAACGTGCATATTCATTTATAAAACGCATAATCACCGGAGTTGTTATCCATTCATTGGCATGAAATGAGCCGTTCAGATGAGCTTGTTTTTCTCCGGTGCCTATCTGTAATTCAAGGATATCTTTTCCCATTACTGAACTGCCGATTGTCTGTTGAAAAATAAATGGATATACAGCGAGCAGCCGATCAATATCGCGTATCATTTTATCAAATGTATAGTGATCAAAATCCGCTATGACTAAATGGTTGACACGTTCCGGGATAACAATTTGCTGGCCAATTTGCAGGCTTTGTGTATTAATAGACGGATTTGCCAATTGCAGCATATCGACTGGAATATTTCGTTCCATTGCAATGCTCCACAATGTCTCACCTGCCGCTATTTGATAAGAACGATCCATATACCCAGGTATCTTGACTGTCTGGCCGATCATTAACTGATTGGCGTTCACTTGCGGGTTTGATTGTTCAATCAGGACTAACGGGACATCAAACAATTCACTGTAAGACTGAAATGAATCATTCGGGCGGATTATGACTTCCATTAAAATCGCTCCTCTATTTTTCCGGATAGTAAATCATATGTGTCATCGCCCATGGATGTGTGATCTTACTTGAAACAGAACTTAATCTTCGGTACCATTATGAATAGAAATTGTGTTGGTCTTTATCCCGCATGTAATGGTCAGTAACCCGCCAAAAGACGGCGGCTAACTGACCCTAAATGTCCGATTCTGCTCAACTAACATTCAGTGGGGGAAAAGCGCCACCACTGAATGAAGTTTCGCTTTATTCTTTAAGGAGGAGATTTACTTGGCCTTTGTCATAACATCACCTTGTATAAATGAAAAATCAGGAGAATGTGTCGAAGTTTGTCCTGTTGACTGTATAGAAGAAGGTAAAGACATGTTTTATATTGATCCCGATATTTGTATCGATTGCGGGGCATGTGAAGCTGTTTGCCCGGTCGAAGCGATTTACATGGAAGATGAAGTGCCTGAAGAAGAAGAGAAATTCATTGAGTTGAACCGCAAGTTTTTTGAAGAGACATAGACAAAAGCCGCTATCAGGTGTGATAGTGGCTTTTTCTTTTTTTAACGAGAAGAAACGCCCCCACTGAATGAGGTTTCACTTTTCCCGCATACAATGGTCAGTAACCCGCCAAAAGACGGCGGCTAACTGACCCTAAATGCCCGATTCTGTTCAACTAACATTCAGTGGGGGGAAAAGCGCCCCCGCTGAATGAAGTTTCACTTTATGGAAAAATGTCTGTAGCCTTTTTCATCTTGCTGCGTGTCAACTTGCATATCTTCAACTTTAATAGCTGGATTGAACCCTTTCTTTAATTCATTTAAAAATGTATTAACCTGATGGTCATTACCTTCAACTTCTAATTCAACCGTCCCGTCTGATTTATTTTGAACCCATCCATTCACATTATATTGAACAGCTTTCTGCTGAGCGGTAAATCTGAAACCCACTCCCTGTACCCGGCCGCTTACGATGACATGTGCATGCATACTTACCATCTCCTTTTCCAGTCGTTCCATAGTTAAGCAACATGATTTTTATCTTTATACCAAAGAATTATTCAAACAGTCAATCAAATCTTTTCGACAATACTGTTACCGAATTTCCGTGATAATTGTCACATAAATTCAAAATTCTCTACAGTTTTATTTGTTCGTACTATTAGTGAATGATATGCTGTTTATCAACAGAGGAAAACTATCTAATGGTAGAAGTATCTACTAGTCTATCACAGAGAGGTGAATTACAATGTCAGGTCCTGCCCTTAAGCATGTCGACAGTCATACCGCCATACATGAAGCAGCATTGAACGAGGCAATAGAGCTGACAAACATGCTCGACAACCTTTACCAGGATAATCAAAAAGAAAAGGCGCTGGAATTAGCATACGTGCTTGTCGAACAATGGGAAACAAGAACGCTGGCACATGCCGATGCGGAGGAAGAAGGATTATACAAGGATCTGGTCGAGGAACACCCCGAACTCAAAGAAGATATTGTCGCTTTGACACGGGATCATGATTTATTACGGCTGATTGTCGATGAAATTAGACATAAACTTCCAGAAAATGGGATTAATGATGCCATTATACAACGTTTCCAATCCTTAATTATCGTTGACGAAATCCACAACGTTAAAGAAATGGAAGTGCTTCCTGACCACGATCACTGATTCAAACAGGCCAAGATGGAGGTGACGAGATTTGAGTTCTGAACAAACATCATCCATTCAGGAACAACCGATGCGCATCATTTTGCCAAAACTGTATCAAGCGATAACGAATAAATTGGAAGAGCAGCATAACATCCACCCGTATGATATTCAGGCAAAAGTACAGACGGATACTTCGGGTTATCAGGTGATCGTTTACTTTGGTGATGGTTTTGCACATAAGGAGTCACACTATTTTTCCAATGAAGCAATTGAAAACATGAATCACAACGTCATTGAATTTATTGAAAAGATTGGGGATGCCTGTAAAGAAGTTATGATTGCTGATTACTTTAAAATGATGCGGCCGAAGTAACTTCCAGACAAAAGGAGTGCATAAGCATGTTCTTATTTGAAGATGAAGCAAATATCGTCCAGGACCGCGAAGATCTGCTTTCCATTCTGAAAATGCGTTTCGGCGAAATCCCGCCTAAAATCATAGAATCAATTTATGATGTTAAATCATATGAAACACTGGAACGCTTGATATTAGTTGCCTCCAACGTTCCGAGTCTGAAAATATTTCTCGAGGAACTGGAGGAAGGCGAAGGAAGTTTCCGGATATTAGGCGACCGTTTTAACCCGATTGAAGCACAACATGGAGAGGGTGGAACAGATGGAGAAAAATAAAAATAAACTTTTTGAGAAATTAAAGCATATCAAACCAGGCAGCAGGTTTAATGAAGGCTGGACTGAAGAAAGCCCGCGTCCGCGTGATTCCGAAGATATATACCGCAGAAGATGGCAGCATGATAAAGTTGTTCGTTCGACACACGGTGTGAATTGTACAGGCTCATGCAGCTGGAAGATCTATGTGAAAGACGGTATTATCACATCGGAAACACAGCAGACTGACTACCCGAGCACAGGGGACGACTTTCCGGAATATGAGCCGCGCGGATGTCCGAGGGGAGCCAGTTTTTCCTGGTACACATACAGTCCCATCAGAGTGAAATATCCATACGTAAGAAGCGATTTATACGAACTATGGAAAGAAGAACGTCAAAACGGCGCTGATGCTGTCGAAGCATGGGACAATATTGTCAGTGATCCTGAAAAGCGCAATAAATATGTTAAAGCCCGCGGGAAAGGCGGTTTTGTGCGTGCAACCTGGCGGGATATGAGTGAAATGATTGCAAGCGCGACCATTCAAACGATTAAGAAATACGGCCCCGATCGTGTTGCCGGCTTTAGTCCAATCCCAGCGATGTCAATGGTCAGTTATTCAGCTGGAACCCGTTTCCTGTCATTAATCGGTGGAACGATATTAAGCTTTTACGACTGGTATGCTGACTTGCCGCCAGCTTCCCCGCAAGTCTGGGGCGAGCAGACTGACGTACCCGAAAGTGCTGACTGGTATAACTCCAAATACTTCATCATTTGGGGAACAAACCTGCCGCAAACCCGGACGCCGGATGCTCACTTTATGGTGGAAGCAAGGTATAACGGTACCAAAGTAGTCGGCGTCAGCCCAGATTATGCAGAATATGAGAAATTTGCCGATATCTGGCTGCCTGCAAAAGCAGGAACTGACGCAGCCCTTGCGATGGCTATGACACATGTTATCCTAAAAGAATTTTATGTGGATAAAGAAACACCTTATTTTAATGCTTATGCCAAAAAATATACCGATTTGCCATACCTGGTTATCCTGGAAGAAAAAAACGGGGGATATAGAAGTGACCGTTTCCTTCGTGCATCCGACATAAATAATGAGCATGAACTCGGTGAATGGAAAACCTTGGTATGGGACGGTGAAACAGATCAGCTGGAAACACCGAATGGCAGCATGGGGTTCCGCTGGGATGGGGGAAGCAAATGGAATCTGCAATTAAATAAAGAGGATGGTAGTCTGATCGAACCGGAACTGAGTTTCATAGACAAATCGGATGAAACCGTGATGGTAGATTTTCCTTACTTTGCCGAAAAAGAAGGGGACCTTGTTAAACGCGGTGTACCGGTTAAAAACATTCAGGATATTAATGGCAATACCGTAAAAGTGACAACAGTCTATGACTTGATGATGGCACACACGGGTGTTGGACGCGGTCTTCCTGGTGATTATCCAGCTGACTATAATGATCCGAAACCTTATACACCGGCATGGCAGGAATCGATTACCGGTGTCAATAAAAACCATGTCATCAAGGTTGCAAAAGAATTTGCCGACAATGCCGAACGGACGAAAGGAAAATCGATGATCGCTTTAGGCGGCGGGACAAACCATTGGTTCCACAGTGACCAAATCTATCGTGCCATTTTGAATCTAGTATTACTAACAGGTTCTCAAGGTGTCAATGGCGGCGGTTGGGCCCATTATGTCGGACAGGAAAAGGTACGTCCACAGGAAGGGTGGCAGCAAGTTGCTTTTGCAGGCGACTGGCAAAAGCCGCCGCGGCATCAAAACGGCACATCCTATTTCTATTTTGTTACCGACCAATTCCGTTATGAGGCTCTGCCGGATGACAATGAAAAAACGGAATGGGGAAGCAAATATAATGCGATGCACCCGGCGGATTTCAATGCATTATCGGCAAGGCTTGGCTGGCTTCCTTCGTATCCACAGTTTTCCCAAAACTCGATTGATCTCGTGAAGGAGAGCCGTGAGCGGGGAGCACAGACCGAACAGGAAATTATCGATGATATTGTCAGCCAAATCAAAGACGAAAAAATCGATTGGGCCATCGAAAATCCAGACGACCCGCGAAACTTCCCGCGCGTATTTTTCAATTGGCGCTCCAACCTGCTGGGCGACAGCGGAAAAGGGCACGAGTTTTTCGTTAAGCATCTGGTCGGCGGTGACAATCAGGTACTGGCTGAGCCGGAGAATTCATGGCAGCCGGAAACTGTTAAAACTGAAGAGGAAGTACCGACCGGAAAAGCTGATTTACTCGTCAGTGTCGATTTTCGCATGACAAGTTCAGGGCTGTTTTCTGATATTGTATTGCCTGCTGCTACATGGTATGAAAAATATGATATTAGCAGTACGGACCTGCATCCATTCGTACACCCGTTCAATGCCGCCATTTCACCGCCTTGGGAAGCTAAAAGCGATTGGAATACGTTCCGGGAAATCAGCAAGGTGTTTTCAGAGCTTGCTGAAGAACACCTGCCGGCAACTGAAGAACTCGTTACCTCCCCACTTGGGCATGATACACCAGGGGAAATTGCACAAGCACTCGGGAAGGTCAAAGATTGGCGAAAAGGTGAAGTAGAGGCAATACCAGGTAAAACAATGCCAAGCATGAAAGTGGTTGAACGCGATTATCCGAATGTCTATCAAAAAATGACGACAATCGGACCATTGATCAAAAAAGGTTATGGCGGAAAAGGTGTTACCATTCCGGGCGAAGAAGTGTATGAAGATTTAGGAAAAAGACTCGGAAATTCAAAACGTGAAGGAATCGGAAAAGGGCATCCTGATTTATATACGGATGTACAAGCAGCGAATGCTATTTTGGCGATGTCCGGTGCTACAAACGGTAAGCGCGCTGTTGCCGGCTGGAAATCACTCGAAGCCAAAACCGGACAAAAACTGGAAGAGATTGCACAGCCTCGGGCAGAAGAAGACCATACACTGAGAGATTTAAGCATTCAGCCGCGCAATGCTATTTCAACACCGGTATGGAGTGGACTGGAGAAAGATCATCGCCGTTATTCACCGTTTACCGTCAATACGGAATACAACATTCCATGGCGAACGTTAACCGGACGGCAAAGCTTTTATCTCGACCATGAGGTGATGCTCGATTATGGTGAAGGGTTACCATTGTATTTGCCGCCTTTACGATACGGACCTTTCCTGAAAAAGGAAGAAGGTGTGGAAGAAAACGAAAATAAATCAATTACCGTGAGATACCTGACACCACACCAAAAATGGGGTATCCATACGATGTTCACAGATACAACCAATATGTCGACGTTGTTCAGAGGATGGCAGACCATCTGGATGAACGAAGAGGATGCTGCTTCCATCGATCTAAAGGATAACGATTTTGTAGAAGTATACAACCGCAATGGCGCGATTGCAGCAAGAGTTGTTGTGACCTACCGGATACCTAAGGGTATGGCTTACATGTACCATGCACAGGATCGAACATTAGGTGTTCCTGCTACATCCATCAGTAAAAATGGCGGCAAAAGACGTGGCGGAACCCATAATAGTGTGACAAGGGTGACGCTTAAAGGGACACACATGATTGGTGGCTATTCACAATTAAGCTATGGATTCAATTATTATGGACCGACCGGACATCAGCGGGACACAATAGCCGTTATCAGAGCTTTGAAGGAGGTAGATTGGCTTGAAAATTAAAGCACAAGTCGCAATGGTGATGCATTTGGATAAATGTATCGGCTGCCATACTTGCTCCGTTACATGCAAAAACACATGGACGAATCGGCCCGGAACAGAATACATGTGGTTTAATAATGTTGAAACACGGCCAGGGACCGGTTATCCGAAAAGATGGGAAGATACTGAGCGTTTTAAAGGCGGCTGGACCCTGAAGAATGGAAAACTGCAGCTCAAAGCCGGCGGACCGATTTCCAAGCTGATGAACATTTTTTACAACCCGGACATGGCCACAATGGATGATTATTATGAGCCATGGACATACAACTATCAGCATTTGATTAACAGTCCTAAAAGCGAACATCTTCCTGTGGCAAGACCGCAATCAGTCATTACAGGTGAATACATCGACAAACCGGAATGGGGCTCAAACTGGGACGATGATCTGGCCGGCGGAACTGAGACGGTATCACAGGATCCGACGGTCGAAAAGCTGCAGGAACACATTTCGATGGAATATGAAAAAACATTTATGATGTATTTGCCAAGAATCTGTGAACATTGCCTGAACCCATCATGTGTTGCCTCATGTCCATCAGGTGCATTGTACAAACGTGATGAAGACGGTATTGTACTGGTTGATCAAGAAGCATGCCGCGGCTGGCGCTTTTGCATGAGCGGATGCCCTTATCATAAAGTCTATTACAACTGGAACACACATAAAGCTGAAAAATGCAATTTCTGCTATCCACGGACTGAAGCAGGACTGCCGACAATCTGTTCAGAAACATGTGTTGGACGAATCCGCTACATTGGTGTCGTGCTGTACGATGCAGACAAAGTGAAAGAAGCAGCTTCTGTTGAAGATCCGCAAGACTTGTATGAAGCACAACTTTCTGTATTTCAGGATCCATTCGATCCAGAAGTCATTGAGGAAGCAAAGAAAGCAGGCATTAATGATGAATGGATTGAAAGTGCACAAAAATCGCCTGTTTACAAAATGGCCATGAAATGGAAAATTGCACTTCCATTACATCCGGAATACCGCACATTGCCAATGGTTTGGTATGTGCCGCCGCTAAGTCCGATCATGAATCATATTACAAACGAAGATGATTTAAGCACTGACGGCTATATTCCGGCTGTCGATCAAATGCGGATCCCAGTTGAATACCTCGCTTCCATTCTGGCGGCTGATGATACGAAAGTCATCCGCAAAGTATTGCTTAAATTGACCGCCATGCGGGTACTTATGCGTGGAAAAACCGTCGGAGGCGTTGATGAGTTCAGACAGAGTGAATTGCTGAAAGAAGCCGATACAACACCTGAAGAACTTGAAGACATGGCACGTCTTTTGGGAATTGCCAAATATGATGAACGATTCGTCATCCCAACCGGCAGAAGAGAAATGGACGATGACCTGTATTACGCACAGGGAGCTTGCAGTCTTGAAGATCTGGCTCCGCCTGAAGGTATGGCATCCTTGATCGGAGGGAACCGTTAATGGATAGTCAGGAGCGCACGCTGCTCATAATTGGCTCCCGCTTACTTGCTTATCCAGCTGATGATTTCAGAAGCGAACTTCATGATATTAATGCGTGCATCGAAGAAGATATAACGTCATCCGAGTTACGCAGCAAACTTAAGACAATCGTTACAACATTTAACATCTTTATGCTTGAAGACTTAAGAAAACTATATGTATCGACTTTTGATCTGAGGGCTAAAAACGGTCTTTACTTGACCGCTCATGAACTTGGCGACAGTAACAAAAGGGGAGCTGCCCTGATAAAAATGCAAAAAATCATCAATCAGGCTGGCTATGATCGCATCGATGATGATCTGGCCGATTATATTCCAATGTTATTTGAATTCCTGGCTGTTGCACCATACAGCCAGGATAATGAACGGTTAATACGCCGTCTCGCAGTTGCCGTTCAGCGGATAATGGAAAATTTACCCGATGAGAACCCATATTTCAATTTTTTGCAAGTTTTAATGGATGTCGTTTTTCCGCGGCCAACCAAAAAGGAAATTGAAAGACTGGAATTTGAGCGGGAAGAAGCAGATTTGGAAGAATTACCGTATCCAATCATGTATGGGTGAGGGAGTAATTTTAGCGGAACTATTACAGCCTTCCGCTGAAAATCCCTCACCTCAAAGGAGGGTTAACGTGTGAGTGAAATATTCTGGTGGGTTATTTTCCCTTATGCATGTCTGATCATCATGGTATTTGGCTTATTGTATCGTTTTGCATTTCGACAGTTGACATGGGCTGCACCATCTACGGAATTCTTTGAAAAAAAATGGCTGCGGCTTGGATCACCTTTGTTTCATTGGGGCGTAATCTTTGCTTTTTTTGGTCACGTTATGGGAATTGTCATACCAATGGAATTTTATGAAGCGATTGGCGTTTCTGATCATTTGTACCATATGGGTGCTGTTTATGGCGGTTCGTTGGCTGGTATTGCCATGGTTGCCGGGCTGATTATTCTGCTGATTCGGAAAATGGTGTTTAATCCTGTCAGAGTGCATGCGACATTTGCGGATTTCTATTCTGTTATCGCACTACTTATCATTGCTGCTATCGGGACGTTTATCACGCTATTTGGAAATTATACGCCAAGCGAGTTTGACTACCGGACAGCGATCGGACCTTGGTTCAGGAGTTTATTCGTCCTGAATCCGCAGTATCAGCTGATGACGAATATTCCGTTTATTTTTAAGCTGCATACACTGCTTGGCTTTGGCCTGTTTGCTTCGATCCCTTTTACACGGCTGGTGCATTTTTACAGCATTCCCGTGGCATATCCAACAAGAGCACCACAGCAATACCGGTCGAGAGCACAGTATAAAAAGAAAAGCAGCTGATGTTTTAATAGGAAAAGAACCGAAAGCAATCATATTGTTTTCGGTTCTTTTTTTATTTACGTTAAATTGGAAACAGCTCTGTTTGATTCCACAAAATTTTACAGCTGGAGCTTACTGCTGTTAAGGCGGGACAAATGGTTCTCATAATTTATAGGATTGGAAAATGGTATCGAAATCATTTAAAATTAAATTATGAAACTTTTTACTGACTTTTTTCGTAATAGAAATATACATCATAATCTGATCATGTGACAGCATTTTTCATAAATTATGGGAGCTGACAAATATGCGACGTTTTTTTCAATTTATGTTACAGACAATGATTGGCGCCTCGACAGCCGTTCTGACTGGTTTAATCAGTTTTTTTGTTTTTAATGCCGCTTTCCTGATGTCGGGCTTGTATGCTCTCATTGGTGGAAGTGCCGGTTATTTTGTAACAAAACAACTCATGCATGTTCGCTTCCTCAGAAAAGAAGGGCTAACCCGAAAGGAATATAAATACATCAAAGAAAACCTCATTGAAGCTAAAGCAAAAATCAAACGCCTCCAGCGCACATTTCGGGGCATCCGCAGCTGGCAGCAGGCAAAACAATACATTGAGGTGCTCGTCACTGTAAGGAAAATTTATGCCAATACTAAAAAAGAACCGCGCCGTTTTTATCAAGCCGAACCGTTTTACTATAAACATCTGGATTCCCTTGTGACATTAATGGAAAAATATGCTTATTTGAAATCACAGCCTTCCCGCACCCGAGAAATGAATGAATCATTAAAGGAAACACATCAAACCATCACTGAGTTGGATGGACACATCAAAAAGGATTTACATCTGATGCTCCAGGATGACATGAACACACTTCACTTTGAATTGGATGTAGCCAATCAATCCATTGGCCACATCCGAAAGCATGAAAGCGAGGCATCGAAATGAACGAAAATGACAATCTGCAGCATACAAATGATATTGATGATCTGCTGGCAAATCCATTTAGTACACAGCAAAACCAGGACACTGATACCAATGATAAAACCAAGCCGGACAAGCTGATCGATCAGCTGCCTGAAGAAAGCCGGCAAAAAGCAATGCAGTTAGCCAGTCAAATTGACCCAAACAATTACCAGTCGATTACCCAGTATGGGACAGAGGCACAATCCAAACTACTCAATTTTTCCCATTCAATGCTGGAACATGTGCAAAAAAATGATACAGGGGAAATTGGGAATATTCTGGAAGACCTGATGAAAAAACTGGAGCAGGTTAACCCTGACGAGTTGAAGCCGGAGAAACGGGGTATATTATCCCGTATGTTTGGCAAGATTTCGAATTCCATCAACGAAATCCTTTCCAGGTATCAGAAGACAGGGGCACAGATTGACCGCATCAGTGTAAAGCTCGACAATTATAAAAATGTTCTTACCAAGGATAATGATTTGCTGCAGCAAGTATTTGACAAAAATAAGGAATACTTTGATGCACTCAATATCTATATCGCCGCCGGGGAAGTCAAACGCGAGGAATTGGAAACCCGGCTCATTCCTGACTTGAAGCGAAAGGCTGAAGAATCCGGCAGTCAAATGGACGTACAAGAAGTAAATGATATGATGCAGTTCACAGAACGATTGAACAAGCGTGTTCATGACCTGAAGCTGAGCCGTCAGATCACAACCCAAACGGCACCACAGATTCGTCTCATCCAGAATACCAATCAGGCACTCGTTGAAAAAATCCAGTCATCAATTTTGACAGCTATTCCACTTTGGAAAAACCAAATTGCCATAGCCTTAACACTCATCCGGCAACGTCATGCAATGGAAGCACAGAAACAAGTATCCCAAACAACCAATGATCTGCTCCTGAAAAATTCGGAAATGCTGCAGACAAATGCCATCGAAACGGCAAAAGAAAACGAACGTGGGCTCGTTGATATCGAAACATTGAAACAAACACAAGATAACCTGCTGTCCACGATAGAAGAAACAATCCAGATTCAAACAGAGGGCCGGGAAAAACGTAACCAGGCTGAGAAAGATTTAATAGACATGGAAGATGAATTGAAAAATAAGCTGCTGGAATTAAAGTAATCTTAAAATCGGGAGATAACCCGATTTTTTTATTTGCCCTGATAGTAAGATGGTAGCGGGCATAAAATCTGATTAATGTGTGACAATAAAATTAGCAAAAATTAAAACCTGGAAGGATTGATGATATGGCCAATTCTGTTAATATACCGCAGTTTCCGCAAGCCTTCTGGGGAGATTCTGTGTCACTCCCTGAATTCCCAAAACTGGAAGAATCGATTAAAACGGACGTTGCCATTGTCGGCGGGGGTATCACCGGTATTACAGCCGCTTATTTGCTGACTAAACAAGGCGTAAAGGTTACTTTGATTGATGCCGGCGACCTGTTAAACGGCGTGACCGGTCATACAACGGCCAAAATAACGGCTCAGCATGGTATAATTTACGATGAACTCATCCAGCATTTTGGAGAAGAGAATGCATCTTTGTATTATCATGCTTGCATGGATGCCAAACAGCTCATTGAAGACACGATACAAACATATCAGATAGACTGTGATTACCGGCAGGAGGATGCCTACATTTTTACGAATTCAGACGCATATATATCCAAGCTGCAAACGGAAAAACAAGCATACGATCAGCTTAACATTCCGGGGGAGTTATCCAGCAGCATGCCACTAGATATTCCCGTTAAATCTGTGCTGAGAATGGACCATCAGGCACAATTTCATCCACTTAAATATTTAAAGGTACTCGTGGATGAAGCTGTCAATAATGGGCTGGAAATATATGAGCATACGACAGCGACTGATATCGAATACAATAAACATCCTACCATTGTCACCAGAGACGAGCACCGGATTAACTGCAATTATGTCATACAGGCTTCCCATTATCCGTTTTATGACGGGCAAGGTTTTTATCCGACTCGAATGTACCCGGAACGCGCCTATATTATTGCGGTCAAAACACCGGAACAATTCCCAGGCGGCATGTATATCAATGCTGAATCACCATCACGTTCCGTCAGGTTGGCCAATATGGATGGTGAGGATTTATGGCTGATTGTCGGGGAAAATCATAAAACGGGTCAGGGCAAATCCACGATGAAACATTATGAAGCACTCCAACAATTTGCCGAAAAACAATTTGGTATATCCGAATTTGTTTACAGGTGGTCTGCACAGGATTTAACCACAATGGACAAGGTACCTTATATCGGATCAGTTACAAAGAATGAGGATAACGTTTTTGTTGCGACCGGATATCGCAAGTGGGGCATGACAAACGGTACAATTGCGGCTAAAATCATCAGTGACCGAATCCTTGATAAAGACAATCCCTATTGTGAGCTGTATACGCCATCACGATTCCAGGCAGACCCTTCTGTTCGAAAGTTCACAAGGATGAATGCTGATGTTGCTAAGCATATGATTCGAGGAAAACTTGAATATACCAATGATAATGTGAAGGACTTGGAGCCTGATGATGCAACGGTTACCAGAGTTAACGGCAAACGGACAGGTGTCTATAAAGATAACGATAATCAGCTGTTCGCTGTTGATACAACATGTAAACACCTAGGCTGTGAAGTCAACTGGAACTCCGGTGACCGGACATGGGACTGCCCATGCCACGGATCACGCTATTCCTATACGGGCGAGGTCATTGAAGGGCCAGCAAAAGAACCGCTTAATAAGGTTAAATTGGAATAAAAAATCAGCCCATTAGGGCTGATTTTTTATTATTGGGTTATTCAGTATCCAGCGAAACGGACGCTTCTCAGCTAAAGTGAAAGTTGGATACAAACGCCGCAAATTTACTTTCCAATTCATGTTCATATTTGTAAACAATGTACATACTGGCGGATGGCAGATCCATAAACGGTACGGGTACCTCCAATAATCTGCCTTCCATTATGTCACGATTAATAATGGATTTGGGCAGAAAACTGACACCAATCCCTTCCAAAACAAACCGCTTTGTGATATGTGACTGGGTAACCTGCAGGAATTTATAGGAAGATAATGTCTGTTTTAGCTGTTTTTTCAGGCCGGACCAATAATCGGGATGATTGTCTGTAAAAATAAAATGCTTTTCCAAAAGTGCTTTTGCATCAATAACCGGCCCGGATTCCGCATCATAACCGTCATGCGTGCAGACAAGTGCGATAGGTTCTTCGTGAAACTTCAATGTATGAACATCTGACGGCCCCGGCAAACATGACAACCCAATATCAACACGCCCATTTGCCACAACAGGTGCGATTTCATATGATTCCAGAACTTGAATGGATAATTCAACATTGGGAAATTGTTTCGTATATGCTCTCAGGACACTTGGTAAAATTGTATCTGCCAAGAGTGGTGAAATCGCAACACGGATCGATTGGTCATACCCCTGTCTGAACCGGTTAATATGCTCAAGGCTTTTTTCATATTGTGCAAGCATCATTTTAGCCTCTTGGTAAAACAACCGCCCCGTCCGCGTCAGCATCATCTGTCTGCCACTTTTGACAAATAGTTTTTCCCCGATTTCTTTTTCAAGCTGTCTGATCTGAAACGTTACTGCAGGCTGAGTAATATATAATGTTTCAGCAGCCATTCTATAATTCTCAAATTCTGCTGCAGTAACGAACGTTTCCAATGTTCGCGTATCCATTATGTACGGCACCTCATTCAATAAAGTTTATTTATTATTTTAACAAGAAATATTAAATTTTAATAATTAATATATTGATTTATACTTGAATTAACAAAAAGGGAAGGGGAGAGTGTCATGTTTCAGCCAGGTTTAAAGGGAATAACCGCAGTACAAACGGAATTAAGCTTGATTGATGGCGAAAAAGGTATTTTGAAGTATCGCGGCTTGCCTATTAAGCAACTTGTCACAGAGCATTCATTTGAGGAAACGGCCTATTTCCTGTTGTATGGACGTTTTCCAACAGAACATAAACGACAGGCATTCGATACGGCATTAAAAAAGAACCGTTACATTCCGGAATATACGAAACAAATTATTGACATGCTGCCATCCAGCGTATCTGTTATGGATACACTAAGAACAGCGATATCTTCTTTACCAGTTTCAGAATCGGCTGATGATAGCCTTGCGCAAAAACTGATTGCCATCACACCAACCATCATTGCTTACCGGTATAGGCAACTCAACGGAGAAACTGACATAAAACCAGATAATGACCTGAACCACGCCGCAAATTTTATGTATATGCTTTATGGCAATACCGATGAAACGCATACCAGAATGCTTGAGACATACCTGATTCTGACAATGGAACATGGGTTAAATGCTTCAACGTTTGCGGCAAGGGTAACTATTTCAACACAAAGTGACCTTATTTCAGCGATAACAAGTGCTTTGGGAACCATGAAAGGACCGCTGCATGGCGGTGCACCGTCAGGAGTGATTGGGTTATTGGAAGACATTAAAACAGATGATAAAATAAGTGAAATTATTCACAAAAAGCTCGAAAATAAAGAACGGATTATGGGATTTGGACACCGTGTCTATAAAACAATTGATCCACGTGCAGAAGCATTAAAAGAAAAAATCCTGGAACTTGATAATTTGCCTGATTGGATGAATTTAGCATTAAAAACAGAAAAGGAAACGATCAGCATATTAAAGCAATATAAATCGAAGCAAAAACTTTATACGAATGTCGAGTACTATGCAGCAGTCATTATGAAATCATTGGGTATAGATGCGGAATTATTTACACCAATCTTCAGTTCCAGCCGGATTGTCGGCTGGTGTGCGCATGCAATCGAACAAGCCGATCATAATACGATATTCCGTCCGAAAGCAGAATATATCGATAAATAAAAAATAAGCCAATTATAAATTACATTATTATAGAGATCACGCTATAAACGTTATGATAGCGTGATTTTTATTATTTGTCTCACTATCAAAAGTATACTTTATAATGAGACAAGACGATTCTTTTTTTGCTATTAGTTCCCATAATAATTATTATGTCTACTCGAGGAATGAAAAAAGAAATTCATTGTATTTTATACCATACCCCCACTCTTTTAATTAAAGCTGCCTCTTATAAAATGACTCATGTATTCATCCGGTACTTCGGAAAATTTACTGGTGCGTGATTTATTCGGCAAAACACCATTTAAGCTTCATATATGCATACTCGTATTTTTATTCTGATATAAAGCCTGATCAGACCCAATATGCTTTTTATATTTTCGAGAATGTATTTTTCCTTCTGTGCAATACTTATGAACTACTTTCACGAGCAACAGTACCATCCGCGATAAAGAATCCTTATATATACGCCATATTTTTCGACCATGTCTTAAAATAGTCTTCATTAAATGTATATTTCCTTTTCCAGCTGCCAAATGGTCTTAATTGACACATTGTTCTGCTTAAGCAATTTTCTTATGTATCTTGCTGAAACGTTGGCTTTTGCGGCTATTTCGGTTGTACTCATACCTCCCTTGTACAAACTGATTATCTGTTCGGTTGCAAGTGTTCTTTTTCTCCTCTTCCACGATTGGTAAGTCATTTATACCCTCCTGCACCCATAGAATGTATGTTCGATTACAAAACACCACACTTTCAGACTGTTGCATACATTTATTTTAAAAAATTCAAAAAACAGACACCACATCGTCAATGTGCTGTCCGATTATCACACGTATTAAAGCTTCGCGAATATCAAATGAAATTATCTGGTTATTCATCGGGTTATAAAAAACACCCGCCCGCACTGTAATCGTTTCCTGATCTGACTGCAAGGTATACTCATATATTTCCTTCATCCATGATGGGCACTCATCGGATAATGATGTGCTGAGGTTAAAACGTGCTATAAACCTCTTCGCATTCCGCTCCGGTCGGTTCATAAAAACAGTGGAGCTTATATCGTCCCACAAGGGGCTGATCATACCAGGTTGGTGGGCAATCGCCCGGAGGTCTGAAATACCATAAACTATATTTTGCAGGCCAGCGCCTTTCTCCTTGCACAACTCTGCGGGCCAGCCGTTTTTCACTTCCCCTTGCACGTTGATAAAACATTCCATGCTGAACAGCTTCATAAGCAGTTGGCTGATAAATCACCTCTGGCAGTGTCCTTAATCCCGCAAAATCAGAACAGTTGACTCTTACGCGATTAACCGTAACAGCACCAACATGCAGCATACCCAATTTACCTTCACCAACAGCTTCAGCTCGAAGTAATCTTGCCAAGAGATTTATATCCTTGTTGGTTGCCTTAATGACGGCCATGTTTTCACCTCCATAATTATAATATTATCTATGGGCTCACATATTGCTGAACATACCTGACTTTTTACTGGGGTGTTGGCAAGGTAACATCGCATAAATATTAAACTTCATTTACATCAAACGAAATAATCCGGTTGTTATTCGGATTATAAACGACACTCGCGCGTACTGTGATGGCTTCCTGAGCTGACTGAAGGGTGAATGCATATGTTTCCCTAGTCCGTGATGCGGATTCTACTGTTTTGTCCACAAAGCTGTATTCAACTACATTGTAACCAGAATACGCTGTTTGCACTAATTCCAATAAATACTTCCCCCACTGCTGTTGTTCAAGCTGTGAGACGGGTATAATCTGAATATCAATAACACCTTGCTGCGGATTGGCACCTAACGTTTCGAATACTCTGCGGTGTACATTTAGACGATTATTCGAAAAACCAGGAACTTCATCAACGACCTCAACCAAGATAGATCTTCCAGTAACAGGATAATTGACTTGTAATGTCTGACCACATTGATATGGAGAATCCTCACCTACTGCCGCAGTCATGTACAAATTGTCTGACCACGGAATACCGCATTTGGTAATCTGTCCACCCTCTGTCCATGTTGCCTGACCACTGATGGGCTGCTGCCGGACATCGGGGTACATAACATCTTGATAATGAAGCATTTGAGCGTCATACGGATACATATTTTTGAAATATGGATTGATCGGATACATCATTCTCCCCCTGTCTGAATCA
>Ga0079226_10000454_pt1 | contig 28555 bp, 24 predicted proteins | sample Poulit2014_FD_76345 | JGI IMG/M metagenome (GOLD analysis project Ga0079226, IMG submission 76345) | Agricultural soil microbial communities from Georgia to study Nitrogen management - Poultry litter 2014 | ecosystem: Environmental > Terrestrial > Soil > Agricultural land | place: USA: Georgia...
ACATATCGAAACAGCATCCCCCGGAAATCCTTAAACTATCAAACGCCTCTTGAGTGTTTCATGGAACATGTCAATGAAAAATATGGAAAAAGCATTGTGTCTCGCTTAAATTGACAAATCAAATAGTGAAAAATTTATAGAAGTGTATGAATTAAAAAATTTTAAAAATTTGATTTTTATGATACAGTCTAATTAAGACATTAAGACATCATGATGTCTTAATGTCATGTAAGGAGGATGTAAAAATGGAATTTAATAACACAATAGCAGTTGTTACCGGTGGTGGAAGTGGGTTAGGAAGAGGTATATGTCATGAATTAGCTGAAAAGGGATCTCTTGTTTTCGTAATAGATATAAACAAAGTTAATGCAAAAAAAACAGCCGATGAAATAGGCGAGAGACAGTTAAATGCCGTTCCTTACTGTTTAGATATAACAAAATATAAAGATTTAATCGATTTTGGAAAAGAAGTAGAAAAAAATTATGGACTTATAGATTATTGGGTGAATAATGCTGGTATTTCAAAAATAACTTCTTTTTTTAATCATACTGAAGAACTCTGGAATTCAACTATGGATATTAATCTTAAAGGTCAGTTTCTTAGTTGTAAAATTGCTATTGATCATATGATGAAAAAAGGGAAAGGAAGTATAGTTAATCTTTCTTCTCAGTCAGGAAAAGTGGGAACAAGTAGTTATCAAGCTTACTGTTCAAGTAAATTTGGTGTTATTGGTTTAACTCAATCTTTATCAAAGGAATTCGCATCTTATGAAATAAATGTAAATAGTGTGGCGCCAGGAGTAATATACACGCCAATGTGGGAAAAACAAAAAGAAGATTATGCTATGAAAAAAAATTTAAATCCTAAAGAAGTAATGAATTATTTTAAATCAAAAATTCCTGCTAATAGGCTAGGCACTGTTGAAGATGTTGCAAAAACAGTAAGCTTTTTATTAAGCAATGACGCAAGTTATATTACAGGGCAAAATATAAACGTTAATGGTGGAGATATAATGCATTAAAGATATTCAGTTTTAAAAATTGAAAGCGCTATAAAAGAAAATTAATTATCATTCTTATTTATTAAATTAAAAAGTACTTGAGGAGGAAACAAAGTGAAACTTAATATGAGAATACAAAAGTTTGGTAGCTTTTTGGCAGGAATGGTCATACCTAATATTGGTGCATTTATAGCGTGGGGCCTTATAACTGCTTTATTTCTTGATTCAGGATGGCTACCTAATGAAGATTTAGCCACAATGATTGACCCAATGTTAAAGTACTTATTACCTATTTTAATATCGTATACAGGTGGAAGGATGATTTATGGTCAGCGTGGTGCTGTATCAGGAGTCATTGCTGCTTCTGGAGCAATTTTTGGTTCCGACATACCGATGTTTTTAGCAGCTATGGTTCTGGGCCCATTAGGCGGTTGGGCTATTAAACAAGTAGATAAATTGTTAGAGGGAAAAATTAAATCTGGTTTCGAAATGTTAGTAAATAACTTCTCTATCGGCATATTAGGAATGTTTATGGCTGTATTAGCATTCTACATAATAGAACCTTTAGTTGCTGGAGGAACAAATTTAGCAACAGCAGGTGTGTACTTTTTAATTGATATGAATCTGTACCCTTTATTGGCAGTTATTATAGAACCTGCAAAAGTTTTGTTTTTAAATAATGCTATTGATCAAAGTATATTTGTTCCTCTTGGATCATCTGAAATTCTTGAAACAGGAGGAAAAACTTTGTTTTATATGCTAGTTTCTAGTCCTGCTCCAGGCGCTGGAATTTTACTAGCTTATTCAGTTTTCGGAAAAGGTAATAGTAAAAAATCTGCCCCATCAACTTTTATAATTCAATTTATAGGTGGTATTCATGAAGTTTATTTTCCATATGTATTAATGAAACCTATAATGTTTTTAGCAATCATTGGAGGAGGAATAGCACAAATAATAGTTTGGGTATTATTAAATTCTGGATTAGCAGGCTACCCTCATCCAGGAAGTGTCATTTCCTTTCTGATAATGTTACCTAAGAATGGTGCGTTTACAGTTATATTTGGGCTTATTGCAGGGATTTTAGGAAGCTTTTCTCTTGCTTCATTTTTCTTGAAAATGGATAAATCAAATGGCGAAGAAGATACGTCTTTAGGAAATGAAATAGAAGAGATGCTAGGAGTTCCAGGAGAAAAAAGTTCTTCCGAAGACACTAAAAGTCCCAAAAAAGTAAAACAAGAATCTAACAAAGGGTATTTAACAAAAGATATTAATTTAATTGCTTTTGCTTGCGATGCAGGTGTTGGATCTAGCGCTATGGGAAGTGGGATTGTTAAGAAAAAACTTCAAGAAGCAGACTTAAGTATAGAAGTTAAAAATTATGCTATTGATAGTATGCCTAAAAATTTAAAATTAGTAATTACTCATAAAAATTTATATAATCGTGCGATTGAAGCAGCTCCAAATGCAGTAGTTCGGACTGTTGATTCTTTTCTTAATGATCCACAATACGATAAAGTAATACAAGATTTATTAAAAGGGGAGATAGATTAATGAATATTGAAGATAAAAGTGTTTATTTTGGATTAGATAGCATGTCTAGAGACGAAGCTATAGTTTACACAGGTGAATTACTCTTGAAACATGGATTTATTAATAAACAATATATTTCTTCTATGTTAGAAAAAGAAAAAAATGAAGGAACGTATCTAGGAAATGGAATAGCACTTCCACATGGATTAAATGAATCAAAAAAACATGTGAAACAGTCAGGAATAGTTCTTCTTCACTTTCCTAGTGGTATTGATTATGGTCAAAATAAAGTTTATTTGTTAATTGGTGTTGCAGGAAAAGATAACGAGCATTTAAGTGTATTGCAAGATATAGCCATTAAATTTTCTGATGGAAATAAAGTAGAAAAATTAATTAACACTAAAAATAAATTAGATTTTATGGAAATACTTAATGATGATTAGATAAGAATAATTTATATACGGAAAATTATTTGAAAGGAAGATACTAATCGAATTAAACAATATTAATTTAGTTATTTTTGACATGGATGGACTATTATTTGATACAGAAAAAATGGGATTTAAAGCTATGAAAAGAGCTATGAAAAAAGAAGGAAAACCATTTTCTATCAATACTTATAGAAAATTGATAGGGGTTGGTTACGCAGAAAAAAAATGTATATTCAAAAAAATATACGGTAATGAATTCCCCTTAAATGCTGTATTATCATTATTTAAGTTAGAATTTGATAATATTGTAAAAAAAGAAAACGTTCGAGTTATGACTGGGGTTCATGAAATACTAGATGATCTTAGTAAGCAAGATATTATTAAATGCATCGCATCATCAAGCTCTTTATCAACAATACAAAAATATTTACACTTAACAAAAATGACTCACTTTTTCGATTTTTATGTTAGTAGTGAGGAGGTAGAGAGGGGAAAACCTTTTCCTGATGTATTTATTGAAGCCTGTAAGAGAGCTAATGTTGATATTGATAAATCATTAGTTCTTGAAGATTCATTGCATGGCATGAAATCTGCAAATAGAGCGGAAATAAAATGTGTTGTAATACCTGATTTGATTGAGCCAAATGACGAGATGAAAAATAATGCCTTTCATATAACAGACAGTTTATTAAACTTAGTTGGAACTATCAAAAAACATTCTTCTGGTGTTTAACTATAAAATATTATAAATTTTTAGCTTACTTTACATCTTATCATTGCTATCTTTACTAGAACTTGGAAGATATTTATTTCTATAAAAGTACCTCTTCATAGATTAGTTTATGTTTAAGTTTTAATCCTTAAAAATATCAGAGATAGCACTTCCTTTAGAATGTAAACATTTATAAAATAAGTTAGACAGTTACTTAGAATGTTTAAACCACATTCTATAGTTAGCGCTTTCAAATATGAATATACAATTATAAAATACATTCATACTCAACAAAAAGGACAGAGACAGGGAAGATACTACCCTTGTCTCTGTCCTTTTACCTGAGAGATTAAAACAGTAGGTTTTTACAGCTTTTGCTCCTTCGATGTCGAATTTAACACATCGAAACTTTCCTACAATAATCATCCGCCACTTATTAATATTTTAACTTAAAGTAACCGATTTCATTATTGAAGTAAATATCTAAAGTATTTTTTGATTAAAAATATCCGCTTATAGTTATTTCAAAAAGTAGGATTTTTGAAACACATGCTTTCTATTATATTTTTTATTTCAAATATATAACATAAATTATATTAAAATATTTCAACAATATTGTATATGATTTGAAATAGTTTTATACTTGGATACGTAAGATTTTCTTGGAAACACATAAAAATCTATCATTATATATCAGGAAGTTGATAAGAATTACGGTCTTTTTTCTATGCAAAAGTCAGCAGGATCGATCAATCGTTAGATAGACAATTGGAAGCTGCTCGGGAAGTTGGTATAACTGAAGAATATATGTTTGTCGATAAGGAGAGTGGAAAAGACTTTCAACGGCCGGAATATCAACTGATGAAACGAATGTTGCGGGAAAATGATGCTTTCTATGTGAAATCCCTCGACCAGTTGGGACGTAACAAGCAGATGATTTTGGACGAATGGCAAGATATAGTCAAACATAAACAAGTCGATATTGCCGTGCTCTATATGACGTTGTTAAATACGATGAAATATAAAGACATGGATGGTTTGGAAACATTAATTCCCGATTTAACCCTGCAACTTTTGAGTTATATGGCGGAAGATGAGCGGGAACGGATGAGAGAAAAACAGGAAGAAGGTATACGTGTTGCGAAAGAGAATGGTGTGAATTTTGGTAGGGAAAAAGGAAATTGATGATACTTTCTGCGCTATGTACCCGATATGGAAACAAGGTAAAATCACAGCTGTAGAAGCGATGAGACAAGTGGGGATGAAAAGTAACACGATTTATTGGAGGGTCCAAGAATATAAAGCGAATTTGTAAGGTCAGCACGTGCTAAAGAGTTTCAGTTTATTCTGAAAGTATTCTGTTCAAGATCCCAAGCAAAAACACAGTAGAGTTCTAATTATTTGTGTTTAATAGTATATAAAAGCCATCTTACCAGAGTAAATAAGATGGCTTTTAAAATTTTGAATGTGTAAAATCTAGTGTTCCCCCAAAATACGCAATAAATATAGCATAACCCTTTTCTATAGTTGAGTGATATAAAGCATTTAAATCAAATCTCATCAAATATTTTTATAAAAATATAGGTAAATTTATAATGAGGCTTTATTTCCATTTGTTCGAAATTTAAATTGGGCTTTTTACTCTCAAGCAGCATATTAATACAAAATTCCAGCTCAACATCGTTTTTATCTACACGTCTTTTTACATTGCTTAGAATTTTATAACCTATAGAATCTAAACTTTTATTTTTGTACTTGGTCTGTAACTGGTTTACTACTAATATACTTTGTTTATCGGAGGTAAGCTTTTGTATATTATATAAGTCAACTGAGGCGCAGGTTAGCCTCGGATGTTCAGTATCGTTTGTCATATCATAAATTTCGAGACACTTTAAAATAAATTCATTAGTGACAGTAAGAACAATATCATTTTCTGATTTTTCATAAGGCTAATGGAGTAAACAACATAATCAAAATTTAATTTTTGTGCTTTTACAAGTGTATTTATATCAAACTTTAAATATAGAGAAACAATTTCTTTTTCATTTGAATCATGTATGTCAACATTTAAAGGAATGTTTAACTAATCTTCTGTAAATGGTTCTTACTTGCTTTAAACATTTGGTCTATAATATAGATTCCACCCAGTTCAAACATAATAATCCGGTGTTTTCTGGATGTTATTATGTATATTATCTCCATTAGTCTATCGGTTCTTTTAACAGTAGACTAATGGAGGTTACGGCTATATTAATCACTTTTCGTTTAGAACTTAGATTTAAACAATTAGTTTACTTTTTTAATTAATCGCAGTTGATTTTAAAATATTTTAGTCAACCATAAATCCGTGCTTAAATGGATCATTTGGATCTATAACAATAGTTTGAAATCCTGTTATAAACGCTGACCCCGTTATTTCTATTTCATATGCTTCTTTTTCTTTTAGTGTAGTTTTTTTCAAAGCTTTCCCTGTGAATGTTCCACCCACGAACCCTTCACAAACTATTTCTTCCTCTATGTTCATTTCTCCTCTTCCAATTTTTCTGGCTACCATAGCAGTTGTCCCAGTCCCTCCTGGAGAGCGATCTGCTTGGTTATTACTAAATATATGGACGTTTTTATAATCTGCTTCAGAGATAGTTGGTGGACCATGAAAAGTAATTATATCAATGTAATTGATAAAAGGCTTTGTTGGATGTTGAACTTTATATTGGTTATTTATATTCTTTTTTATTATAGATGCTAATTCCTTTAACTTAGTTCCATTTTTAGGATCTATTTTTGTATCGAATTGGCTTATATCCACCCAAGCAAAATAGTTTCCACCAAAACTAATATCAGTTTTAATTTTTCCCAATTCCTCTGTGTCTATAATTAGATCTTGTTTTTCTAAAAAGGCGGGGACATTCTTAAAAGTTACAGATTCAACCCGTCCATGTTTAATATTTACAGACGGGTATACAAAACCTGCGGGGGTCTCCAGAACTAAGTCTGTTTTAGGTTCGGTTACTTCTACCATACCCGTCTCTACTATTGCTGTTGAAACCCCTATAGTAGCATGTCCGCACATATTGAGAAAGTTATCATTATCCATATAAATTACCCCAAAATCTACTCCTTCTTTGTCAGAAGGGAGTATAACAGCTCCAAACATATCGCGGTGCCCTCTAGGTTCTCTAATTAAACTATTTCTAAAATGTTCATAATGCTTGGCCATATAGTCTTTTTTTTCTGCAACAGTTTCTCCTTTTAAGTCTAATAAACCCCCGTTTATTATTCTCGTTGGTTCTCCAAAGGTATGTGTTTCTATTGTTTGAATGGTTTTTGAAAAAATCAATTATTACATCTCCTTATATTATCATAGATAGTTAATTAAATGATTGTTCTTAACTAGCTTTTATGTATTTTGCTTATTATTCTATGTCACCTCCTCTAAATTACTTAAAATGTTTAGACATTTTATTGGATTAATAACTTTGGAAAATACAACATAACATTTGGATAAAATATCATACCCATAAGTGCTGTTACCAATACTAAAATGTATAGAATATTATACTTACTTGCTTCTAGCATACTTACATTAGCTATAGCAGTAGTAATATATAACCCACTAGCTACAGGAGGAGTTTGTTGTCCAATCCCCCAAACTATAATAACAACTATTGCAAATTGTAGTGGGTCTATAGCAGTGGCTTGAACTAAAGGGAGGAATAATGGGACTAGAACTACGACCATAACTGTTCCGTCAAATATAAATCCTCCAATAAATAGAATTACGCTTGCTAATAACATTACCATTACAGGATTATCCGCATATTGCATAAACGGTTCAATCATCTGTTCACCTATATTTAAAGCAGAGAAAGAAAATCCTAATATGCCGGCAGTAGCTAAAATAAACATAACTAAAGCTGTATTACGAACACTATCTTCTAGAGCGTATATTACCCCTTGCCATGACAATTCACGAGACATAAAACCTACAACTATACCACATAAAACTGCTAGAGCAGCTGACTCTGTCGGGGTAACAATACCTGATATAATACCTCCTAAAATAACAAAAGGAACTATTAAAGCAGGGATAGATTCTATAAAAGTTTTAAGAAGATACTTGAAACTAAAAGCCTCTCCTTCACTACCATAATTATTTTTAAAAGAAAGTAGAAATGCAACTATTAAATAACCAATAGCTACCATAATTCCTATAGGTATTCCGGTTAAAAAAAGGTCAGCTACAGATATCCCAGCTATTGATCCATAAAGTATCATAGGAACACTTGGAGGAATTAAAATGCCTAAAGAAGAACCGGCAGACGTGGTGGCTGCCGAAAATCCAGGAGGGTAGTTATCTTTATTCATTTCAGGTATCATGATTTGTCCTACAGCAGCACTTGCAGCAGCAGCAGTTCCAGTAATCGCCCCAAAAAAAGTAGAAGTAATTACGTTAACAAAGGCCAATCCTCCTTTTACCATGCCCACTATAGACAACGATAAATTTACCAACCTTTTAGACATACCTCCTTGATTCATTAGAGACCCTGCAAAAATGAATAAAGGAATCGCTAATAATGGAAAGCTATATACCCCTTGAAACATCTGTTGAACTATAATATTTAACTGTAAGTCGGTAAAAAAAATTAAAAATAATAAGGCAGTTACTCCTAAAGCAAATGCAATTGGCACACCTGCTGCTAATAAAACTAATATAGTTATTAGCATTAAAAGTGGAGTCATTTAACCATCTCCTTGTTTTAAGTTAGAATCGTTATTCTTTTTTGTATAAGCTATCTATTATTTTTTTAATTTCTTTCAGTACTTGGTATATAACTTCTACAAACATTAAAATACAAGCAAGCCAAATGACTCCATAAGGAATCCACATCGGTAATTTTGACATAGGCAAGAGCTTATCTCCAGCTGATTTTATAAATGGGTAAGCCCAAACATTAACCATAAATAAAAACCAAATAACGATACTCTTAGAAAGAATTTGAATTAGAGAACCCCATCTAGATGAAAAGGCATTTTGTAAAAAGTCCATCTTTAAGTGACTGTCATCAACTGTACATTGATAAGCTCCTAAAAAGGTTATCCAAACCATTGTTAGAAGAGACCATTCCTCAGCTCCTGTCCAAGGGATATCAACAAATCGTCTTAAAATAACTTGTAACAATAATATAATAAACATTGCTAAGAGCATTACACTGTTAAGATATTTTATATATAAGTTTATGTATTTGTGAGCGGTCTTCATTTAATTTCCCCCAATAATAGACCTTTTATGCATGGTGTTTAAGATAATAAAACGATTATGATTTTAAAATCCACAATTGTTACTTTTTAAATCTTTAAAAAATAGAATATATTATTATGTCAATTTTATTGAAATGAAGGACAATATTTATAGAAATATAACAACTAATAAAATAAATATTAGTCCTTCAAATTTTGAACTTAATCCTGGGATAAATAAATAGTCGCTAAAATAAACTTTTGAATATAAAAATAATATTATTTAAATAAACATTAAAATTAACGGTATTAGACTAACATTTAGAAAAAAAGAAGTTACGTAATATATTTATGTTACTAAAAGCCGCTCGAGTGCAAAATATTTTAAACCAAGGATTTACTTAGATTTTTGTATTTTATCAATTATATCTTCTGCTTCTTCACCTATATTTTCTGTTAAATCATCCCACACTGGCTCTGTTGCTTTTTGAAATGGTTCAGTATTATCAATAGTATTTACTTCCATGCCTTCATCTTCTAAAGATTCAATAAGTTTTTCATCATTTTCAGCATTAAGTTCCCTATTGATATCTCTTCCTTCTTCAGAAGCTTTTAAGATTATTTGTTGTTGTTCGTCAGTTAGAGATTCCCACTTGTCCATGTTGATAAATAATGACGCAGGAGTGTAAACATGGTCAGTTATAGTAAGATATTCCTGTACATCGTAAAATGAGGAGCTTTCTACTACGGATAAAGGATTTTCTTGTCCATCAATTGATCCTTGCTCCAACCCTGTAAAAACCTCTGAAAATGACATAGATAAAGGACTTGCTCCTAATTCTTTAAAAGTATTAATTCTGACATCACTTTCAGGTACACGGATTTTTAATTTTTCGAAATCTTCAGGAGATTCTATTTTCCTAACATCATTAGTCACTTGTCTAAAACCATCTTCCCACCATGCTAAGTGTTTTAAATCATTTTCTTCTAAATGTTTTCCTACCTCCTCACCAATATCTCCGTCTAAGACATCCCAGGCTTCTTCTCTTGTTTCAAATATATACGGTAAAGAAAAGATTTCCGCATAGGGGTTTATTTCAGATAACGGCGTAGATGAAATACCTATATCGATTGATCCTACACTAGATCCTTCTTGAATTTCACTACCAGAATCTCCCATAGAACCTCCTCCTTGAATATCTATTTTTATATCTCCATCTGTTTCATCCTCTACGATTTTTTTAAATTCTTCTGCTCCTTTACCCCATGGGTGGTCATTTGGAAGTTCAAATGCAAAAGTTAGTGTAATAGAATCAGATTCCTCTCCTTCGTCTCCTCCAGGCAAACAGCCCGATAATAACAAAAATGCAAAAAGTAAACATAAAAAAGAAGCATATTTTAACAAATGTTTATTTATCATTTTTATCCCCCAATTTAAATCGTATAATATTTTGTAAAATCTTTTTAATAAAGATAATATAATTGTTTATTTTAAATTCATTAAGAACTTATATTTTACCCCCTAATATGTTTTGGTTTGTTGATAGTCCACATATGTGAAATTATTTTAATATTTTATATTATTTTTTTGCATAATATATTTTTCGAAAATGTTTTCTTAAATTTAAACATTTTAGTAATCGCTTTCATACTACTATTAATACACTATAGTACATTTATATAATTTTATCATTAGTTATTATCAACAAAATGTATATATATTATTGTTTGTTATCCACAAACAAACTACCTTCAAAATATTAAAATTTTAACGGAAAATCTATTATTCTATTTAGAATATCACTAGCGTCGCGTAAATACTAATAGAATATCCTAATTATACCTTTTCGGCTAAATTGAAAAAAGAGAAAATACCGAAGTAAAGTTAGTAAACATCCATTTTTGTCTATTTCAATTTGACTAGGCGCAATAGGCTACAAGAAAGCTTTACGGGACGGCCTCTCCCTGTATTTTTCGAACCCAGATATAAGTTTGTTTCCAAAGGGAATTTTTCAAAAGCCGACTGATTAGTAAGTAGGTTCGACTACTGTTGGTGCTCAAATGGGCGAGCACATTGAAGCAATAAACCATCATCGTAATATGGATTTGATTCTGGACAGTCTGCTCAGTATGGCCATAAAATTTCTTGATACTCAGATGCTGCTTGATCCATTCGAAAAACAATTCAATGGCTCAGCGTGACCGATAGATTTCGGCAATTTCATCTGCATATGCAGTTTGACACCGTATTTTGTCTGATGAAATTCTGCCCGTTTATTGTTGGTCAGATTCAGTGGCATAGTACTGGAATCCAAGATTTTTAAAGGCATTATTGCTTGCCTGCGTTGTTAAAAGTTCTTTCTCTCATGAATCTGAGTAACCAGGTCAAGGAACAGACTTTGAAAGAAAGAAGTAGGTATTTGATTTAGCTTTCTTCTCAGCTGAAAAAACGTAGGGAGCCCAGGCTAATAAGCCTGTTGCAGTTCATCCGCTAAAATCATATCGCTTCAAGCACATAAACTATCGGTTTTATGAAGTTGAACGATTTGTTTTTTTAAATTCCTTTGTGAATGTTCTTCTTTTTCTTTTCGTCATAATTGATTCTCCTCCGACACGTGTTGAATCAAGTTTATATGACCTTAATTAATATGTCTAAATTAGTGTAACCTGTTCATTATTAAAGTTATGAGAGAAGTAAATATAAATTTAAGTGTAATCTCGAACGTTATTATAGCGTCATAAAGTATTGATTTTTTTTGGACAGTCCATTATAATATGAAACAAATATATTTTTGGAGGAAGAATTGAAATGAACTATGAAAGCTTTGAATTAACAGATAGAGTTCATATGCAAGTGATCGACTTTTTAAAAAAAGAAATTGAACGAGATAATATAAAACCGGGAGAGCGGCTGCCTTCCGAAAGGGTTTTAGTTGAAAAACTTGAAATATCTAGAACTTCGGTAAAAGAAGCTTTTGCTGCTTTATCATTGTCTGGAATTATAAAAATAAGACAAAAAAGTGGAGCTATCTTACTTGAAGACAAGAAAAAAGATATAATCTTAAAATTAACTTCTATAATTGATCGCTCTTCTTTAGATGTGATAGAGATAATGGAGTTAAGACAAACAATTGAATGTGAAGCCAGTTTCTTTGCATCAATAAGAAGAACAGAAAAAGATATAGAAAAATTAAAAAAAGCTTTAGAAGAATTAAAGAAAGCTATGGATTTGGGAAATTTAGCTGCTGAAGAAGATGTAAATTTTCATCTAACTATAGCGCATGCAACAAGAAACTCGTTATTTGTAGATGTAATGAGATTATTGTCCTTACGTATGTTTGATACTATAGCTTCAACCCGGAAACGAACCTTACAAGAGCCAGGGAAAAGTGAAGAAGTTTTTAAAGAACATGAAAGAATATATCTAGCGATTAAAAACAAGGAGTCACAATCTGCTAAACAACTGATGAATGAACATTTAAATAACGTAAAAAAGAGGTATCTATGATTTAGCTAAGGAGGTTTTAAAATTGACATATGACTTTACAATAGTAGGAGCAGGAATTATCGGTCTTTCTGTCGGTCTTGCTTTGGCAGAAAAATATGAAGGAAGCAAAATTTTAATTTTAGAGAAAGAAACAGACGTTGCAAAACATCAAACAGGAAGAAACAGCGGAGTCATCCACTCTGGAATCTATTATGAGCCTGGGAGTCTTAAGGCGGAAATGGCAAAAAAAGGTAATGAACAGATAGCAAGTTTTTGTGAAGAATACAATATTCCTTATAAGATAACAGGAAAATTAATAGTAGCTACAGAAGACTATGAACTAGATAACTTAAAAGAACTGTATATTAGAGGGAAAAAAAATGACTTAGAATTAGAAATGGTAAATGAACAAGAGATTAAACAAATTGAACCGTATTTAAATGGAATCCAAGGTATAAAAGTGCAAAGTACAGGAATAGTAGATTATAAAAAGGTAGCACAAACTTTTGCTGAAATCTTTAAAAGTAAGGGTGGAACAATACTTTTAAATGAAGAAGTTACAAAGATAAATAATAAGTCATCAGAAGTAATTATAGATACTTCAAACAAGAAAAAAATAACCACTAAGTATTTAATAAACTGTTCTGGATTAATGTCAGATATAATAACTGAAAAATCAGGTATACATACTGATCTCCAAATTATTCCTTTTAGAGGAGAATATTATGAATTAAAAAAGAATAAAAGACACTTAATTAAAAATCTTATATACCCCGTGCCCAACCCTGATTTCCCTTTTTTAGGTGTACACTTCACCAAAATGATAGATGGACGTATTTTAATTGGCCCTAATGCTGTATTAAGTTTAAAGAGAGAAGGATACAAAAAAAGCAGTTTCAATTTTAAAGATTCTTTTAATACTTTGTCGTACCCGGGTTTTTGGAGGTTAGCTTCTAAAAATTTAAAGATGGGATTAAAAGAAATGTATCAGTCAATTAATAAAAAAGAATTTGTTAAGAGTATACAATCGTTTATTCCAGAAATAACCCAGAATGATCTTATACCGGCTTCAGCAGGGGTACGAGCACAAGCTCTTGAAAAAAATGGATTTTTAGTTGATGATTTTTATATTATTCAAGATAAAAAATTGCTCCATGTTTGTAATGCTCCTTCTCCCGCTGCTACTGCTTCTATTGAAATAGGAAGAAAAATTGTTGATGAAATGATAAATCAAACATTTGCGCCGAATTGATGGTGAATAAAACCTTTTATCTTAATACTCTAAAGATATACTAATAAAAATTGGACGTTCTTGAAAAATAAAGCTAACTCAAGTAAAAACGAATATTTAGGGGAGAAGAATATAAAGTAAGCGGCCATAATTATAAAAAATTTTATCAAGTAGTAACATTAAGAAGAGTATATTATTATCTATAATGAATTTTATTGTGTATATAAATAGCAAGTTTTAAATAATAAATTCAAATTTTTTTTGTCAAGAGGAAATTTTATCCTGCGTTATATAGAAAGCATTAAAAATAAAGTTAATTTAGTTTATATATTTTAGAATCGCGAGATAAATATAAGCATATGTGAAAGAAATTTGTTTCTCTGGTTTTATTAATAAATATTGAGGAGGCTTTCAGTGAAATCAGATAAAATTTTGGTAATATTAGAAAAACATGAAGATATTGCAAAAGAAGCAATCAATTTATTATATAATGAAGGATTTGAGTTGTTTTTTTTAGAAAGTAGCAATCAAATATTTAATGACAGACGTATAAAATATGCAGAAGCAATTTTAGTTCGAGGGGCAACTATCTCTAAAAATATTATAGAATATATGCCCAATCTTAAAATTGTTGCTAGAAGTGGAGTGGGTATAGATAACATTGACATTGATGCTGCAACAAAATCGAATGTTCATGTTTGCAATGTGCCTGAGGCTAATTTTATTTCCGTTGCGGAGCACGTATTGGGTATGATTTTAACATTATCACATCAAATTATCCCTGGTAATACATTTGTAAGACAAGGAGTGTTTGATGCTAGATATCAATTTGTGGGGAGAGAATTGTTAGGGAAAACTGTCGGTATCATAGGATTTGGTAAAGTAGGAAAAATGGTATCGCAAATGTGCGTCTATGGATTCAATATGAACGTATTAGTATATGATCCATTTATAAAAAATCAAGATATGCTTAAGATACAATTTGTAGACAGCCCAGAAGTTATATATAAAAAATCAGATTACATAACCCTCCATTTACCTTACACGTCTAAACTTCATCATTTTATAGGAGAAAAAGAGTTATTAAAGATGAAAGAATCAGCTTATATTATTAATTGCGCACGAGGAGGATTAATAGATGAAATTGCTCTTGTCAAAGCTCTTAAAAATGGAGATATAGCAGGTGCAGGTATTGACGTGTATGAAGAAGAGCCACCAACTAAAAACCATATACTATGGGATGTTGAAAAAGTTGTGGCTACTCCTCATATGGGAGCATCTACTTCAGAATCTCTATCTAGAATGGCATTAGGAGCAGCAGAGGAGATAATTAGGGTGTTAAATCAAGAAAGTACTAAAAATTCAATAAATCTTATTTAAACTTAGTTTACTTTGAAGGATTTTTATTTAGTGTATGGATCTAGGTCAATATTGTATGTAAACAAAAAATTCAAAGATATGATTTAATTTGTTTTATAAGATAAATGCTTTAGAAGGAAGACTAGTAAGTAAAATTACATCTAAATATAATAAATTGTCAATTAATAATATAAATCAAAAAAGAAAGGAATGATTCCATGCTTTATATAAATGGTGAGTGGCTAGAAACTGAAGAGCAATTTAATGTAATTAACCCGAGTACCGGTGAAATAATTAATTATGTGTCAAAAAGCAATAAAAATAAAGTTATTGATGCAATTAGAGCAGCAAAAGAAAGCATGAAAGATTGGTCTAATCGAACGGCCAAAGAACGGTATATTTATCTTAATTGCGTGGCAGAAATTTTAAAAGAACGGAAAGACAAAATAGCAACAATTATTACAAAAGAAATGGGTAAGCCGTTAAGAGAGTCTAAAGGTGAAGTAGCACAAGCAATTGATTATATAAAATGGTATGCAGAAGAAGGAAGAAGAATATATGGCGAAACAATTCCTCCATCTGTGGAAAACAAACGTCTAATGATAAAAAGGCAACCAGTGGGGGTGGTTGGAGCAATTACACCATGGAATTTTCCTATTTCTATGATTGCTCGAAAATTGGCCCCAGCTTTAGCAGCCGGTTGTACAGTTATATTGAAGCCAGCCTCTTCCACGCCTTTGACAGCTATAGAAATTATTAGAGCGTTTCACGATGCAGGAGCTCCAAAAGGAATTGTTAATTTATTACATGGTTCTGCAAAAATTATTGTTCAAGTACTTATGGATTCTCCTGATGTAAGAAAAATCACTTTTACTGGCTCTACCAAGGTAGGAAAGCAACTAATGAGACAATCTGCTGGTACTATGAAAAAAATTTCCATGGAATTGGGAGGTCATGCGCCATTCATTGTGTTTGAAGATGCGAACTTAGATAAAGCTACTGATGGTGCTATATCAAGTAAATTTAGAAACGCCGGACAAACTTGCGTTTGCACTAACAGGATGTATGTACATGAATCAATCATAGATAAGTTTTCTTCATTATTGCTTAAAAAAATTAAAGACTTAAAAATAGGTGATGGCAATGAAAAGCATGTTGATATAGGTCCTCTTATAGATTATCAGGCAGTGGAGAAATCTTTAGAACACGTAGAAGACGCTAAAAATAAAGGGGCTAAAATAATTACTGGCGGAAACAAGTTAGTAGATAAAGAATTTGAAAACGGTTTCTTTTTTGAGCCAACACTACTAATGAATGCAACAGAAGAAATGAAGGTTGCCAATGAGGAAACTTTTGGTCCTGTTGCCCCTATTTTTCCTTTTAAAACTGAAAAAGAAGTAATTGAAAAAGCGAACAGCAGTCAATATGGGCTAGCTTCCTACATGTATACAAAAGATGGGTCCCGAATGGTGAGAGTAAGCGAAGCTTTAGAATACGGAATAGTTGGTGTAAATGATTCACTACCCACTGTTGAACAAGCGCCATTTGGCGGAGTGAAAGAATCCGGTCTAGGACGTGAAGGTGGTCATCAAGGAATTAAAGACTTTTTAGAAGAAAAATTTATTTCTGTTCAAATAGAAGATTGAGTTCACGTTTTGTCAATATTATAAAGAACTGTAGAAATAACTACTTTTATTATTTAAAATATTATCGTTACAATTAGTTTAGAATAATCTGTACATTTAGTATTTGGAAAAATTTATTTTTGAAAGAATAGTTCTTTTATAAGTCCATATTTATTTCCATTACTATATTTTTACTTTAATTAATAAACCAGAAGCTAGTAAAACGTAGCTATCTAATGAACTTAACGTTCATATTTGTTGTTAATTATACAAAGCGAAATATATTAAATCACACCAGTTTATCAATTATTAACTGTAACAAGTATGAAAATGCTAAAATCTTTCAAAAAATGAAAGTATTAATGTGCGAAAAAATGCTAAAAAGTTACATTTATGAAAGATGACATAACTAAAACCATATTAAACACTAAAGGTTGTAAAATACTAATACTAAAGCAAAATTGACAAGATATAATTTTCATGCTAAAATTTCTATAAAATGGACTGCCCAGAATGCTTAGTATTTTATATAATACTAAAATTATAGGCAAGTCTAAATAGTACTTTATCTATTACACCGATGTCACTCCTTTTATCTTAATAATAAAAAGGAAGGTGAGTTTTATTAAAGAATTTATTTGGCTGAGTAAAAGTGATATTTTATGTATTAATATTACTGGATTTAATTTTTATAATATTGTGAATAAGGTATGAAAAGGAGAAAACTATGCAAAAAAACAACCAAAATTTACTTGATGCAAAAGACTTAAAAGAATTAAAAGAATTAGATAAAAAGCATTTTATTCACCCGACTTCAAATATGAAAGAACTTCAAAAAAAGGGGCCATCTTTTATATTTACTAAAGGAGAGGGAATCTATTTAGAAGATGGAAAAGGAAAAAAAATTATAGACGGACTCTCATCTCTTTGGAACGTTAATATTGGCCATGGAAGAAAAGAGTTAGCAGAGGCCGCTTACAATCAAATGATGCAACTCGCTTATACTTCCACCTTTAATAATTGGAGTAACGAACCGGCCATTCGTCTTGCTGCTGAGATAGCAGAATGGGCTCCTAAAAATTTAAATTCCACTTTTTTTACATCGGGCGGGTCTGAAGCAAATGATACCGCATTCAAAACTGTCAGACATTATTGGAAAGTAAAAGGATATCCTGAAAAAAAGAAGATAGTTTCAAGAAAACTTTCATATCATGGTTTAGCTATGGGGGCAACGAGCGCGACAGGAATAAAACCATTTAATACTTTTACTTCTTCAATTGCTCCTGATTTTCAATATGTTGAAAGTTCAATAGAAGCGTTTCAAAAAATTATTGAAAAGGAGGGAGCTGAAAATATTGCAGCTTTTATTTCAGAACCAATACAAGGCTCTGGAGGAGTTAACATCCCTTCAAATGAGTATTTCCAAGAAATACGCAAACTTTGTGACAAAAATAATATATTATTTATTTCAGATGAAGTTATTTGCGGCTTTGGCAGGACAGGTAAGAAATTTGGAATAGATTATTTTGATGTTGTTCCTGATATTATTACTATGGCTAAAGGAGTAACTAGTGGCTACGCACCTCTCGGAGGTATGATTTTGTCTGATGAGATTTATAAAGATTTGATTGAATTTACTGAATCAAACTTTTGGCACGGATACACTTATAGTGGACACCCTACGGTTACAGCGATAGGTCTTAAAAACCTTCAAATAATAAAACAGGAAAATTTAATTGATAATGTGAATTTAATGGGAAAAAAAATGAAAGAAGGATTTGAATGGATTCAACAACAACACCAAGATTCTATTGTAGAAAATAGAAGTTTGGGCTTGCTTGGAGCAATTGAGTTTAAAAAAGGCAATAATTCTAAGAAGCTAATTGGGCCCAAAATAGCTAAAGAAGCATTCGAAAGAGGTCTTTTTTGTCGGTCAATTTCTTATGAAGGACAGGATACTTTAGCTTTCGCACCACCTTTTTCAATTAGTTCTAAACAAATGGATGAAATGATTACGATTGTTAATGATTCTTTGAAAGCAAGCGAAAAATAAGAAGAAAATCAGTATGAAATTTTAAAACCTCTATATTTTACATTGATTTTGAGAGAACTTTTCTGGTAGATAAAAAAGCAAAAGAAATATAATACTCGGAAATCAGAATTTTTCTTAACAGGCGTTACCAAAATTACTAAAAGCCCAAATATAAAAATTATTATATGAGTATTGTGTAATTATGGTAGAAAAAGATAAAATAGAAAGCTCATTTTTATTGTTTGAAAGTTATTGACTTTTAAAAAACTATATGTTATTTTCAACTAAACTGGGCAGTCCAAAATTTCCGAAGATAAGCTAAATCATTTATTACTATTTAATTAAGGAGATTGTTGTTATGACAAACAATATATCAAAGTTGAAAGTTAGTAAAAATACAGAAGATGCTTTACCGGATAAAGACTCAACAGGAACTTTTTCAAGATGGATTGAAAATGAAAAACAACGTTTACGTCTTATGACTTACCCTCCTAATTATAAAGCCGATCATATTTGTTATGATGGACACGCCTTTTATGTAGTGGAAGGAAAAATAAAAATTGAGTTAGGAGAAGAAGTAACAGAATGGAATAAAGGAGATATTTTTATTATTCCTGATGAGATACCTCATCGAGTAATTAATATTTATAATAAAACAGCTAAAATGGTTGTAGTCGACTAATCTTCTAACAGTTATCCTTTCATAGTTTTATTTATAAGCAGTTTAAGAAAAGTAGCAAAAACTATCCTATATATTTAAATAAAAACATATTAAAAAGGAGGATAATCATGGAAAAAGAAAAAAAATATCCAATATTTCACCCTGCAATACCGGGGATAATTAGTATCGGATTTGCAATATTTTCTGGTTATGTAGCTGCTCACATGCTTCCTATTATTTTAAAATTATGAAAACGCTTACTAAAAAGAAAGGAATGAAAATTATGAAATCACCTTTAAAATATTCCGTTTTCGCAGTATTATTCTACTTTAAAGAAGGCTTATGGGAATATGAAGTGTATGAGAAGCTTAGTACACATTATAACTCACGTAGCTTAAGCAAGATAAGATCTATATTATTAGAACTTCAAAATAAGTCTTGGACTCAGGAATTGGATTATGAATTTTTTGAAGAAAGTCTTTTAAGGAAATATAAATTACAGGAACGTCATAGAGAATTCATTAATTACCAAATAAATCCAACTAAAATAATTAATGAACTGAATTTAAATAATAAAAATATTGAAAGAGGGGTGTCAGCAATTGATTGAAGATGTAGATAAATTTAAAGAAATTCAGGAGTCTAGAAAAGTTAGAATCGGTATGACTTATGCAGCGTTGGGGGCCCCTCTTTTAGGTATAGCTTTTGGATTCGCAGGTTTAGCAGGTGATATATATCCTTTTAATATGGCTTTCCCTACTGGATCAATGACTTTTCAATTTTTTGAGTTGATGTTTGGAGTTTTAACTGTGTTTTTATACTCTTTTGTGACAGGTACTGCTAAAGATAATATAAGAGTTTTACGAGCAAGGATATCTTGGTACGGAGTATTTATGGCTATGACAGGGCTTATCGCTGACTTTCTATTTTTCTCTTCATCTGCTATTGTCGGTGGCGCTATTGCTGGCCCTTTGGCAGGTTTATTCGGTTTTTGGGGAGCAGTATTTACTTCCCTCATATACAGAGAAAAAATGATGCAGAAATGGACTCTTATAGGTTGCGTTTTTATTGCTATAGGTATATGGGTTGCTTCCGGAGGTATGGCCTTAGCAGCTCCAGAGGGGGTTTCTAACATTACCATAGCAATAGGAGCGGGCATGGGGTTACTAGCGGCTATAATTTATGGAATAGAAAATTTTGCTATAGCTGCTGGCTCGGACTTAATGCCTGAGGAAAGCTCTTTGTTTTGGAGAGCAGGATGGGCTGTTGTAGGAGCAGTTATACTGAATTTCTTAATAATGCCTCAATTTACAGATATAGCTACTATAATGCTCAAAGACCCAATGTGGTGGGCTTTCGCAGCAGTAACAGGAGGTGCTTGGGGTGTATTCATGATTGTAGCTTTATATATGGGAATAAATACCGCGGGAACAGTTGGAGGAGGAATACTGGCTAGTACAGGTTTTGTATGGGCGACTATTTTATCCATGACAGTATATGGGGGAAATGAATGGAGTACCTCTATATTTATAGGCACGATAATACTTTTCATTGGTATTAGTATAATGTTACTTCGTCCATCTAATTTAATCACCAAATTAAGAAGCTAATAATTTTATAATGAAAGGAAGAAACATAATGGATAGGATAAAAAATGAATATCTGAAATTAAGCAAAAAAAACATCAATTATATGAGTATGGGGATAGTTTTAAGTTCTTTAGTTTTTGTTATCCCCTTTATTATTATCATTATTAATGGATGGTGGGAGCCATTAGGTTCGTTTAAAGAAGGGATAAGATGGGTTATTGTTTCATCTATATTATTATCTTTAGTGTACGCATCTCTAATTTTTGATCGGATTTATCGAAAACATTAATTTTTTGTATTTATATATTATTTTATATTTTAGAAAGGAAGGGGGATGTATCTTTAGCTTTTAAAAATTTTACTCAGAAAAATTTGTATAATGAAAGGATGAATGAAATGACAGATTTTATTAGCGGAATTGACGTAGGAGGAACTTTTACAGACTTTGTTTCTTTTAATAAAGATACAGGTGATGTTAGTGTCTGGAAAAATTTAACCACACCTTCAGATCCTATTGAAGGAGTTTTAACTGGTTTAGAAAAGTATGATGATGTAGGAGATATTGAAAGAATACGTCATGGAACTACTATAGCAACAAACGCTATTTTAGAGAGAAAGGGAGCAAAAACTGCCTATGTTACTACATTAGGTTTTAAAGATATACCCTTTATACAACGAGCTAATCGAAAATATCATTATAATTTAGATTGGATAAAGCCAGATCCTCTAATAACAAGAAATAATTGTTTCGAAGTGAATGAAAGATTAACCCATAAAGGCGAAATTTTAACAGAAGTTAACGAAGAAGAAGTGAAAAAAATAGCTAATAATATTAAAAATGATTCTGACATTCAGGCAATAGCAATCAATACATTATATTCTTATGTAGATCCTGTCCACGAACAAAAAATCAAAAAATTATTTAAAAAATATCTACCTAATATTGCTGTTTCAATTTCTTTTGATGTTTTGCCAAAGTGGAAAGAATATGAAAGAGCTAGCACTGTTATTGCTGATGCTTATATTAAGCCTATTATGACTGAATATGCAAATAAACTTAAAAGTCGTTTCGATGAAAAAAACATTACGAAAAACGTGAATATTATGAAATCTAATGGTGGAGTAATGACACTAGAATCAACAAAACAAGCTCCCATTAACACTGCAGTATCTGGACCCACAGGAGGGGTCGTAGGAGCAAAATCTATAGCAGAACAAGCTAATATTGAAAATCTTGTAACTCTGGATATGGGAGGTACAAGCACAGATGTAGCAGTAATTAAAAACCAGGCCGAAGAGTTTACAACCAATTTTGAAATTGAATGGGGGATTCCTATCCAAGTACCGATGGTTGACATAAGAACGATAGGAGCAGGTGGAGGAAGTATCGCCTGGATTGATAAAGGAGGTATGCTCAATGTTGGTCCACAAAGTGCAGGAGCTGACCCTGGGCCAATTTGCTATGGATTAGGAGGCCAAGAAGTAACAGTAACTGACGCAAATTTAATTCTAGGTAGATTAGACGAGAGCAATTTCTTAGGTGGAGAAATGAAAATTGATTATATGTCAGCTTACGAGGGTTTAAAGAATTTAGGTGATAAAATAAATATGAGTGCTGAGGAAGCAGCATATTCTGTTATTAAAATTGCTAATAATAATATGGCAGATGCTTTGAGAATGGTTTTGGTTGAACAAGGTCATGACCCAAGAGACTTTACAATGTTAAATTATGGGGGAGCAGGTCCTGTTCACGCAAGTGATTTAATGGAAGCATCTGATATTAATAAAGCTATTATACCACAATTCCCAGGACAGTTTTCAGCCGTTGGTTTCTTATATTCCGATGCTCGTATTGATTTAGAAAGAACCGTTCAAATGACTTCTAATCAATTTGATATAACCAAAGCTAATACTTCTTTTCAGGAGCTTAAAGAAATTGGATTATCTGATTTAGCTTCACAAGGTTATGAAACAGATTATAATATTCGTACTTCCATTGAAATGAGATATTTTGGTCAAAATTATGAACTAGATATACCATTTGATTATGAGGAAATTAATAAGAACAATATTGAAGAAATTTGGAATGATTTTCACAACATGCATAATGCTCGTTTTGGCTTTAAAATAGAAGGTGAAATTATAGAAGTGGTTACATTTAAAGTAACAATTGTATATAAAACAGAAAAACCTCAAACTAAAAATAAAGCTACTGCAACAGACAATATTCCTGAGAAAAAGGGAGAACGTGAAGTTAGATTTGAAAAAGATGTATTATTAACTCCAATTTATGACCGAGAAAACTTATTAAGCGGGCATAAGATAGAAGGACCCAATATTATTGAAGAAAATAGTTCTTCTACTATTGTTGGACCTAATCACAAAGTATTTGTCGATGAATTAGGAAACCTTCATATAAATAAGAAAGAATAGGAGTGTTAAATATGAAAACAAATGAAAATATAGTTTCGATGAACATTATTAACTCTGCCATGGTTTCTATTTGTCGTGAGATGGGTATCACTTTAATGAAAACTTCTTACTCTACTATTTTTAACGAAGCTTTAGATTTCACATGTGGCTTAGCTAACACTAAAGGTGAGCTAATCGCCGTAGCAGACTATTGTCCTGCACAAATAGGTGGTATGCCGATACTAATAGAGAATTGTATTAAAGAAATTCCTGAAACAACTATGAAGCCTGGAGATGTTATTTTACATAACGATCCTTACAGAGGTGGACTTCATACCCCTGAGCATACTGTTTTCAAGCCTATCTTTGTTGAAGGGAAAGTAGTAGCTTATGCTGTTGCGATTGGACATTTAGCAGAGGTAGGTGGAATGACCCCCGGTGGGTTTGCAGGTGAAGCAACTGAAATTTATCAAGAAGGTCTACAAATCCCTCCTATTAAAATTGTCAATGAAGGGGAAGACAATAAAGATATTTGGAGAATTATGTTAGCCAATGTAAGAACTCCACGACATAACTATGGTGATTTAAGAGCTTTAATTAGTGCAGCTGACTTAGGAGAAAAAAGACTTACAAATTTAATTAATAAATATGGAGAAAAGTATTTTTTAAATATAGTTGATAGTCTATTAACTTATTCTGAACAACGCATGAAAGCAGAAATTTCAGAAATTCCAGATGGAGTATACGAATTTGAAGATTACGTAGATGATGACGGTATTGAAGACAAAGTATTTACAATTAAAGTTAATGCACACGTAGAAGGAGATACGGTCATTATAGATTACGAAGGTTCTTCTCCACAAGCTCGAGGGCCAATTAACGCAACGTACGGAGTAGCTGTATCAGCTGCTTACAATGCTATGTTAAATTTAACTGACTCTGAAATCCCAAAAAATTCTGGATGCTTTAGACCTGTTAAAGTTATTGCTAAACCTGGAACAGTAGTAAACGTCAATCACCCTGGCCCTTCAGTAGGAGGTAATACAGAAACACATCCTCGAATAGCTGGTACTATAATTGGAGCCTTTTCTAAAGCAATACCAGAAAAAGTCATAGCTAGTGAAGGTGGTACTCATTTAAATTTTGTATTTGGAGGGTATCATGAAGATTATGATGAACACTATGTCTGTTATGGTTTAGAAGCAGTAGGCTGGGGAGCACGATCATATACTGATGGTAATAATATGTGTGACTCCATTAATGGAAATTGTCGAACTACTCCTATAGAGGTATTTGAAACAAGGTATCCTTGGTTAGTTGAAAAATTTGAATTAACACCAGATTCTGGAGGAGCTGGAAAATTTCGAGGAGGGCTTGGCGCTGAAAAAGTACTAAAATGTAATTCTGAATTAATTACTATTAGCCAAATGACAGACCGCCATAGAATTGCTGGTTATGGGCTATTTTCAGGAAAAGAAGGGGGTTATGGAGCTACTTTAATACAAAAAGATGGCTCTACAGAATTTAAAGATGTTGTTGAAGGATACAACAAAATTTCTCCAAGTAAGTATTCTAATATCCCTATACACCGTGGAGATAGAGTCAAAATTGTTACTCCAGGCGGAGGGGGCTATGGTTCTCCTCTAGAAAGAGATAAAAGACTTATCAAACAAGATATTGAAGAAGGGTTTATTTCTCAAGAATCAGCTCAATTAAATTATAAAATATAATAAACTTTCTAATGAAAAGGAGCGATAAAATGAAATTTTCAAAAAACGGCTACTATATAGAAAGCTATGATAAATGCTCTGTATGCGGAAAGCTGATATACGAGGATGAAGAGTATAATCCACATAAAGATGAAGACCTTATAAAAGAACCTTTATACTGCTCGGAATGGTGTTTAAATTGGGAACAAAGAAAATTAGTTAATAATGCATAAAAGTGATTTGAGAAACATTTAGAAAATTTAATAATCGAGGGTTTTTGTTAAACATTTAACGGTTTGGTCAAATAAAGTATGTAAGTTATCACTTTACTCAAGATATTTCGAGACCCTGTCTTTGAAATGATTATGCATGAGAAATTGATTCCTGATCATCGCCCAGTTCTGAAAACGTCCACCATCCCACTTTGCTTCTAGTTCTTGGATTCGTAAAAACAATAGTTTTAACAGGGCATTCTCATTAGGGAATGCTCTTTTTCAGTCATCTTACGGACAACGCTGCCATAATCAAAAAAGTTGTTCAACATGGCTAAAGTTTCTTGTCCAAACACCAATCGCTCCTGGATAAGTAGTCCCATTGCTGTTTAAAAAGGCTCGAAGGTGCTATGACACGTTTTTAAACTAGGAACTCTATATACTTTTTTTAATGCTTTATAATCTTTACTTGGCACATATTTAATAGAATTACGAATCAAATGAACCGTACAACAACGTAGGGAAAAATAGCCTGTGTTCCTTCTTCTCTAATCCACTGACTCCATCCATGGAAACAATTCGCACGAGAATAGTGAAAATCGCCAGCAAATTGTGAAATCAGGCCGTTCGCTCCACTTTAATCTGGCTTCCAGTTTTGTTTATGTCCCTTTCTTCTGGCAAGTACTGGAGCATATACAAAACCTGCAGCTGAAATAGCTATCTGTTGGAGGGTAATGTATTTTAAAAAAAGCCGCAAGACCAAAGGAAACGTTTGCTAAAATCAGGGACGTATCAAATGTTAAAATCTGGAAACGATAAATCCTTGATGTTTTTACGTTTTTTGAATAGAAAATTTTCCTTTTAGCTTCAAATAATTCCTTTTTGAAAAAGTATGAATAATTCAGGATCAAATAAAAAAATCACATGCTTTATGAACAAGAAATTAAGCATGCCGAACATAACGTGTAAAAAAGCAATTCATAAGTCAACTACATCAAGAGTTGTAAACTCCACATAAGATGTCGCTTAAAACGTCCACTTATAAAAGTGTGTGGGTGGTTTTTTATATTATATTTTAGTAGTCATTTTAGTAATGTGTATATTATACGTGTATTGTTTAATGGTCTGTCCACCATTCCATCTGTTGATTTATCTTTTAAATAAGTTATATTAAAGAAAAGGAAGGAAGATATGGATATTTTTAAGCCTGTGCAACTTAAAAAAGTTTATTTAGAAATTGCTGAACAAATTACTGATACAATTGCTTGTGGTGTATATAAGCCGAATGATAAATTACCCTCCGGACGGAGGGTATCTGAATTAACTTCTTCTAGTAGAACTTTAGTTAGAGATGCTCTTTCTGTGCTTGATGCTGTTGGCATATTAAATATAAAAATAGGTCAAGGTACATTTGTTTCAGAATCTTTAGAAAATCAAAGCTTTTATTTTAAGCAAGATGAAAGTCCTTACGATTTATTAGAAGCAAGGAGATTGTTTGAGGAATCTATTGTTGATCTTATTATTGATAGGACAACATTTGAACATTTAGAAAAATTAGAAGAAAACATCATAAAAATGGAAGCGATTCCAATGAGTGGACAAGAAAGCCTTAGTAAATGTTACGAGTATAGTATTGAATTCCATCGAATTTTTGCATCCTTAGCAGGTAATTCTGTGCTAGAGAAAATAGGCTTAGAACTTGTTGACTCAAGTAGTCACCCCATGGCACAATTACTTAATCGTTGAGCATTATATTCTAATGATATTAAAAATAAACAAATTAGGGAGCGTAAGAATATATTGGAAGCGCTTTTTATATCGCAGAAGTAAATCCACTTTATGATGTAAGAGATATCACCACATCCTTAGCTGCTCGTATTACGTTTGATTGCGCAGTAGCAAAGCTTGAACAATAAATTTATTATTTGCAAACGATAGTTTTCAAAAAAATAATAGCCTTTAAATTTCTTGTTTTATTTGACAAAATTATTAAGATATTATAGATACAAATTAAATTGTCCTAAAAAACAAAGAATTTCACCTTATTTTTTAGAACAATTTTGGGTTTAAAAAATGGTCATACGATAATAACTGAAGTGTTTCGTATTTATATAATTGGGACGTTATATCTTAATTTTATATCTAAAAATAGTAATCTCTTCTATACGTATAAAGTTTTAAATTACGTTATTAAAACATTTAATTTAAAATCTGGGTATTAAACGTTGGCAAGAATCATAAGGTTAGAAAACCTGATAAAATATTATACAGGCAAAACCTTCATCCAAACTTTTACCTGTTGCTTGTACTGCTAGTATTTTTCTAAATTTAAGACTCTGAGTTTGTTAAATTTTACAGGAGATTCCTAATCGTTCGTTTTGAGTCATTTTCCAAGATTTACCCCCGGCGCTGTACTTTACCGGTTTCCATTTTAGTTGGAGGCTTTCCGCAGAAACGGATTCAGCTCTCTCGTATTATTCGCTCACTGAGGAATCGAGGATTTGTCCTTTCTCCAAAGAGTCACTACTTTGCTTCTCATCTAGACCGCGTTCTATGTTTATCAAAGGCGTTTTTTTAGGTTAGAAGCATTGACTTATTTCAAAAATCAGCTCAGTCGCGCCAGACTTCAACACAAGGTTAATTACAATCACTATTTACTAGTACAGATATTTGACCGAAGATAGCCTCAACGGGCTAGTCAATTTTCTTGATTATAACATTGCAAAAGATGAATACCTTTTTAGTTCTGACTGCTTATTATGCTTTCTCTTGCGCGCGTCCTGTATTAAAGAAATTTCCAAATGGTGAATGAAAATGTGAAGATATACCTTACCCCTTCATAGACCATCTGCAACCCATATTTTCTTAACCGTCATGAAAACAAGTCCATGTTTGGTTAGACTGATTTTGTGGGGCGCATGTGGAACCTTTCCAAAGAACTACCTTTTGCTTGTAAAATAATGTAGTAACCACGAATGACTTTCTGATAGTCGATGCAAATAATTGCAGTGCTTGAATCTTTTCTTATTTTCTCACCCCCTTTCTTTTCAAATCCCGCAATTATATAATTCTTGTGCCCCTTTTTTCTTATTAGCTACTATATTTATCACGTATCGTAATAAGATTATGAAAAATATATAATTTTAGCAGAAGATTGAACACACAATTTTTTATTATAAGGAATTCATAAATAAAAAATCCCATTCGTAAAAGTACACTTTTACGAACGTTAGAAATTTTCTTAAACTCCTCCCCTTAAATCGTTCATAATACCATAAAAATACTTTACGAACGTTCGTCGAAATATATATACATTTACGAACGAA
>Ga0079226_10000455_pt1 | contig 28520 bp, 28 predicted proteins | sample Poulit2014_FD_76345 | JGI IMG/M metagenome (GOLD analysis project Ga0079226, IMG submission 76345) | Agricultural soil microbial communities from Georgia to study Nitrogen management - Poultry litter 2014 | ecosystem: Environmental > Terrestrial > Soil > Agricultural land | place: USA: Georgia...
CATATTTATATATTTTAAAATTAAATAAAAATATACCATAAAAGGATAATTATATTAAGTATATTAATTATTACATTTTTTTAATAATTTTAGCAATAATTTTTTAATAATTTTTAAGTTTTTTTAAAGCAAAAATAACTATATAATCGTCAGTTTTTTATCATAATAGCAAATTTTCTATTATATAACTTTATATATATAAAAATATATAGCTTTTTGCTATTGCAATTTTTGCCTATTTTCATAGGTAAATCGTATTACTTTATGTTTTAAATGTGATAAATTACACATCTATCTTCATTTTTTCTAAAAAACATGATATAATACATATAGAAATTCTATAATTTTATTGTTATAGTTATTTTTTTAACAACTCTAGAAAGATTTATTTTCTATGTTATAATGTAATATGTAATACAATTGAGGGGTATTACAAATAAGTATTATTCTGTTTGCCTTTTAGGAGCCATGACCTAGAAGGCATTTGTTCTTTAAATAATTTCCGAACAGTATTATAATAAAAATTGGCCTTGGAATGTGATTTCCAGGGTTTTTTTGTATTTATAAATAATTGCTTTAAATAACATTTATAGTAATTTATTTTTATATAAGCAAACTTTCTTCATAATTAACTGATATATTTACTTTGCTTAAACTTTATGTTTTAATTAGTATTATTGTTTTAATTGTTTTGATTATTTGAAAGGAGTTCATATATATGAACCATAAAAAAGAAGAGTTACAAAAGTTATTAGAAAAAAATATATCTCAGAGAGAAGCTTTTGCCTTTTTTGATAGTCTTGAACCAATAAATATAACAGGTATGGTAGGTATATGGAAAGGTCAAGAATTAAAGACGGGGCACCCTATGGAAGGCATATTAGAAGCTGCTAATTGGTATGGTAAAGTTTTTGAAGATAAAGATCATGTATTTCCCCTAGTTTTTGAAACTAGTTCACATAAACTATATGCCGGTAATCCTGGCAAAATATATTTTAAAAACCTACAAAAAAACCTATCGCCAAAAGCAGTATCTGTTCTATTTCCAATAATAAGCCCTTTTATTAAAACAAAAAAAAGCAAAGCTAGACTTAGAATGATGAACTATAGAGGCAAAACTACTGCAGCTATGTTCTATGATCAATTAGCTATTATAGATGTATTTAGAAAAGTTGATGACGATACAGTCATGGGTATTATGGACTGTAAACATGACAGTTCAGATAAAAGTTTCTTTTTTATATTAGAAAAACAAGAAACTATAAATAAAATAGAAATAGTGCATTAAAAAAACGTCGAGTTATCTCGACGTTTTATATTTTTAATATCAAGTATAAAGATACTGCATCATATGCCACATGGCTATCCATAAAGCCAATGGATTTTTAGTTTTTTTCCAAAGCCAGCCGTAAATTATATTAGGCAGCCCAATCACTAAAATGCATTGTAATAGATTAAATTCATAGGCAGTTAAATGAAGAAGTCCAAAGATTAAAGATATTATTATCCATATATAGATATATCTTTTTTCTTTAGTTTTTATATCTAAATTATCGTATAAAAATATTTTATCTAAAAAAGTATATAAACCTAACTTTAAGCCCTCTTCCCCGAGTAAATCCCATAATAATATTAAAATTATATCTTTAAATACAATATCTGAATTTTCAAATTCAACTATATTTAAATTTATATTAGTTTCAAAAAACATATCTACAAAATCTATCATAAAAAATGAAATTACAAAATCAAACAAGATTACTACTAATATATACTTTAGCGATTTATAGATACTTAATTTTATTTTTCTTGTCTTATACATATTAAAATATAAAATAAAAAAATAAACTGGGCTTATAATTGACAATAATAGCGGAAATGAAATATTTAATATATCTATGATAAATTCAAAATTAAAATAAATTAATATCTGAAATAAAACCATTATAACTGAATAAATCGAGATAAATTTTGACAATCTATATATCTTTTTATTTTCCATAAACTCTCCTTAAATTCAAATAAAAATAAGCCTAAGCTTTAAACTTAGACTTATAAATTTAATTTACCTCTACCATTTCTACTATCGTCTGAGGATTTTCCTTATCCACAAAAAACTTATAATTTAAATCCCCTATCTCACTCCAGCCGTCATTAGGTATAATTCCTGCCAATACTAAACCATCTAAAATAAATTTTGTAGTAGATATGATATTATCCTTATCCGTTCTTCTATCCTTACATTTAAAGGTAATATTCAAGTCGATTTTCTTTTTAAAAGGCTTTAAATTTTGGGCAAGACAGTAATAAGCAACCATCTCGGTATTATCTCTTTTTAGCCTTGCTCCTATGTATCTATTACTCCTATTAGCTCCGATAACTTTATTCATACTCGAAAGTATTCCATCAATAACTAATTTCTGCTCCATTTTATCACTCTCTATTTATATTTTAATATTCATGTTTAAAATTATACAATGTATTTTTAAAATTGTATAGGAATATTTGTTCTAACTGTTTTGTTCTATATTAAATGATATACTAAATTATTTATTTTTCAAGTGTATCTATTTATTAACTTCCATGATATAATTAATTAAGGGTGAAATAATATAAACGAAAAACAATTAAAAGAAAAATTTGAAAAATGTACTGAAAAAACTTTTGAAAAGTTTCAATCAGATTACTTTGTAAACTTAAATAAGATAAATAATGATGGTATTATAAGTCAGGATGAGTTAATAAATACAAATTTAATCTCATCGATAGAATATGCCAATAATTTAATATATGATATTTTATATGAATTTTTTATAAAAGAATAAATCAGTAATAAAAAATAGCGATAAATACATATCGCTATTTTTATTTGCCTATTTTTAATTTATTTTAATATAAACTATAAAACTCTGAACCTAAAGCATCAGCTAATATCATAGCATCAAATACTTTTTTAGGTGTCATTTCATCTGGTAAGTTATGTATAGACTCACCTTCTGCACAAGCTTTTGTAGCAGCTATCATTAAATCTTCTCTATCTTCAATACCGATTTCCTTTAAAGTAATAGGAAGTCCTACGCTATAACAAAACTCAATTACTTTATCAATTTCGTCCTGATTAGCTCCCTCAAGTATCAGCTGAGCTATAGTTCCATATGCAACTACATCTCCATGCATAGATTCATTTCCTTCTATTCCACTAACTCCGTTATAAATAGAATGTGCTGCAGCAAGTCCACCATTATCAGCTCCTACTCCACTTAAATAAGTTGCAGCTTCTATAATAGCATCTACTGCTGGAGTAACTATCTTTCTTTCAACAGCAAGTTTAGCTTGTAATCCGTATTCTAAAAGAGTCTCAAAGCACAATGTACATAGAGCTCCCGCTGCATTTGATATACCGCCTTGTTCAAGACTTAGTGAACCTGTTCTCTTAGCAGCTCTCCACTCAAAATAAGTAGCTAAAGCATCGCCCATACCAGCAACTATGAATTTTACAGGTGCATTTACTATAATATTTGAATCTACAATTACTATATCTGGATTATTTGGATAGAATATGTATTTATTAAATGAGCCGTCGTCGTTGTAGATTACTGAAAGTCCAGTACATGGAGCATCTGTAGCTACTATGGTTGGCAATATTACCACAGGTCTATTTGAATAATAAGCAGTAGCTTTAGCAGTATCTATAGCTGAGCCTCCGCCTAGACCTACGACTACATCTATATCATCCTCTTCGACAATTTGTTGCATTTTTTCAATTTCTGATACGGAACTTATACCGCCAAATATTTCATATCTTCTCTTTGCATCACTTTCGCCAAAACTTTTTTCAATAGATTCTTTACAATATTTATATCCACTCTCTGAAGCTATAAATAAAAATGATTCTCCTAATTCTTTAGTTTCTTTATAAAAACTTTCCATAGCATATGCACCTTGTAAATACTTGTGAGGTGCCCTTATTAATTTTAATTCGTCCATAAATTCTCCTCCTAATATAGTTTTGATAAAATCCGTATGTAGTTCTTTAATAATTTAGTATCTTAAAATAGATTTCTAAAATACTCCATAAAAATTTTACCCTTTAATATATAATACAAACTCGATTTATTATAAATTATGAAAATGATTTCAATATAAATATTTATCTAAATAAAATTACTTATAAATATTTCAAATAAAATTTACTATAAATTTATTATAACAAAGTAAAAGCAAATATAAAACATTTGCCCTCAATTCATCAAAAATAACTAGACTTTATTTTATAATATATACTTATTTGCTTTTTTGTTCTTTATTAAAAAAACAAAGTTTTTATAGGTGAATATTTAAATATTATTGGGTATAATAATTATAATCTTATTTATTAACAAGAATAAATATTATACTCAATTAACTTAACCTTATAGGAGGTAAAAAAATGAAATTAGTTGTACTAGGAGGAGCTGGATCTCAAGCTCTCTATGGAATTCGTGATTTAATAAATCATGATAGTGTTTTTGATGAAGTTATAATATCATCAAGAAATCTAGAAAAAAATGAAAAGATTGTAAAAGAGCTAAATTCTCCCAAAATCAAAGCTGCAGAAGTTGATGTAACTGACGAAGAAGCACTATATGAACTAATCAAAGATTGTGATGTAGTAGCTAACTGTACAGGCCCCTACCATCTATTTGCTAAAAAAATTATAGAAACTACTATAAAAGCAGAAAAACATTATGTAGATTTTTGTGATGATATAGAAGCTTTTAATGAAATCTTTAATTCGGATTTAGTAGAAAAAGCTAAAGAAAAAAATCTAAGCATGATTATGGGACTTGGAGCTAGCCCTGGATTTTTATCTATTTTAGCTTGTAGTGCAGATAAAAGATATTTCGACTCTCTAGATGAAGCTATATTTTATTTTGCTGCCGATGAAAAAGAACCAGGTGGACCTGCAGTATTAGGCCATATGTTAGAATGTATACATAATGCTCCTTATATTGAAAATGGCAAATTACATCAAGAACCATCCTTTTTAAAAGAATGGGATTTTGATTTTGGAGAGCCTTATGGAGTAAGAAAAGTAAGTAGAATTGGACATCCAGAAGTATTTACATTTCCTAGATATTATGAGGATATTGAAAATGTTTCCATAAGATTTAGTTTAGAGCCAGTATCAGCTTATGAAGGTTTTAAAAAAATTGGACTTTCTGGATTGACTTCTGAGCAAAAACTAAATGTAAAGGGCAATGAAATATCCCCTAGAGATTTTGCTTTAGCTGTTTTGGTAGCTCAAAAAATGTCTCGACCTCAAATGAGCAAAGATGAACTAGATGAATTTCTACAAGGTGTAACTGCCTGTGCTGCTGCAGAACTACACGGTAAAAAAGATGGAAAAGAAAGAGTTTATATAGGTAGAGTAGCTGGAAATATGGCTCCTTTAACTGCTGTCCCTTTAATTATAGGTGCAGAAATGTTAGCTAAAGGAGAAATAAATAAAAAAGGCATATTGGTAGCCGAAGAAGCTATAAAAAATTCTGAAGAATTTGTAATAGAAACTGTAAAACGCATTAGAGATGATGGTTTTAATTTTAAAATAACTGAAGACTTAACATTAAAAGAAGATTTTTAAATATAATAAAAAAAGAGACTGTAATAGGTCTCTTTTTAATTTCTCTTAGTGTTAAATTTACTTCTCAACATCTTAAAAGACACTTTATTTAAATCGCTATCATTTATCTTAACGGCAATTTCATTACCACATTTCGGGCATTTAATTATTTTTATATCTTTAGATAAATCGACTTTCCCATCTATTATCCTAGTTAAGTACATATTTAATAATCCACCTTTTCCAATCTTTTGGTAAGTGAAAAGTTCTTTCTTACATAATCCACAGGAAATAACCATCTTAAAACTGCCTTTTATTTTCTTATAGTAGGGATTTTTATATTTCAAATTATCACCTCTATATTTTATGATAGCCTATTTTTCAAACTTTATCCATAAATAAAAAAGCCTAAGAATAAATCTTAGGCTTAAAAATTTATAAAATTTTATTTATCTCTTAAATTAAATTTATCAATAAGATATTTTACACCTATCATTGAAATAATAAGTGCTAACCAACCTTTTTTCTTAGGTTCATTTCTTTTAATTTCGTTTTTTCTCATAACTAACTCCTCCTTATAGCCTTAAATATTCCTAGGAAAATAACCGATCCTAGAAAAGCTACACCTAGTGAATAAAGACTAAATGTTTGTACTCCTGCTTTATTAAAGAAATTCATTACAAAACCACCAATAACAGATCCTATAATTCCAACTACTATATTAGCAAGAGCGCCCATTTCAGCATCAGTTTTCATAAATAAACTAGCTAGCCAACCTGCTAACGCACCTAATATAATCCAAGATAAAATACCCATAAAACACCTCCACAAGTTTTCTTTAATATTCAATATTTTAATATTTTCTAAATTCAATAAAGTTTAATATTTAAATTTCTTATATACTAATTTACCCTTAGGATTTTTATACAAACATTTTATGTATAGAAATTCAATATATTTATTCAAATTTATATAAAATTTAATATTTTTTGCTATTCTTTTAAATTATTTTAATATAAATTAGATAATATAAAGATAATTTAACATAAAAATATTTTTTCTTAAAAAGCAAAAAATGTTAGAAAATAAAAATCGTAAATTAAAATACAAAATATTTTAATAATTATAACTAATTAAATATATATTTATTTACCTCTTAATAAAAAGATTATTTTAAAAAAGACTATTATATATTAAATATGATAAAAAGATTATATTGTAATATTTACGAAAATGTAATATTTATATAGAGAAATACTTTTTTTATGTCAAAATATTTACTTTTATTAATAATGAGAGTATAATACATTATGTTGTTAGAAATACAAAGACAAAATATCTTTGCACCTTTAGCTCAGGTGGTAGAGCAACTGACTCTTAATCAGTGGGTCCAGGGTTCGAATCCCTGAAGGTGCACCAATCACACATTGGAACATTGAATTTTTAATTCATTGTTCTTTTTTTATTTTATAAAAAACTAAAAAAAGAGAGGATATTATCCTCTCTCTTTTAATATCTATTTAATTATTTTTTCTTTTTCTTGTCTTTATTAATATATTTAGATAATATCGAATTCATTTTTTCTAATTGCTCTGAATTAAAAGCTCTTTTAGGTAAAAACACAAAACCTGATTCTTCTTCAAAATAGAAAAATTCGTCATCTTCCTTGATATTTTTAAATTCGCTAAAAGCAAAATCTCTTCTAAGCCCATCATTTATTATAGCTAATCCATCCTCGATTATATAAATATTGTATTCGCTTTTAAATTCTTCTTTTGATTTATATAATTTTCTTGGATATCCAAATAATTGATAAACTAAAAAAGATAATCCGATTACTGAAACTATTCTAAGTATAACTCCCAATGTACTATCTAAATAGAAAGATAATATAAAAGAAGCTGTAAAAAGTGCTAAATCAAATATTCTAATCTTTTTTAATTTTAGTAGTGCACTTCTTATACCTTTATAAAACTCTTTTTCGCCATACGTAAATTCTATTTCCATAATTAACCCCAATCTAACTATTTTCTTGAAAAATCTATAGGTATTCTTTTATTTTTCTTAAATTCTTTCTCCCAGACATCAACCATTGAATCCGTCGCCCATTCTGTCATAACTATAGTATCTGAATGCTTTATCGGCATAGCTTTTAATATATCGTTACTGCTAATGCCTTTTGTCAAATCGTATATAACTAACTCATTATTATTTTGAACTACTAATAAATTGCCACCTGGTGATGTTACAGCGTCAATGGTATATGGTATAGACTCTTTTATTTTGCTCCACTTAAATTTTAGCTCATTATTTTTTAATATGTCTATTGTAGGCATCAAGTCTATATCGAAATCTTTTTGTATATAGCCATCCTCTGTTACATAAGCTAAATTACTTGCAAATACCCATTTACCATTGTTTCTATGAATTCCTACATTAGTTTCATAATTATATTTTAATATATCTTCTTGATTTGAATCTATTTCTTTATTTCTAGGTATATCAAATATTTTATTTAAATCTTCAATATATTTTTCTCTGCCCTTTTTACCCGCTATTTCTTCAATGCTTAAAGGTTTATTTAAATCTAGTTCATCTAAATTATGAATTTCGTATCTTTTTATCCCCTTTATCTTTTCCTCTGCTCTCTCTAAAGAAAGATATTCAGAGTCTATATAAGTTATATTTATAGGCGATTTAGAAACTAATTTATTTTTATTATCCGTTTCTTTTATCTTACCATTAGCATCATAATTTAATTGATGAGAGTCTATTACATCCTCTCTTTTTCCATCCTTATAATAAGTTTCCGAATCTACTTTCCAATAACCTTGTTTTCTCGGTACATATAAGCCATCTGTTAAGTAAACTCTCGCATCTTCAGTTGAATTTTTAACTATAAGATAAGTTCTGTATTTATAAGTTGGATTTTCTCCACTACTATTTTCATCTTTAGACTTTATTCCAAGTAAAAGAGCTATATTTTCTTCTTCAACTATATCGTCCAATATACCTTTATTGCTCGATTTATATTCGCTTTTATATTTTTTTACTAAATCTTGATCTACATAATCAGATTCTTTTTTTAAATAGTAAAATACTCCATCATAAGGAAGTAAAATATTATTTTTTTCTTTATCTATTACAAATATGTCCTGATAAAATCTCTGCCCATCTAATATAGATACTATCTCATAATCTCTATCCTTTATCTCTTGAGCAATCTCCACTGTATTATATCTATATTCCATATAAGATTTTCCATTTACATATTTTGACCTAAATTCAGGAACTACTGTATATCTATCGCCAAAATTTACTAAATCTGTATCTATATATAATTTTGGATGTTCCGATATATCCTTATTTATAATCTCATCTCTAGGATATTCAGGGTCTATAGATTTAGTAGCAACAACTTTCCAAGTCCCCTCTAAAGGAACTTCTAAGTTTTTAGGCATTTTTACATTTTCCATAGATTCTTCATTATATGTTGTTCGGCTACAAGATGTTATAAGTAAAATCAGTAAAAATACTATCGACATTAATTTCAATATTTTATTCTTCATCTATATCACCCTTTGGTAAAACAACTTTTATCTTAGTTCCTATTCCCACCTTACTAGTGATTATCATATCTCCTTCATGAAGTTTTATAATTTCTTCACATATTGATAATCCAAGACCTGTATGAGAATTACTGTCTTTTCCTTTATAGAATTTACCAGTAATCAGAGAAATCTCTTCGTTATCTATACCTATTCCAGTATCTATAACCTCTATCTCAATACTCTTTTCTTTTTGAGTGAGATTTACCATTACTACACCGTCTTCTTTTGTAAATTTTAAGGCGTTATCTATAAGGTTTATTAAAACTTGTTTTATTCTATTAGGATCTATCTCTAAAAATATAGGTTCTTCATCATAATTAATCAATAAGTCTATACCCAAAGATTTAGCTCTAGGTGTAAGCTGTTTAACTATTCTTATAGCTATTTCTGTAAGATTTGATAGTGATTTTTCCAAAGTTATTCTTCCCGAAGTAAATCGAGAAAAATCCAATAAGTCCTCTACCATATCGCTTAACCTCTTACATTCTCCCTTTATAATCTCTAAACCTTCGTTTAATAACTCTTTATCCTCTAAGTCATAAGCTAGTGTATCTGCCCATCCATATATGGCTGTAAGAGGCGTTCTAAGCTCATGAGATACCGAAGATATGAAGTCATTTTTCAACTGCTCTTTTTCTTTTATATTATCAGTCATAAAATTAAGAGTTTCCCCTAGCTTGCTAATTTCATCATAACTGTTTACATCGGCTTGAGCTGAAAAATTTCCCTCTGCAAGTTTTTCTGCAACTTCGATTAATTTTTTTATAGGTTTTACTATGGTATTTGCCATTATAATACTCATAGATATAGTTATCGCAAGAACTACAAGTCCAAAAGTTAAAAATACAATATATTTACCATAAATTATTCTATCTACATCTTCAAGAGAAGTTATCAACCTAATAATTCCAATCTGTTCACCTTTAGAAAATAAAGGCTTAGATACAGACATAACTTTAAAGTCAGAGTATGGAATTTTACCAATATACTGACCTTCATCGCCCTTTTTAGCTTCTTCTACATCCGAGTATTCTAAGGTCTGCCCAGTATCTGAACTTGCAATACTATCAAAAATTACAACCCCTGAATTATTTAAAATCTGAACCTGTAGATTACTTCGTCTGTAAAATTGATCTTTATCCTGTATTATTACATCTTCCAACTGAAAGTCAGTTAAATTTGTATTATACTGTTCTGCAGAATATCTAATTTCACTCTTTAATATACTCGCAGTCGATGAGTAATAATAATATTTAACCGTATACATTGAAAATAATTCAAAAACTACTACCGTTATTAAAGTCAGTAATACAAAATAACCAACTATCTTATTTTTTATGCTATATCTCAATATCTCTCACCTAATCACATTTCCAGCGATATCCAGTTCCCCAGACAGTTTCTATAAATTTCGGCTTTTTAGAATCATCCTCTATTTTAGAACGAAGTCTTCTGATATTTACATCTACAGTCTTAGTATCTCCAACGAATTTCTCGCCCCAGTTTAAATCTAATAGTTCATTTCTTGTGAATGCTTTATCAGGATTTTCCATAAATAAAGTTATCAAAGATAATTCTGTTGGTGTAAGTTCTATTTCCTCGTCATTTTTATAAAATGTCTTTGAATATAAGTCTAGTTTAAAAGGAGGTTGAATTATTACATCTTTATTTGCTTCCTCTTCTTTTTCTTTGCCTTTATCAAGTCTTCTAATCAAAGATTTTATTCTTAAAGCTAATTCTCTCGGATTAAATGGCTTGCTTAAATAGTCATCTGCTCCTTGCTCTAAACCAACTATTTTATCATCTTCTTGGGTTTTAGCAGTAAGCATTATAATACCTATATGAGGTGCTTTTTCTCTAACTATTTTACAGACCTCATAGCCATCTATACCAGGTAGCATTATATCCAATAAAACCACTGTCGGGTCTTCTGCCAATGCTTTTTCTACACCTATTTCTCCAGTTTCAGCTTCTATTACTTCAAAGCCTTCCCTCTCTAGATTAATTTTAGTAAACTTTCGTATATTTTCCTCATCTTCTACTAATAAAATTTTATACATATTCCACCTCTCAGGTTTTTGATAATATTGTTGCATCTAATATACATATTAAATGAAATAATACTATATATCAATAACAGACTCATTATTTAGCCCGTCAATAAACCTATCTAAAATATCCTCTAAATTATTTTTCTCAAAATCATTAAATTCAATTTCTTCTTTATATTTTTTTTGTAAATTCTGTATTTCAAGAATTATTTTTTTATCTTTAAATATATGCTCCATTACATAGCCATAGAAAATTAACTGATATTTATATTTTTTTATAAGCATACTTTTATTTAAGCTAGATAATTTATAATCTATTATCTTTATAGTATTACTTTTTTCATCAATTTCCAATCTATCTATGATACCTACAAAGGTATTATTTTTAAAATTAAAGTGAAACTCTAACTCTTTATGGACTTCTTTTTCTTCAAAATCATTTAAATATATAAAATTCTCAACAAAATTTACAAAATAAACTTTATAAGTATCATTTAAATTAAATTCGTTTAAAACCTCAGTCAATAATTTATCTTTGTCCATGCCTAGCTCATATTTTTCGGCAAATCTATGGACTATCTCCCCTCTTAAAAATCCAGGCATTTCCATTTTTTTATCTTCATCTATGTTGCTTTCTTCATATTTTTTAGATTTATAGTAATAATTTTTATAAAAATCTTCTTCTGAATTTATATATTCTAAAACCATAGAAATACTTAATGTATTAAAGCTTAAGCTATCGTCAGGCTTTTGTTTATATATCAAATCGAAATTATCTAAATTAAGTAGATTTTCATCAAGACTTTCTCTAGTTTTTAATGTTAAAGATTTTTCCTCATCTTTTTCGATTACATTTTCTATAAGTCTAGCTTTATCTTCTTTTATTAAATAGTTCATTTCATCATAAATAAAACTTTTATAAGCCGATTTTCTTCCGACAGCACCTAAAACTAATTCGTCTTTAGCTCTAGTCATAGCTACATAATAAACATTGTCCATCTCTATAACTGAGTCTTCTTCTATACATTTTTTTATATCGGCATAGAATGCAGGTGCATATTTTAGTTTAATTCCAAAGCCTTTTTTATAATGGTATAAAAATAAATCCTTTACAACTACAAATTTTTTATTTATATTAGGCACTATCGTTCTTTTAAAACCTAGCCCTTTAGAGCCATGTATAGTCATAAATTTTACAACATTACTATCCTCATCTTCTATCTGCATTAAACCTTCTTTTTCATCAGCTAATTTATAATCATTTATAAATTCGAGAAGATTTTTACCTTCTAAATCATACTTTCTAGATATTCTAATCAATTTATATATATTAGCCTGACTTTGATAATCGTCATTTATATAATTATATTTTTCTAAAAGGTTATAATAATTAATAATTTCATTAATTATTCCACTTATACCACGATATTTATATAAAAATTCTAATTCATCTATCTTCTGATATAGATCAAATATAGAATTATACAGGTTTTCTGTAAGTAAATTTTTATACTCTTCAATATCTTTTATACAAATTTCATCTTCTAAATTTGTAAATAAAGAGTATATTTCATTTTCATCAATGCCATACACCGGAGAAACTAATACACCTAAAAGTGCCAATCTATTATCTCTGTCATAGATTAACTCTAGATAATTGAATATATCCATAACTTCTGGTTCACTAAAAAACCCTGTTGAATTTAGACTGTAAAAAAGAATATTATTTTCCGATAATTCTTTTTCATATAAATCCTGTCCTGACCTAGATCTAACCAATATAGTGTAATCGCCAGGTTTCTTATCGTTATATATGATATTATCTTTTAAATATGAAGCTACAATCTTCGCCTCATATTCTCTATTTAATTTACTATCATCATTATTTATAATTACAAAATTATTTTTATCATCTCTTTTATTGAAAGCTTCTAATTTATCATATCTTCCTTCCATCCTACGAGAATAGATTTCGTTTATAGGGTCCATAATATCTTCTTTTGATCTAAAATTATCTTTAAATACAATAATTTCGCCACCAGTATTTTTTATATCTTCTCTAGTTTCGTCAAATACATTAATATTCGCCCCTCTAAATCCGTATATAGATTGTTTAGGGTCTCCTACTACAAATAAATTGTTTCTATCTAAAACAGAGTCTTTTGAACAGAGTTTATATATAATCTCTTTTTGAAAATCATTAGTATCTTGATATTCATCGACCATTATATATTTATATTTATCCTGTAATTTAGAAAGCACATTTTCATTTTTTAATAATTTTATAGTATAATGCTCTAAATCATTAAAATCCAAGCCTCCAAGAGCTAACTTTTTCTCTTTTATTCTATTATCTATATCTAATAAAACATCAAAAAATTGTACATAAGTATCTATATAGTCTTTCTCATGACGTATAAAAGCTTTTTCTATCAACTCTTTTATATAGTCATAATTTTCTTTTACTGCTTTACAAGAACCTAGATTATCATAAACATATGCTAAAAATTTATAATCGCATTGTAAATTCCCCTTTAATACCTGTTGAGATTTAGGTTCTAATAGAGTATTGTATCCTTTAATGCCTCTTTTTGGATTCTTTTTCTCTATAATATCTTGTAGTAATTCAAAAACCACATTTAATTCTTCAACTATTTCATCTATATAGTTTTTGTCGTCTATACTTTCAAGTCTTTCAATAGTAGAAACTTTAAGACTTTCTAAATCGTCTATTTTAGATTTTGACTCTAAATAAAAATTTCTTATATGGTCAACTATTTCATCTGGATCATATTCTTCAGTAGCCATCATTAATTTATTTATAAATTCACTTTTTTCTAAATCTTCACCTATAACTTCTACTATCGCCTCATCTAATATCTTTTTTGATATCTTCTCATCTAACACTTGAAATTTTGGGTCGATATCTAAATAATATGAGTTTTCTCTAATTATCTTTCCGCAGAGACTGTGTATTGTAGATATATTTGAATTATCTATATCCTCATATATTCTAATAAATTTTTCTTCAGCTTCTTCCATAACAAGCTCTTTAACTCGAGTTTTCATCTCATTTGTAGCTTTTTTTGTAAAGGTTATAGCTACTATATTGTCAACTTCTTCCCCTTCAGTTAAATTACCATTTTTTAAGATATTTACATATCTTCTAGTAAGAACTTCCGTTTTTCCAGTACCTGCTCCAGCATTTACACATACATTTTTATCTATTATATCTACCGCTTTTTTCTGGTTTTCAGTTAAATTCATATAGCACCTCCCCTTCTATATTCGCAAATTTTTCTGTAATCACATATTTTACAATCATCTTTAATCTCTGTACCTATATTAAATTTCGCATCCTCTATATCTTTAACTATGGTAAATACTTTTTCTTTAGTCAATTTTTCAAAATTTCTTCTAGCCTCTAAATCTAATACAGATTTAGCATTGCTATATTTACTGGCAAAGTCATCCATAATAAAAAATTCACTTATATTGCTTCCCCTCATAGTCATATACTTACAACCGACTACATTTTTTACAAAAGAATAAATTGGAAATTGTAAAGTCTTGTCTTTTTCAAAATCGCCTAAACTCTTCCCAGAACTTTTGCCTAGTTTATAATCGACTAATATTTTATTGCCACTATTATCCATATCAATTCTATCGATAAATCCATGTAATTTTATGCTTTTATCACTTTTAAAATCATCTAAAATAATTTCAAATTTCTTTTCAAATTCCTCAGGATAAAATTTTCTATTATATAGTGAAAGATATAGTATATCTTTTTCTATTAAATCTTTCGCTAATTTTTCATAAATATATATATAATTTTTAACCTTAGCGTCCATTATTGAGTATCCTAAATTTAAAAAGCCTTCTTTAAATCTGTCCAATAAAAATGCTTCTTCTATATTGCTAAGCTCTATATTATTTCTAGTGTCTATTTTCTTTATATTATCTTCTTTGTAAAATCTATAGTACTTCTCTAAAACCTCATGAAATACAGTTCCTATTGAACGCATTTCAAAACTTTTATCTCCAGTATAAATTTCTTTTACCTTTAAAACATATTTATAATAGTATTGTTGAGGGCATCTTTGATATGTCTCTAGTTGAGAAACACTGTACCTATGATTTTCAAAATTTAATTTATGTTTTTTTAAAGTCTCATCGTCAAAAAGTATGTCCGATTCTCTATGTTTAAAATTAGATTTTATCTTGATAATATCGCTATCAAATATACAATTTATTTTTTCATCATCTATATCATCTAAATTATAAGAAGATATAAATCTCTTAAAATCGTTAATAGTAGATATTTCCTCTTTTGAAGGCTTTAAATAGCTCTTTATATCGTAATTTTCCTCTACTACTTCTGCCTTTGATTTAATTTCATCTATATATTTTGACTGTAATTCGTCATCTTCTGTATTATAAGATAAATATAGTTTATTTTCTGCTGTAGATATAGCCAATAAAAACCTCAACAAATCTCTTATATTTTCATCTTTTTGTGAAAGTATATCTATGCCTATATTTTTTAATATATCCACATTTATTTCATTATAAAAGAAGTTATAATTTTTCTTAGATGGAAAATTATTTTCGTTCATACCTAATATATAAATATTTTTCGTATTTAATAGACGCATAGTTGTAGTGTCTTGTATTTTTACACCTTTATCGTTATTTAGGTTTTCACTTATCTTATAGCTTGATATTATTAAAGTCATTATATTTATAAAATCTTCTGAATTCATCTCTTCAACTAAATTTCTATACTGACTTTCTAATCTTTCAAGAAGCTCTAAAAAGTTTTCTGCAGATTTATAAAATAAGGATAGTTCATAATCAATAATTTTATTTTCATCTTTTAAATTAATTCTGTCTAATGTAACTTTTTTTATATTTTTAATTATTTCAAAATTATTTCCAGATAAAATTGAATTATAAACTGTTTCTATTTTATTAATTATCTCTAAATAATTGTAATAATTGATATCATCTTTTAAAACCTTTAAATTTTTATAATCATCAAAAGTATTTAAATTGATACTACTTATATGTCGCTTTAAACTATAAACCATATCTTCATCAAATTTAAATATATCTGAAAATTCCAATAGAGAAGTCAAATACTCTCTTACCGTACAATCTAGACACATAATTTCTTTTATCTGAGAAAATAGCTTATAATCTAATAAACTTTGTTCGATATTTTTTTCATATGGTATATTTTCTTGTTCTAAGGATAAAATCAACTCTTTTAAAAATTCATTTTTATTATTTACAAGAATTGTAATATCTTTAAAATCGATTCCCTTTTGTATATCTCTTTTTATCTCTAACATAAGTTTTTTTACTTCAAGATAAGAATCGTCGCATTTAACTATCTTTATATCACTATCACAGCTATAGTCTTTACTGCTAAACAAAGTAGTGCTTAAATATTGAAAATTATTTTTTTTGCTTTGGATAGTATTTTCTTTAAAACCTAATCGTTTTAAATTATCTAAAGTTTCTTTTATTATAGAAAAATCTTCTGCTCTAGAATTGTGAAGATATATATTTATATTTTTATTATCCTCTGCTAATTTTTCTATTATCTTATATTCAATAGATCTAAATTCAAAAAAACCATCTATATAAATGTCTTTTACACCTTTTAAATCGTCATTTTGTAAAATATATTTATAAAAATCATATTTATCTTGAATGCTATTTTCTTTTAGTATTTTTTCATATTCTTTATAGCATATTGATATAGAATATAAAGAAGATTCCTGTGGAATCTCCTCTTCAAAATCAATATTGCTTTTTAAAGAACCTTTTAACATATTTATATATTCAAAACATATATTAAAAAACCCATCGGATTTATAGAAATTATTATCTGGCAATTTATTGTTTTCAATACATCTATTTATAGCTAGTTTTACAGCTATCTTTTGTACTTCATCTTCCATTCTATCGTTTATATTTTTCAAATTACCTTTATTTATAACATCATCAAAGGTATAAATTTTCAGATTATAGACAGCCGGAACTTTTTTTAATATTTTATTTCTTAAATATGTTATAAGTCGTCTATTTGGCAATATAACCAAGAAATCGTAATTATTATTCTCAATTTTTTCCAATAAAATATCGCTTATATTTTCAATCGACTTATTTGTAAATTCTTCTGTATATAAATTAAGCATATTTTAACAAGTTCTCCCCTTACCAATAGTTTCTCTAATTATAGAATTATTAGGTATTATTGAATCATCTTCAATAGATACAAAATATTTTAACAGTGAAGACAATCTTTTTATTTCCTTATAATTTTTATTTGATTTATCGTAATCTTTAAATAATTCTATAGCATATTTTTTTATAACTGCCAATTCATATATCAATGAAGAGTCCATAGCTACATCTGCAAAATCTTGATATGGGAAGATAAATTTAGTTTCTCCCGCTCTAACTTTCGGCCATTCGTTTAAAGTGCTTTCTATATTTGTACCTCTAAATTGGTTATCTCTTACCATTCTTCTAAGAAGTCTAACATCTGAACTTGAAATTCTATTATGAGCATCGATATTTAACTGGGTCAATGCTGAAACATAAATTTTAAATTTATTTTTATCTGGAACTAATTTTGTAAGTTTAGGATTTAAAGCGTGTATTCCTTCGATTATTACGATACTGTTTTTACTTAATTTAATAAATCTTCCTGATTTTTCTCTTTTGCCTGTAACGAAATTAAATCTAGGTAATTCAATTTCTTCACCTTCAATTAAAAGCATTAAATCTTCATTAAATTTTTCTAAGTCGATAGCTTCTAATAATTCATAGTTTCTCTCACCATTTTCATCAATAGGTGTATCTTCTCTATTAACAAAATAATCGTCCATGTGGATAGGTATAGGCTCCATACCTCTTACTCCTAGCTGTACTGATAGCCTATGAGCTAAAGTAGTCTTACCTGATGAACTAGGACCTGCTATTAAAACCATGTCTGCATCTTCATCTTTAACTATAGAATCAGCTATATCGGATACTTGATTTTCAAAATAAGCCTCTGCTACCTGTACTAAAAAATCTATATCATTATTTAGAATTTTTTCATTTAAATCGCCTATAGAATTAATATTTAAAGAGCTCATCCATTTCTTTGAATTTGAAAATATTTTAGCTAAAGTTTTTTCTTCTCTAAACTCTGGAACTTTACCATTACTTTTAGGTGTTGGTATCATAACCATAACTCCAGGGTAGTAGCTTATAACATTAAATTTATCTATAAACCCTGTAGATGGTGCAATATATCCATGAAATGTAAAGTAATGACCATTTACCTCATATACATTTACTTCATCAAAATCTAAAGTATCATATAGCTTTATTCTATCTTCGTAATTTTCTTTAGTAAATATAGTATAAGCTTCAGCTATATCTACTTTCTTACGTATAATTTTATAATCTTCTTTGATTATTTTTTTCATTTCTTTTTTTATTTCAGTTACTTTATTGTGTTTAATAGGTGTTTTACTATCTAGAGTTAAATATAATCCGTCATTCATAGTATGTTCTGCTACAACTAATTCATCAGGAAAAATCCTCTTTGCAGCAAGTAAAAAGACAAGCGTTGCAGTTCTAAATAAAATATCATATCCATCTTTAGTATTTGCATCAATAAATTCTAATTCCACATCTCTATTTATTTCTTCAAACATATTATGAACTGTGTTATCTATAATAGCGCCAACATATTCCTTAGTACCATTATCAAAATATGTAGCAATATCTAATAATCGTGTACCTTTATCAAAAATAGCTTCTATATCATTGTATTTAACTTTTATAGTTTCCATACCAATTCCTCCTATTAAATTAACAATTTGTTTTCAATTTTTTTAAATAATTCAGGCTCTTTTACCTCAAATTCTTTATTTGATAGATAAGAAAGATGTCCTTCCATATCATTGAATTTTATTTTTTTTGAATGTAGAAGTTGGCTATTAAGACCAAATTCTCTTCTCATTTCGTCATTTATTCTTCTATCACCATATTTTATATCTCCAATAATAGGATGGCCAATTTGTGCTAAATGGGCTCTTATTTGGTGAGTTCTACCTGTGATTAATTCAATATCTACTAAAGAAAAATCTCTATTTCCCTTTACTTTATTTATTTTAGTTTTAGATTTTTTACCAGTTTCTCTGGCATATACTTTATTTTTTTCTTCATCTTTTTCTAAAGCAATATCTATAGTTTGATTTTTTATATTTCCTACACAGATAGTAGAATAATATTTGCTAAGATTTCTATTTTGAAAATACTCATTTAAAAGTCTTAGTGTTTTTTGATTTTTACAGCCTATAAGTAAACCGCTAGTATTTCTGTCTAATCTATTGGCTAAAGCTGGTGTAAACGTCTTTTCTATACGAGGAACAAATTCTTTTTTGTCTATTAAATATTGAACAAAATAGTCGACTATATTTTTACCATAATCCTCTTTAGATGCAGCATGAGCTAATATACCTGCTTGTTTATTGATTATAGCTATATTTTCATCCTCATAAACTATATCCAAATTATAATCTATAGCCTTATACACCCTTTTATCTTCATACTTACTTAGAACTTCATCATAGATATAGATATTTATAATATCTCCTTCAAATATCATATCGCTAGGCTGTGCTCTTTTTTTATTTACTTTTATTTTTTTAGTTCTTATATATTTTTGAATAATAGACTTTGAAGCCTTTGGTAAATACTTATTCATAAATCTATCTAATCGCTGATTACTGTCATTTTTAGTTATAGTTATTTCTCTCATATTTTCCCCTTTTGTGTTATAATACTCTTGTACTATTATACATTAAAAACAGAATTACTTCATTCAAATAGAAAGGATTTAGAATAATAATGAGATTTTTAAAAGATACATTTTACGATATTAAACATTTTTTATTTATAATTTTTATATTGTTAGCAGCATTTTTTATAATAAAATATGAATTAACCGATTTATATAATAAAGAACCTATTTCAAAAAATATAGAAACTACTGAAAACGAAAAAAATTCAGAAGTTAATATTACAGGGGTTGCAAAAGAGGAACCTATAGAAATTTCTGTAACTATACCAGCTGAATCTACACTATTAGATATCTCTAAGATATTAATAGATACTGGAATAATAAAAGACGAGACAACTTTTGTTGAAAAAGTAAAAAGTGCTGGATTAGAAGGTAAGCTTAAAACTGGAGAGTTTAAGCTTAAAAGAGGACTATCCGATGATGAAGTTTTAGCACTTTTAAAAGAATAGTAAAAAAATAAAAAGCAGTGTAAATTTACACTGCTTTTTTTAATATCCTTGATTTACATAATCATCTATTACTGATTTTCTTATATCTTCAGAAAAAACATTGTTTTTTATCAAAATATTCTTTATTTCTTCATCCATAGAGTGAAGTATTGCCTTTTCATAATTTTTTATATAAATCTCATATAATTTTCCTCTAAGTCTCTCCGATTGCATATCTATATAATACGCTTCCATATTTTCATAATTTAATATATCTATAATTCGTTTTGTGGTTATATCTTTTTCATTATAATAATTTCTACATTTTCCAATTGCTAACTTATATTTATGTTGTTGTTTTTTATTAAATTTATATTTATTAGCTTCATTATTATAATATTTAGCTAATATATTTTAATACTGATAATTATATATCCCCTGTTCAAAGGAATCTATTTTAAGATAAGGTTTCATAGAAAGTCTATCTATTAAATTGTAATTTTCAAGTAAAAAATACTCTTTACTCATCTCACCATTATCTAATCTATCAATAATTTCTTTTCTCATCTCAATAAATTCTATTAATTTTTCGTAATCTGATTTCATGTTTAAATTTCTCTATCCCCTCAAAAAAGCACCCATAATAATATTATGGATGCTCTCGTAAACTCTTTTACTAATCTTGATAATGTACTTCTACAGCATTTTCTTTTAATTCAGCTGGCAATTCAGTTGCCTTTTTATTAAGTCCGATATAAAAATTAACTTCAAATTCTTTAGAAAGTACTTCTACCATATCAGATAATTTTTTAATAGTATCTTCATCTTTAAAATCTATGATTTCATAAATACCATCAATATAAATTTTTTCAATATCATAATCTCTAGATATAATTCCTGCTAAGAAACCATAAAGTTTATTGATACAGTCTATGTGAAAATCTGCAGCATTTATAAGTCTTACTTTGTGATCCAATGTAAATATATGAGAATCGTCGGTATCTATAAATACGATATTACCTTGTCTTTCTCTTTTATCCTTGTTTGCTTCATCGATTAACCATCTTGTCTTACCACTTCCTGATGGGCCTAATACAAATTTAATCATATAACCACACAACCTTTCTTTTCTTTTATTATATAATATTTCTGTTATAAATGCATCTATTATTTATAACATTCTCAATCCCTTATTATAATTATATCTATCTCCTTGGCGAATGTTTTCATCAATCATCTGATTATGAATCATATCTCTTATCTTCCACCAACTAGTAGACCAATTGCAAAATACAGAATCTTCTTTGGGCATTCTTCCAACTAATCTTTGGATAGCTATATTAGGATTAAGATATCTTAAGAATATTATAACATATTCTATATATTTTTCTAAAGAAATCGTTTCTATCTTTTTATTTAAATACATTTTTTCTAATTTAGTATTTTTTGGTATATAGAGTGAGTGAATTTTTACTTCATCAACTTCCATTATAGAAATAATTTTAGCTCCTTCAATTATGTCTAATTCATCATCCCAAGGAAGCCCTATTATCATATGCACACATATCTCAAACCCATATTTTTTTATTTTTTTAGATGCTAATAAAAAATCTGATAATCCATGAGCTCGATTTAATTTCTCTAAGCTATGATAATTTACTGTCTGAAGTCCTAATTCAAATACTATATCTATATTATATTTACCCTTTACCTCATATAAAAACTCAAGTTGTTCATCGTATATACAATCAGGTCTAGTTGATATGCTAATAGCTACTACATCATCGATAATAGCTTCATTAATCACCTTTTTAAATTTATCTATATCCATATAGGTATTGGTAAAATTTTGAAAATAAGCTATAAATTTTTTAGCTCCATATCTTCTGCTTATATAGTCTTTATTTTTATCTAGTTGTTCTCTCACAGGCATTTCTTCCGATAAATTTTCAAAAGAGCCACCTGTCTCACTACAAAATATACATCCTCCGTAAGCTACATTACCATCTCTATTAGGGCAAGTTAAATTTAATTTTATAGGCAATTTATATACTTTTTCTTTGTATTTATCTTTTAAATATTTACTATAAGGATAATAAAGTTCATTTTCCATCCTAAATAAATCCTCTTTTCTATTTTAAAAATATTTTCTCTAATTCTATAGCTACGCCACTATTGTTATTATCATATTCAGACACTTTATTTGAAATTTCTTTTATCGCCTTAGTTCCATTTTTCATAGCTATACCGCATCCTACTTTTCTTAACATATTAAAATCATTAGTTTCGTCGCCAAGAGCTATAGTATTTTTAAGATTTATATTTTTTAATTTCAGTAATTTTTCTACTCCGATTATCTTGTTAGCCTCTTTATTTAAACATTCAAACATAATTTTATCTTTTTTAAATATATTTAATACATGATTTTGACAGATAATATCTCGTTTATTTACTAAATTTCTAAATTCATCTACTAAATTTACATTTTCTATATAAACCATAGTCATAATATTGTTTAAATTCATTATATCGAAATCACTGTACTTAGATATATACTCTAAACTAGGAACTGATTGTTTATGCCATTGTACTTCATCTTTATCAGGTATAATTAATGATGTCTTAAGTTTTTGTTCATATATATGAATTACAGGATAAACTCCCAAATCTTTACCTATATCATATACTTCTTTAAAAACCCTTTGTGGTATTGGATTATAATCAAATATTTTTTCTTCTTTATTATCGGAAATAACAGCTCCATTATTAGCTATTAATGTATGCTTAAAACCTAATACATTTGTAAAATCAATAGCTCTAGGTAGAGCTCTACCTGTAGCAATTATAATCTCTATACCTTTATCTTTTACTTTATTTAAAATCTCAATATTTTTTTCAGATATTTTTTTATTATCATCTAATAATGTCCCATCTAAATCTATACATACTGCTTCATACATAAATAACCCCTACCATTATTTTAAAATAAGGCAAAGCCTAAGCTTTGCCTCATTATTACTCTTCTATTTCTTCTTCATCTTCATCCATAAACATTTCATGGAAAACTTCAGCTACATTGTTAAATTCTTCATCTGATTCGATGCTTTCTAATGAGAAAGTTTCTTCATCTTCTTTATCTTCAAAATATCTATAAAGTAAAACTTGTTCTTCTTCAAATTCAACTAATGCGATATATTCTGCACCTTCTGCTGGTACTTCGAAAATTCCAAGTACACCACATTCTAATTCTGAATCATCCTCTAAAGTTAAAGTTATAGTTTTCATTTCTTCGTGTTCATGATCATGGTCGTGATCACAACATCCATCATGACATTCATGGTCGTGATTGTGAATATGCTCTTCTGACATTAATATTACCTCCTTGAGTTTATTATATATCTATTACCCAATTATAAGACTTTTATTATTTTATAGTCTTAAGTAATTCTACAACATAATCATATACTTTTTGTGTAGAAGATATACTTAATTTTTCTTCTGGTGTATGAGCGTTGTAAATATTTGGCCCCATAGATATTATATCTAAATCAGGATATTTTTCTTCAAATACAGCACATTCTAAACCTGCGTGAATTACAGATATTTCAATATCTTCATTGTACATTTTTTTATACAAATCTGCTGCAATTTCTCTCAATTTAGATTCTTCAGAAAATTCCCAAGGATTATATCCTCCGTCAGTTTCTAAATCCATATTGTATTTATCAGCTATCCCTTTAAATATTTCAAAAATTTCTTTGCTCTTAGCTATTTTTGATGACCTTATAGATATAGTAATATCTGTTTCTTCCTCAGTCATATTAAATATAGCTACATTACATGAAGTTTCAACTATATCGCTATACTTACCTTCCATATAATTAAATACTCCATTTGGCATTTCGTTTAGGATATTTATTATACTATTAGTTTGCTCTTTAGACAATTGTTTTTTTACACTATCTAAAAATTTAATATCTATTAAAGCATCTTTTTCTATTTGTTTATACTTTTCGAATAATTCATTTAATAAATCTATATCTAAATCTTCTTTTGTAGTAATAATAATTTTTGAATCTCTTGGTATTGCATTATGTTTAGTACCAGCATCTATTTTTACCAATCTAAAATCTATTTCTTCTCTTAATCTTTCAAGTATTTCTCCGGATACTTTTATTGCATTTAAATAGCCTTTTGCAATTTCCATACCTGAATGTCCACCTCTAAATTCAGAGATATGCATTTCATAAGCTTTGTCCCAAGATTTTTCATATTGATTTTTAAATTTTAAATCAATTGTTTCTCCGCCAGCACAACCTGCAATTAATACTCCTTCTTCTTCTGTATCTATATTTATCATATATTTACCTTTAAGAAGTCCTTTTCTCAAATTATTTACTCCATCTAGTCCTTCTTCTTCTGATGTTGTAAATATTAATTCAAGTTCTGGATGCTCTAAAGTGTCGTCAGATAATATAGCAAGCCCCATAGCTATGGCAATACCATTATCTGCTCCTAATGTTGTTTTATTAGCGTGAATAAAGTCGCCTGTTTTTATTAATTCTATAGCATCTTTTTTGAAATCGTGATTTGAATCATTCGCTTTTTCACAAACCATATCCATATGACCTTGAATAATAACTCCTGGAGAATTTTCATATCCCTTTGTAGCAGGTTTTCTTATATATACATTATATTTTTCATCCTGCTCATATTCGCACCCGTTTTCTTTTGCAATAGATACTAAATAATCACTTACTTCTTTTTCATTATAAGAGCCTCTAGGAATTTGAGATATTTCTTCAAAATATTTAAAGACTTTACTATTATCGTATTTATAATCCATCTTAACACCTCAATTTAATTTATCAATCATAAGTCCTTTATCAAAATTTCCTGTTATTAATACTTCTTCGCCCTTATTAAAAGATATATCTTTATTGGTAAAGGCAGTATATTTTACATTTTCATATAGAACTTCGCCTGTATTATCTTTATTTATTTCTTTTATAACGATAGCTTTTTTACCTACTAAAGAATTATTCGCTAATTTTTCTTTAAAAAAAGTCTTCACTATAAAAAATCCTAAGATATTTAATACTAAAAATATTATTAATTGAAGTTTTAAATCTATTTTAAAAATATCTAATATCCCACAGATTAGAGATGTTAAAGTCAATACAATCCCATTGAAATTTCGAAATTTTGATTCGTATATTATCCCTATAACAAAGGATATCATCCAAACAATAAACAAATTCATTTAATTTCCCACCTAAAAAAGGGCATCTAGATGCCCTTTATTTTAATAGAATTTTTCGATTTTATAATCTTCTGCTATTTCTGAAACTTTATTTAAATAAACTTCTTGTTGTTTTAAAGCATTTAATTGTTGTTTTATTTGATCTTTAACTTCATCTAGTTCAGCATAGTCTTCTTCAGTTCTATCTGTAACTAATATTAAGTGATAACCAAATTGTGTTTGAACTGGAATAGAAACTTTATTTAATTCTTGTGTTAAAGCTACTAATTCAAATTCTGGAACCATTTGACCTTGTTGGAAAGTTCCTAATGCTCCACCACCATCTTTTGATGGACAGCTTGAATATTCTTTAGCTGCTTCTTCGAAAGTTTTTACACCATCTTCAATTTCTTTTTTGATTTCTTCAGCTTTTTCTTCAGAATCTACAAGGATATGTGAAGCAGTCATTGAAACTGGTTTTTTAAAGTTTTCTTTATGTGAATCATAATATTCTTTAACATCTTCATCAGAAATTTCGATGCCTTTGAATAATGAAGCGATAGCAAATTGTTTTAATATGCTTTCTTTTGATCTTTCAACTTCTTCTAAATATCTTTCTTCTTTGTCTAAGCCTTTTTTAACAGCGTCTAAATACATTAACTCTTGATTAACCATTTCATCAGCTATTCTATTGATTCCTTCTGGAGATCTAAATTGGATTCCTTGAGGTCCCATTAAGTCTATAAACATTTCAACTTCGTCTCTAGTTATTTCCTTTCCATCTACTATTGCAAGAATTTTTTCATCTGCCATTTAATTCACCTCTATAATTATTTTTTCAATTTTATACCATTTTTATAAAATGTTATTTTATTTTCTTTAAGCAATCTACCTACAGCTTTTTTAAAACTAGATTTACTCATAGAAAAGTTTTCTCTAATTATTGCTGGATCACTTTTATCATTGTACGGTAAAAATCCATTATTGTCTTTAAGTGTAGTTAATATTATCTCACTATCTCTATCAATCTCTAGATAACTCATTCTCTTTAAAGTTAAATTTATTCTACCATCTTCTTTTACTGAAGCAACTCTAGCTTGTATATCTTCCCCTACAACTATAATACCTTTTGCCTCATACTCCGGTAACATAGCTTCATACTTGCCATCTACTGCTATAAAAGCTCCTAAATCATCAACTATATTATAAACAATTCCAGTAACCCAGTCATTTTCTTTGTACTTTGAATCGTTTTTTAAATATTCTCTTATTCTCATAGTTGCACAAAGTCTACTTGACTTATCTATATATAAAGCGACTAAATATTTTCTTCCTCTTTTAATTTGAATAGTTTGTTCACTAAATGGAAGAAATAAATCTTTATCTAGTCCCCAATCTAAAAACGCTCCAATTTTAGTAATTTCTTTAACTTCAAGATGAGATATTTCATTTAATAAAATTTTAGGTGTTCTCTTTGTAGCTATAGGACGATTTTCACCATCTTTATAAACAAAGACTCTAACCTTTGAACCTACTTTATCATCATTTTCTATCTCACTTATAGGTAATAATATATCATCATCACGTCCAGAATTTTCAAGTCCTATATAAGCACCATTTTTTTGAATTCTTTTGATGATCATGTCTTGCATTTCACCTAAATTGTACATAATCTCACCTCCACATGACATTAATTATATCATAAACTCTAGCTTTTACATAATCTTTAATAATATACTCTTTTTTAAAATTTATTCAAAATTATCTAATTCGTATGTAAAACCTTCTCCTACAACTTCATTTACATAAGCTATTGAAACAAATGCATTTTCATCTACTTCTTTTATAAATTCTTTTATCTTTATATAATGACTTTTAGGTACTACTGTATATATAACTTTCTTTTTCTCGTTAGAAAATCCACCATATCCATAATATATAGTAGTTCCTCTATCCAAATATTCTATTATAAAATTATTTATTTTTTCACTTTCTTTGCTTATAATAGTCATCTGCACTTTTATATCTAGACCTATTAAAACCTTATCAACTACCACAGAATTTAATAATATACCTATAAAAGCATACATACCAATCTCAGGACTAAAAGCTACTATACCTAATGCTACAACAAATAAGTCTGCAAATAATAAGCCTTTACTTATATCCAAATGCAGATATTTATGTAAAATTTTAGCTATAATATCAGTTCCTCCTGTAGATGCTCCTTGATTTATAACAATAGATATTCCTACCGCTGTTATTACTATACCCACCATCATATTTAATAAAATATCATTTGTTAAAGGTTGAAAATTCGGGAATATATATTCTAATGCTATTATTATCGTAGACAATAATAAACTGGAGTATATAGTAAAACCACCAAATTCTCTTCCTATTAAAATAAAAGATAATACAAATAAAATTATATCTGTAATCATCATGAAAATACCTATTGGTATACTAGGAAAAAAATGATTCATAGAAAGAGCGAATCCAGATATACCACCTACTGTTAAATTTGAAGGCATTGTAAAAAAATAGAGACCTATTGAAGTAATAAAAGTCCCTAGTGTTATTATAAGGCCTTGTTTAACACGATTTTTATTAAACATATTTTACCCCCTTAAACTTAATTAAATTTACATCTAATTAAAATTATACACTAGAGACTTTTATATTAGCAATTTTTAATTGTTTTTCTATCA
>Ga0079226_10000456_pt1 | contig 28467 bp, 25 predicted proteins | sample Poulit2014_FD_76345 | JGI IMG/M metagenome (GOLD analysis project Ga0079226, IMG submission 76345) | Agricultural soil microbial communities from Georgia to study Nitrogen management - Poultry litter 2014 | ecosystem: Environmental > Terrestrial > Soil > Agricultural land | place: USA: Georgia...
CGCAAAAGAAGCCCTCCTGAAGTTTTCGTTTTAAATATTTTGAAAAATCCGTCACTAGTATTATATAATAATAATTGTAAAAGAAAAATACAAAAGGGGAGTTACATTTATGAAAGTAGAACTGTATGAAGCGACGGATCAAAATCCTAATCTGAAAGATTATGATGAAGCAGTCAAAAATTTTGACTGGAATGAAGTTGAAAAAAACTTTTCATGGTATGAAACAGGTAAATACAACATGGCTTATGAAGCAATTGATAAGCATGTTGAAAATGGACTGGCTGATAAAGTCGCGCTCCATTACAAAAATGGAGAAAGACACTCCTCCTATACTTTTGAAGAACTGAAGAAAGCGTCCAATAAAGCGGCAAATGTACTGAAGGATGAAGCAGGGGTTGTGAAAGGGGACAGAGTATTCATCTTCATGGCCCGCAGCCCGGAGCTTTACTTCTCGCTGCTCGGCGCCCTGAAAGTCGGTGCCATTGTCGGACCGCTGTTTGAGGCCTTTATGGAAAAAGCTGTAAGGGATCGCCTCGAAAACAGTGATGCGAAAGTCATCATTACGACACCTGAGCTGCTGCCGCGGATTCCGATGGATGATCTTCCAAATCTTGAAAAAGTGGTTGTTGTCGGTGATGGTGTAGAAGGGGACTATCTCGATTTTGACAAAAGTTTTGAAAACGCTTCAGACGAATTCGATATCGAATGGCTGGATAAAGAGGACGGCATGATCCTACATTATACGAGCGGTTCAACCGGTCAGCCAAAAGGTGTGCTGCATGTACAGCAGGCGATGGTGCAGCATTATATTTCCGGCAAATATGTGCTGGATCTGAAAGAGGATGATGTATACTGGTGCACAGCCGATCCGGGCTGGGTGACGGGTACATCCTATGGTATATTTGCCCCATGGCTGAACGGCGCAACGAATGTTGTCGTCGGTGGCAGATTCTCTCCGGAAGCATGGTACGGGGCAATCCAGGACCTAAATATCACAGTGTGGTACAGTGCACCAACAGCATTCCGTATGCTGATGGGGGCAGGGGATGAAATTGTGAAAGATTACGACCTGTCCAGCCTGCGCCATGTACTTTCAGTAGGGGAGCCTTTGAACCCTGAAGTTGTCAAATGGGGTATGAAAGTCTTCAATCTGAGAATACATGATACTTGGTGGATGACTGAAACGGGCGCCCATATGATCGTCAACTTCCCTTCCATGGATATCAAAGGAGGTTCAATGGGCAAACCATTGCCGGGAACGGAAGCCGCCATCATTGATGATGAAGGGAAAGAGCTGCCTCCCAACCGCATGGGTAATCTGGCCCTTAAAAAAGGATGGCCGGCGATGATGCGTAAAATCTGGAAAAATGATGCCAAATACAATTCCTATTTCATTGGTGACTGGTATGTGTCAGGGGATTCTGCATACATGGATGAAGAAGGGTATTTCTGGTTCCAGGGACGTGTCGATGACGTCATCATGACTGCGGGCGAGAGAGTCGGACCGTTTGAAATCGAGTCCAAACTGGTTGAACATCCGGCGGTACAGGAAGCCGGTGTCATCGGTAAGCCGGATCCAGTACGCGGAGAAATCGTCAAAGCATTCATAGCAATCCGTGAAGGATTCGACCAGACCGATGAACTCAAAGAGGAAATCAGGGTGTTCGTCAAGGAAGGTCTTGCAGCCCATGCTGCTCCAAGGGAAATTGAATTCAAGGATAAACTGCCTAAGACGAGAAGCGGTAAAATCATGAGACGTGTATTGAAAGCCTGGGAGCTCGATCTGCCGGCGGGAGATCTATCCTCCATGGATGATGAATAAAACCAAATTTGTGCCTCCGGTAATTTACCGGAGGCAATATTTTGAATAGTATGGCATAATAAAAGATAAGGGCCCGCTTGGCCGGGTAATCTATATATAGGAGCTGAAATTATGGCACATCTGACAGATCAGGAAATTGCAGCAAAAGCTGAAATCAGACCGATTCAGGATATTGCTGATAAGGCTGGCATCCCACAGGATGCACTCGAAATGTATGGGAAGCATAAGGCAAAAGTCGACATACATAAGGTGAAAGGCGATGAGTCGAAATCCAAAGTGGTATTGGTATCCGCCATGAACCCGACACCTGCAGGGGAAGGGAAGTCAACATGTACTGTCGGTTTGGCAGATGCTTTCAATAAGCTTGAAAAGAATGTCATGGTCGCACTCCGTGAACCGGCACTCGGTCCCGTCATGGGTATAAAAGGCGGCGCTACTGGAGGCGGTCACGCACAGGTTCTGCCTATGGAGGAGATCAACCTCCACTTCAACGGTGACCTCCATGCAATCACGACTGCCAACAATGCATTGGCTGCATTCATCGACAATCATCTGCATCACGGCAACAAACTGAATATCGATCCGCGTCGCGTATCCTGGAAGCGTGTCATGGATATGAATGACCGCGCACTGCGTCAGATAAACGTCGGCCTCGGGGGTGTAACACGCGGTGTTCCAAGAGAAGATGGCTTCGATATTACAGTGGCCAGTGAGATCATGGCTGTACTCTGCCTTGCAACTGACCTCATCGATCTCAAGAAAAAAATTGCAAATATCATAATTGGCTACACATACGATAAAGAACCGGTGACAGTCGGCCAGCTTGAAGTTGAAGGCGCACTTGCACTCCTTCTCAAAGAAGCGATAAAACCGAACCTTGTGCAGACAATGGAAGGGACTCCGGCATTGATCCATGGCGGTCCATTCGCCAACATCGCCCATGGCTGCAATTCGCTGATTGCAACGAACACCGCCAGAAAGCTGGCTGACATCGTTGTTACTGAATGTGGCTTCGGCTCCGATCTCGGCGGAGAAAAATTCATGGACATCAAAGCGAGAAAAGGAAACTTTGCACCTGATGCCATTGTCCTTGTGGCCACAATCCGTGCCCTTAAGATGAACGGCGGAGTAGCAAAGAGCGACCTTGGTGAGGCCAATGTGGATGCTCTGAAAGCAGGCATCGAAAATCTTGAAAAGCATGTGGAAAATGCACGCAAATTCGGTGTCGAGCCAGTTGTTGCGCTCAATGATTTCGTTACAGATACAGATGAGGAAAGGAATTTCGTCCTTGACTGGTGCAAAGAACAGGGGGTGCGCGTTTCTCTGACCAAAGTATGGGAACACGGTGGTGCTGGCGGAACCGATCTTGCGGAGCAGGTACTGGAAGTGCTTGGGCAGGAGCAGAATTTCAAACACCTTTATGAAAATGACCTGCCAATCGATCAGAAAGTTGAAAAGATCGTAACGGAAGTATACGGAGGCGACGGTGTCATTTTCACGGATAAAGCCAAAAAACAGCTTGCAGAAATCGAACGCCACGGCTGGGACAATGTTCCGGTATGCATGGCGAAGACTCAGTATTCATTGAGTGACGATCCATCACTGCTCGGAAGGCCTTCCGGCTTCAAAGTTACCGTAAGGGAACTCATCGCCAAAAATGGAGCAGGATTCGTTCTGGCACTGACAGGGGATATCATGACCATGCCGGGACTTCCAAAAGTACCTTCTGCAGTCCATATGGATGTGGATGCCGATGGTAATTCCAAAGGATTATTCTAAAAGAAGTTATAAAAAAAGGTTAGCCGGAAATTTTCCGGCTAACCTTTTTTAGGTTTCTAGCTGTCGTCATCGTCATCATCATCGTCATCGTCGTCATCGTCATCATCAGATGAGCTGCCGACAGTGTATCTGTTGTCGTAGGTGTTTGTAACAGTACCTCTAAGATCTGAATTGCTCAGCCCGGGATCGAAGGCAGCGCCCATTCTCTGCTGGATTTCAGAATCACTCAGGCTGCTCTTGTTTGAGAGTTTGGTATCTTCTGCGATGAGTCCTTCGATCGGTTTATCCATGCTGCTGCTGCAGTCGTCCTCCTGTTCCATCGTCAGTGCACAATATTCCACTTCACGGACGGAATCGGGTCGGTTGAAGCTCTGGTTGGCGCCCATTTCTTCCGGTGCGGCTTCACTGAGTGCAGTTGCCATGTCCCTCCAGTTATAGATGTGCATGTACTGTTCTGCATCCTGGTTGGCAACCTGCGGAATGTTCCTGTCATATCCCATCCAGAGTCCCAGTGTCACTTTCGGATTGTAGCCCATGAACCAGGAGTCGATGAATGAATTGGAAGTTCCGGTTTTGGCAGCCCAGTCGAATTGGTCATCATATCTGTTGTAGAAATCCTCGATATGATAGGCAGATCCTGACTGGAAAGATTCCTGGAGCATATCTGACATCAGGTAGGCTGTTGATTCTTTGAAAACCTGTTCAGTGTTGCCCTCGTGCTCATAGATGACTTCACCTTCAGGACTTGTGATCGATTCGATCATATAGCTGTCGGTCATTTTACCATCATTGCCGAATGTCGAGAATGCATCGACGTTCTCTTCAACGGACATGCTGTTGACACCGAGCGGCAATGAAGGAATGAGGGTGTCTTCATTCGCATACAGTGTGTCTGCAAGCGGCATACCCATTTTGTCGAAGTACTCCTGCGGGTTATGCTCCCTAACATCCGACCATAACCTGAGGGTGCTCAGGTTATAGGAATTGCTCAGCGCATGTTTTGCTGAAACCAGACCGAACTCCTCATCCACATCGTAGTTTCTCGGACTGTAATTGATTGATGGAATCGTAAAGAATTCATCCAGAAGGACAGTGTCCGGTGCAATGATACCTTTATCCAGTGCTGGACCGTATGTGATCAGTGGTTTCATCGTAGAACCGGCCATCCTTGAAGTCTGTGTGGCATGGTTCACGGAAGAGTTTTCATGATTTCTGCCGCCGACAAAACCTAATATCTTGCCTGATGCATTGTCTTTCAGGACAGCGCCGATTTCATGCTCGAATTCCTGGTTGCTTTCCTGCTGCTCTTCCTCCGTAGCATCTTCGGCTTCCTGGATACTTCTGTTGCCGTAGTAATAATTGGAGTTGTTCTTTACATTCTGCATCGTGTCATAGATGGTTTTATCAATTGTCGTTTCAATATGGTACCCCTGATTGCGGAGTGCCGTATTCGCTTTTTGAGTATACTCCTGGTTGAGTAGCGGCGTTGAATCCACATCTTCCCTTGAAACGCCTTCCTCTTCGGCAATATGATACTTGATGATGTCTATGCCGCGTCTTTCCACTTCTTCAGTCAGGAACGGATAATCCTGATTCGGCACTCTTACACTTTCAGCCAGGTTGCTGTAGATGTCATAATCGACTGCTTTGTCATATTCCTCCTGGGTGATTGAACCTTCTGTAAGCATCCGCTCCAGTACAAACAACTGACGGTTTTTACCGGACTGCAGTGCATCTTCACTTTTAACTTCGCCGCCCTGCATAAATGGTGTATATGCATAAGGGTTTTGCGGCATGCCTGCCAGGAACGCGCTTTCAGCCAGATTGAGATCCGCTGCATCTTTGCCGAATACCCCCTCGGCAGCCGCCTGGATGCCCGCTATGTTCTGACCATTTGCATTACGTCCGAAGGAAACAGCGTTTAAGTAAGCTTCAAGAATCTCTTCCTTGCTAAGTAGTTTTTCGACCCTGAATGCGAGAAGCAGTTCCGTGGCCTTACGGTCGAATGTGGTCTCGTTTGTGAGAAGCTGATTTTTGACCAGCTGCTGGGTAAGCGTACTGCCGCCCGTTCCCGACTCAGAACCGCCGACCTGTTGAAGTGTTGCCCTGAGGAACGCTTTCGGTACGACGCCGTTATGGTCATAGAAGAACTCATCTTCTGTAGCGACGAGTGCATCAGTGACATAAGGGGAGATATTATCATATTCCACACGTTCACGTATCAGGTCTGCTCTCAGCGTACCGAGGGATTCGCCGGAACCAAAGGCGACCGTTGTACTTTCTGTCATCTCCGTCAATGCCGTTTTCACTTCGTCAGCAGGTTGGACCTCTTCATCATTGACAAGGGCAGCGAAGTACCCGAGGCCGATGCTGAAGACAAGTATGCCGATCAGCGTAAAGGCGAGGAGGAGGAAGAGTACAATATTCCATACAGTATTATAAGCAGTGAAGAATGTTATTCTTGCCGGCGAACCGGCCCGTTTGAAACGGTCAGTTACATTATTTAGCTTTTCTTTGAATGATGAGCCCTTCAGCCTGTCTTTCGCTGAATCGTCATCACCGCCGGAAAACATTTTTTTAATATCATTTAAAAAGTCGTTCTTCTTCATGACTACCTCCTGTCACCGGTCATTATAACATAGAAATAAGTAGGGGAGTTAACGAATAAACACCGCTTTTATGCGATTCCTCATGTTATCATACGGCAGATATACATGAAAAGAATTTAGCAGTTCACTCCTTCCCGTTCTTGACTTCACAGGGACTAAACTGTATGATGTTTTTAAATTGATATTTACTGGACTGCAGAGAAGTAGCGGGTTCTGTGCAATTTAGAGAGCCGGTGGTTGGTGAAAACCGGTGCGCACCCCCTGTGAATACACTGCAATCATCCATGTCCAGGCGCCCGGGCCAGCGTTCTGTCCCAAAAAGAGTTAAATGTATGGTGGTACCGTGTATAAACAGCACCCTTACTTCGTTGTAAGGGTGTTTTTTATTGCGGTGATATAATTTCAAATCAGGAGGAAGAACACATGAATGAATTGATAGAGGATCTCAAATACCGCGGGATCATTTACCAGATGACGGATGAAGAGAAGATTTCGGAGCTATTGGACAATGAGCAGCTGACTCTTTACTGCGGGGCGGATCCGACTGCAGACAGTCTCCACATCGGACATCTTGTACCGTTTCTGACGATGAGGAGGTTCCAGGAGTACGGCCACCGGCCGATCGTCCTGATCGGCGGCGGCACAGGGATGATCGGAGACCCTTCATTCAAGGCTGAAGAACGCAGCCTCCAGACCGAGGACCAGATCGATGACAATGTCCAGGGCATCAAAAAACAGATGGAGCAGATCTTTGATTTTTCTGATGAAAATGGGGCAATCCTGGTAAACAACAAGGACTGGCTGAAAAACATCAGCCTGATCAGTTTCCTCAGGGATTACGGGAAACATGTCAGCCTGAACTACATGCTTGGAAAAGACGCGATCCAGTCCAGACTGGAAACGGGCATTTCATATACCGAGTTCACATATACCATTCTCCAGGCAATCGATTTCGGTCATCTGAATAAGGAATACAACTGTAAAATGCAGATCGGCGGGTCAGATCAGTGGGGGAACATCACGAGCGGGCTCGATCTGATGAGAAGGATGTACGGGACGACGGAAGCGGAAGGAATGACGATTCCACTCATCACGAAAGCCGACGGCAAGAAGTTCGGCAAGACCGAATCGGGTAATATCTGGCTGGACCGCAAGCGCACATCACCTTATGAATTCTACCAGTTCTGGATCAACCAGAGTGATGCGGATGTCATCAAATTCCTGAAGCTGTTCACCTTCCTGTCCAAAGAGGAGATCGGGTCACTCGCGGAATCCGTTGAAAATGAACCGCATCTGAGAAAGGCCCAAAAACGTCTGGCAGAAGAGATCACTGCATTCATCCACGGGGATGATGCTCTCAGGGAAGCGCAGAAGATAACAGAAGCGCTGTTCAGCGGGGACATCAAATCTCTGACTGCCGCGCAGGTGAAGGATGCGTTCAAAGATGTACCTTCGGCGAACTATGATGAAGCGGATATGAATCTGGTGAAGATCCTTGTAGATACAAACGTGTCTCCATCCAGGAGGCAGGCGCGTGAAGATATCACGAATGGTGCCATCTACATCAACGGTGAGCGCCAGCAGGACGTGAATTATGAAATCGGGGAATCCGACAGGCTCGATGGCGAATTCACAGTAATCCGCAGGGGCAAGAAAAGATATCATATGATTCAGTATGGTAAATAATCTCTTTGAGGCTGGGACATAAGTCCTGAAGATATATAAATAATCGATTATACTTCAAAAGCCGGACGTTAGACTTCTAGGGGAATAGCATCTGCGTGAGACTACAGGCTCACGCGATGCCCCAGAAAAGCTAACGTCCGGCTTTTTTTATGACGGGAATAGTTTTGTCCCAGCCCCATTTTTTATGATCATGATTATTGGTGAAAATGTGAGTGTATCGTGATTGAATTTTTAAAAAAATTAAGTCAACTAACCCCGATTCCTTGACTTTATCGGTGAATTTTTTTACTGTTATTTTTATAACGAATAATAATTATTATTGTCTAATATGTTATAAAAGGAGGCGTTAAGGTGGCAGATGAAATGGAGATTTATGATACGACTATTATCGGAGCCGGCCCTGTCGGCATGTTTACCGCATTCTATGCCGGCCTCAGATCAATGAAAGTGCATCTGGTGGACAGCCTGCCAGAGATGGGCGGGCAGCTGGCGACGCTTTACCCTGAAAAGTATATATATGACATTCCCGGTTTTCCGGGAGAGAAGGCCAAAGATATCGTTTTAAACCTTGAAGAGCAGATGAACCGATTTGATGTGGATGTGTCACTGGAAACGAATATTATCAGCATCAACAGGACAGTGGAGGGCACTTTCATCATAGAATCGGAAAATGATCAGGTTTTCCATACTAAGACAATCATCATTGCCGGCGGCAATGGTTCTTTTGAGCCTAAGCGTATGAAACTCCCGAATATAGAAGAATATGAGGGGATAAACCTTCATTATTTCGTGAAAGATATTGAGCATTTCCGTGATAAGGATGTTGTGATATTCGGAGGCGGTGACTCTGCTGTGGACTGGAGCCTGATGCTCAATGATACAGCGAAATCGGTGACGCTGGTCCACCGGCGGGATCGTTTCCGGGCACATGAATCCAGCGTCCAGGAGTTGAAGGATTCTTCGGTGAACCTTCTGACCCCATTTCAGCCGGCTGCGTTCGAAGCCTCGGAGAAGTTATTCTCGATTACCCTGAAGCATGCGAAGGAGGAGATGGAAATAGAAGTGGACGGAGATGAATTCATCTGCAATTTCGGCTTTTCTTCGACACTCGGTCCCATGAAAGACTGGGGTCTTGATATCAGAAAGAATGATATCACCGTCAATACCAAAATGGAGACCAATATTGAAGGGGTCTATGCGGTGGGGGACATCAACAGCTATGACGGCAAAGTAAAACTGATTGCAACAGGCTTCGGGGAAGCGCCGATTGCAGTATCCAGTGCGAAAGTCCATATCGACCCGGCAGCAAAGCATCAGCCGCAGCATTCCACATCCCTTATCGATGAAAACCAGGGAGGAATATAGTAGGGACACGGTATACGCTGATCAACCAGGAAGCTAGCATCCGTGGATGAATGAAAAGGATAAGAGGTAGGATCATGGCAAAGACTCAATCTTTGATTTTTACTATATACGGCGATTATATACGCTATTACAACAATCGGATATGGGTGGGCAGCCTGATCAGGCTGCTCGGGGCATTCGAACACAACCCACAGTCAGTGAGGATGAGCCTTTCGCGTATGTCGAAGCAGGGATGGCTGTCGATTGACAAAGAAGGCAAAAAGAGTTTCTATACATTGACCGAAAGCGGGAAAAACCGTCTGAACACTGCTGCCGGAAGCATCTTCGACATCCGTAATGAGAGTTGGGACGGGCACTGGCTGATGGTGGTGCTGCATAACAGATTCGATGATGCGAGACACAGACAGGCATTCATCAGGGAACTGGAATGGCTTGGCTTCGGACAGCTTTCCACGAATGTCTATATCACACCGAAACCGCTTCATGAAACCATGGAGAGACTGACTGCAAAATATGACCAGGGGGATAACGTTGATGTCTTTTCTGCTGAATATACAGCGGGAGAAAATTCCCGTCTAATTCAGAGGGGCTGGAATATTGAAGGAATAAACGAAAGGTATGAAAATTTCTTTGAAAAGTACAGCAGGGATTATGTGATGGACAGACAGCTGATTGCAAAAGGAAGGCTGACTGACACCGAATGCTTCATAAAAAGGGTCATACTGACACATGAATACAGAAAGTTTTTATCCATAGATCCCGGCTTCCCGGCGGAACTCCTTCCCGGGAGTTGGCTCGGGCATCATGCCGGACAGCTGTTCAGCGACTATTATCAGCTCCTCGAAAAAGGCGCCATTGAATTTTTCGAGAGCGTATTTAAAGCCGATAATGAACATGACACCATGATGCAGGGTGCCAGTATACCGACGGATTCATATATTGAAATGGAAGCGGATGCGTCGTCGACAAACACAGATATAAAGAAGCTATGAAGATTTTCATAGCTTCTTTTGCTTTATCGGATTGTGAAGGCATATCGTTTTTCATCGGTCATTCTGCCGTGTTCATACGTCCGCTCGGTGAAATCTACATTATCGTCCTTATCAACAACAAGTACGGTGGAGCAGCGTGTCCCGTAATGTTCAGTGTCGATGAACAGCGGTGACAGCTGTGTTTCCAGTTCAATTGAAAGTCCTGTATCCGGCAGGTCTTCCCTAGGCGCAGTGTCACTGTCTTTCAGCAGCCTGAAAAGAGCTTCCACATCAATATCTTTGCCGGAAGTGATTTCTGAAAGCATATGCTTCCCTTTGACAACTTTTGGCCATGGCGTATCGAGGTGGTGATTGCTCAATCCGTGGACACCGTCTTCGATCTTCTGTACTTCATTTTCATAATTGTTAAGATAATACAGTTCATCGGGGAAGCCGGCGATCAGGTTGAATCCAGAGTACTCCCCGGCGTCGGCTTTCAAGGAGGTGAGGTATTTTTCGGCTGAATCTTTTGACTGTAAAAATCCGCTGACCAGCAAACCGCGGGTTTTAAGGTTGGTATTCAGGAGTTCGTCGTTGTTACGAATATTTGTAAGTGCGGCAATGCGGCCGTCCATTGTAATGCCGAGCCATGTTCCTGTGCCGCGCAAATCCCTCCCGGCGAGGATATTACCGTCGTCTTCCCAGAATTTTGCAGGGTCGGCCTGCCGGTGGTACTCCTCGTCCCGGTTGGCTGCCAGAACCAGCTTGTATTTTTCATGATCATTCAATCGGAAATTTATCAGACACATAAAATCAACCCCTTTAATCAATCATTGGTTCCATTATATACTCCAGGGGACAAGTATTGAAATAATCGAACCGGACATAAAGAAAATCCCGGCGGAGCCGGGATCAGGGATAAACCTAGAAAATGATATGTGCAATGACAGTGATGATGGGCAGTGTAATGACTGTCCTGAGAAGGAAGATGATGAACAGTTTCCCCAGGCCGACAGGAACTTTGGAACCGAGTATGACCCCGCCGACTTCAGAGAGGTAGATGAGCTGTGTGATACTCAGAGCTCCGATGATGAACCGTGTGATGTCTGCAGAAACCCCTTCAATCAGGATTGCAGGCAGGAACATATCTGTGAAACCGATGAATAATGATTCAGACGCAGCGACAGCTTCAGGGATACCCATCAGTTCAAGAACAGGTACAAATGGCGCACCAAGCCATGTGAAGAGAGGTGTGTACTCTGCAAGCATTGTCCCCAGTGTCCCTATTGCCATGACAATAGGGAGTACGGCAAACCACATATCTCCAACAGTCTTTGTGCCATCTTTCAGATAATCCGCGAAACCATCAGCTGTCTCAGCTCTGTCCATCGCTTTTTTGTATCCCCATGTGAATGGATTGTAGCCCTTTGGAATGGTTTCATCGACATCCTGACCTTCAGTATAGTAATTGTCTTTGATCAGGGATAATGGCGGGATTCTTGGCATTATGAGTGCTGCAACAAGCCCGGAAACAATTATAGTAATGTAGAAGGCGGCAAAATAATTCATCAGACCGATGAGGTCCAGTATTACAATGCTGAATGTTATCGAAACAACAGAGAATGTTGTTGCAATGACAGCCGCTTCACGTTCGGAATAAAAGCCTTCCTCATACTGCTTGCTTGTCAGGAGGACACCTACGGTGCCGTCCCCCACCCATGAAGCGAGGTTGTCCACTGTTGAGCGGCCGGGCAGTGTGAACAGCGGCCTCATGACCTTTGCGAAAACTGAGCCAACAAATTCCAGAAGCCCGTAGTTCAAAAGCAGCGGGAGCAGTATCCCTGCGAACAGGAACACCGCGAATAATGTAGGGAGCAGGTCATTGAGCAGCATGCCGCCAGTAACATCGGAATTGATGGCTTTTGGCCCGATTGTCATGATTGCCATGATTGAGAAAACCGCACCGACGATCCTTAGAATGACCCATACCGGATTTACAGTGAACAGGTTGGCGAGAAATGCATTTTTCGGTCTGTATACCCAGCTGAAAATCAGGGTGAGCAGTGCAGATATGTTGATGATGATGACAACAATCAGGACGACCGTGTCATATCCAAGAGATTCATTAAGTAAGTTGGCAAGGAAAGCCACCGGAATGGTAGTTTCCCCATCGATATTTAATGGATATAGAAACATCAGGATACCGATTATTGACGGTATTATGAATTTTAATAAAGTTGCATTATTGCGCATAAAACTTCCTCCCTTTGTTATAATTATACATACAGCACCCGACAAGTAAATACATAAAATGCAGAAAACGTTTTCATACCCATAATCAGTTTATCCATAACGGTATATTAATGCAAATATTAATTTTAAATGTATAAAAATTTAATTTGTTTTGAATATTCGGACCATATTGGTATCATTGGATCTGTAAAGGAGAGGATGGAATGAATGTCATTGACACACACTGTGATGCCCTGTTGAAGCTGCAGGGTGACTACCGGGACAGTTTTCGTACAGGAGAAAGACTGATCGATTACATGAATGCAGACCAGCTTGATACCAATGCCGAACGATTGAGGAAAGGAGATGTAAAGGTTCAATTCTTTGCAATCTTTATCTCCCCCGGTATCCCCGACAATGAAAAATGGCAGCATGCCCTTGAGCAGGTGGACTGCTTTTACAATGAAGTGATTGCTCAGGAAGGCTTTGTCCATATCAGAAACTTCACTGAGATAAATGAATTGAAGCCGGACCAGGTTGGCGCAGTTCTTACATTGGAGGGTTCGGATGCTTTCGGCAACGACCTGGTGAAACTGAGGACCCTGATCCGCCTCGGAGTCATGTCACTCGGTCTTGTATGGAACAATGCCAACCTTGTCGCAGATGGTGTAGGGGAGAACCGCATGGCAGGACTGACGGATTTTGGCTATAAGGTCATTGAGTGCTGCAATAAACATGACGTGCTGATAGATGTCAGTCACCTGAATACTGCCTGTTTTACTGACATTATTGATAAGGCAGACCGGGTCTTCGCTTCCCACTCCAATTCGAGGGAGGTGTTCGATCATCCAAGGAACCTGTATGACAGCCAGGTCAGACAGATCATAGAAAAAGGCGGAATGATCAACATAGTATTCAACCCGCCCTTCATAAAAGAGGGTGATGTCTCCATTGAAGACCTGTTTCCCCATATAGACAGGATCATGGAGCTTGGCGGAAGTGACAATATCGGTATCGGGTCTGATTTCGACGGCATAGGTTCTTATGTAAACCGACTGCAGAATGCAGGCGATTTCCCGAATCTCACAGATGCCATCAATCAAAGATACGGCAGTGGTTTCACCGCAAAAATCACACACGGAAATTTCATCAATTCATACTGCTGAACACTGTTAAGACGCCTTCCGGGGGAAGGTGTCTTATTTTTTAGAAACATAATTTCTTATGAATTATATTTTTTGTTTCACTTTTAATAAGGTGAATAATATAAACTGATGTGTACTTATTCACATAAAAGCGGTACAACATTGATGTGTCTGTTGATTTAATTGTGAAAGTAGTTTATAGTGTAAAAGTTGCTTAAATATAAAATTTCAAAAGTTTGGAGTGGATATTTATGGGATCTGTGAATGTGGCAGATCGTGGGAACGAATCACACGAGGATGATTATTCATTGGACAAGGTTCCTTACGGGGAACGCAAAATGGGTTGGTTCAGCATAACCAACATAACTTTCGGAATCGCAACAGCGATTTTTTATTTTCAGCTGGGAAGTGTCATGGCGCTTCAGTTCGGTGCTGTCAACGCGCTGATATCAGCCGGCTATGCCATCATAGTGGCAGGAATCATGGGCACCATCATCTCTTATCTGTCCGCAAGAAGCGGAATGAATGTCAACTTAATGTCGCGCGGAGGCGGATTTGGATACATAGGTGCCTCTCTGACATCACTTATCTACGCTTCCAATTTCATCATGTACTGTGCTTTCGAAGGTATGATACTGGTCTATGCAGTACATGAATTTTTTCCGATAATTCCGGTATGGCTGCTCATAGTCATCTTTGGTTCACTTGTAATTCCATTGAACTGGTTTGGCATAAAACAACTGGATAAGCTGCAGAAATGGTCACTGCCGATATTTTTTGCATTTCTGATTGCCGCAATTACAGTGGCGGTTTTTACGACTTCTCTTTATGAAGGACGATTCTGGACTTACATGCCTGAAGGGGTGCAGGTCGGCGGTACGGCACTCCTGCTATGCATCGGCATGCAGCACGGCATCATGGGACTGACTGCGCTTCTTGCAAGTGACTATGCCCGCTTCCTGAAGCCCGGGCATATCAGATTCGGCTCGGTTGCCATCGGATTCATTCCGCAGATTTTTTGTTACGGAGTCATGGGCGGTCTCGGTATCTGGTTTGGCGTCCGTCTTGCGGAGCCGAACCCGGGCGTATACATCGTCCAGCTGCTTGGTATCGGCGGTGCATTGTTTACGATGCTGACCCAGGTCCGCATCAATGTCACCAACATTTACAGCAGCTCGCTGTCACTTTCCAATTTTTTTGAAAATGTCTGCCGGTTTACACCCGGCCGCAGATTCTGGATAGTAGTCGCGGGGCTCACGGCAATGATTCTGATGCTCGGCGGCATCGTTGATCATCTGGATACTGCTCTGACATTCCAGGGTGTCTTCCTGCTTGCGTGGGGTGCCGTACTGATTACGGATGCGCTCGTCGTCAAGATGTTGCTTAAGATAGGCCCTGCCTTCTATGAGGCACGCCAGGAAAATCTGTACAAATGGAATCCGGTGGGAGTGGTCTCACTAATTATAGCCAGCGGCCTCGGCACAGTGGCGGCACTCGGCTACATGGGGACATTCCTTGAAAGTACTGCTGCATTCTTTGCGTCAGCGCTGGCTGCGATACTGACCGTTCTGCTGGCAGTATTGACCAAGGGCAGGTATTACCTTAAGAATGAAGTCAATGACATTGATCCTGAAGACATATTATTTGAACGTAAGGAACAGAACGTAAATCCGGGCAGTGTCGGCGGACCGGCAACGGTAAACGCAGAAAGTCTGGAAAAATGATCTGTGGACAATCAGTGTAAAATGACTGGACTTATCATCACTGATGATGTATCATGATATAAGCAAATACGGACTTATGATTTTACAGACTTATATAAATGGATTGCCGACAGAAGAAGCTCAGGGCGCTTAGCGCCCTGAGCTTCTTTTATTCCGCGTTCAATTCTTCGTAGCCATCAAGCACTCTGTCATAGTCATTCTGTACCTTTTCCTCCTGGGATCTGACTGTGTCGAGTATTTCACCAGCCTCTTTTGTGAATTCATCATCGAAAGGGTTTCCGGCTATGAATGTCCTGTTGAATTTGCCGATGTTTCCGGTCAATCCATGCAGTGAGCCGATATACGCGAGCATATCTTCCTTGAGTGCTCTGTGTTCATCAGAGCTGACTTCGTAATTCTGTATTGTAGTTTCAAAATCTTCTATTGCAGGAATCATTTCTTCATAGATGATCCTGAGCTGTGTTTCACGGTCGTCGGATGCTTCGATTTCTTTGTAGTAGTCCTGGAAATCAGTTTCAATTTCGCTCTGGTTCCGCTCGAATGCACTGTACATCGCATCCAGTTCCTCCTGGTCCTGAGCCTGACACCCTGCTATGAGGAATCCTGCCAGAAGTATGGGAATCAATCTTTTCATTTTGCCACCTCATGCATATTTTATCATGTATGAGGTTTCCGGCCCAGCCGTCCGGCTCTCTGCTCAGCCGGATAACACATTATTTTTTGAAATGGAGTCAAAGATGAATAAAAAACTGTTAATTACATTTACTGTGGGTGTATTCCTGCTCGGTATGATGGAACTCATCATATCAGGAATCCTTGAATTGATGAGTGACGACATTGGCATATCCCACGCCATGACAGGGCAGCTGATTACTGTATATGCAGTCAGTTTCGCTGTCTTCGGACCGCTGCTGGTAAAGGCGACGGAAAAGTTCAGGCCGAAACCTGTCATAATTGCCTCGCTTGTCGTCTTCATAATCGGCAATCTCATATTCGGGATGTCAAATACATTCCTCATGCTTTCACTCGGACGTGTCGTCACGGCGGTCGCCGCTGCGGTGTTCATCGTAAAGATAATGGATATGACGGTGCTGCTGTCACGTCCGGAAACCAGGGGGAAGATGATCGCACTTGTCTATATGGGATTCAGTGCCGCCAATGTTTTCGGGATCCCGATCGGGACACTGATTGGTCAGCAGTTCGGATGGCGCATCATTTTCTGGCTTGTAATCATCATTGCAATACTGGTGGGCATCGGCATCCTGTCACTCGTGCCTGACAGGAAGGGGGAAGACCTTGGTGAGCCGGTACCGGATAAGGTCCTTGATAAGAGGAATGTTTTTCTCTACATCGGTGTAACCATGGCGGTGCTGATCGGGAATTATATCGTCATCGGCTATATTTCACCGCTTATGACATCCAACGGTTTTACACTTGAAAGCGTCTCGGTCGCACTGCTCATTGCAGGAGCGGGAGGCATGACCGGGACTTACATTGGCGGTATGCTTGTGGACAGGATCGGAAGTAAGCGGACCATCATCTATATGCTGATTCTGTTCATGATATCGATGGCGATACTGCCATTGCTGTATGGTACACCAATCCTTTTCTACATCAATCTGTTCCTGTGGAGCGTCTTCCAGTGGAGTACGAGTCCGTCGGTTCAGAGCGGGCTGGTCGAGAATGTCCAGGGTTCTGCAGCCATGGTGTTCAGTTGGAATATGTCGGGGCTTAATCTGGGCATAGGCATCGGAGCAGTCATCGGGGGAATCTACATCAGCAATTTCGACATCAGTTTCGCTCCGTGGCTGAGTGTTTTCATCGTCGGGCTCGGGCTCCTGTCCGTATCATTTGTACGGGAGCATGAAGAAATAGTATAGTAGATGAAGTATTAATAACAATGACTGGGTGATTCATTTTGTTCATGAGACTGATTCTTACCATTGCACTCTCATTTTTCGTGATTTACGCCATAAACTTCTTTGACATTGCCTCGCTTGATTACAATATCAGAACTGTTGCTGCAACAGTCGTTGTAATCATAGTCCTCAGGCTGCTATACAGTGTGTTCACCAGATTCATGAAAGTATTCCTCTTCGTAGTGATATTCCTGCCGATTGTGGGTCTGATCATCTATTATATTTACTCATATGCAACAGGGAGTCCGGTTGAATTGTTCGATATCGGTTCCCTGATGGACAGGGCTCAATTATTTTGAGCCCTTTCTATATTTTGTGAAAGCATTGGTGTATCATATTAATCAATGAAAACGTCCACGGAGGTTGGAAATGAGACAGGATTATTTACCAGTCGGGCAGTCGGAAAGAGTACATGAAATCGATTCGGTGAGAGGATTTGCACTATTGGGTATTCTGCTGATGAATGTCATGGCTTTTGCGGGACCGACGATAGAGGAACAATTCACAGGCGGGACGAGTGATATTTATACAGAGGGAGCGAATTCGTCCGTCATCATGTTCATCAATACTTTCGTCACCGCCAATTTCTATACGATGTTCTCATTCCTTTTCGGCCTGGGATTCTACATATTCCTTTCCCGTGCCGAAAAGAAACAGGGATCCGTTTCGCTGCTTTTCCTGAGGCGGATGTTGATGCTCCTTGCATTCGGAGTGTTTCATGCCATTTTCATCTGGTATGGGGATATACTGACCGTCTATGCTGTGACCGGTATCATCCTGCTCATCTTCTATAAACTGAAACCGGCGGTCAATCTGGCAGTAAGCATTGTCATACTGCTTCTTGGCACGGTGTTCACAGTCGCCATGTCACTGCTGCTCTTTACAGCCAGTGACAGTTTTGCCGGGACAGGTACCTATGATCCGGGATTCAATATGGTCTCTTCTTTTCACCAGGGTGGGTACATGGATATTCTGAACGTGAACATATCTGTTTTCAGCATCATGATATCAAGTAACATTGCGATGATTCCGCTTGTGCTGGCGATGTTTTTGCTCGGGCTTTCTGCAGGGCAGAAGCGCATATTCGAGAATCTGGCCGGCCACAGAAAACTTCTGATATGGACAGCAGCGGCGGGTCTGGGCGCAGGCACTCCCGTCAAGATATTTGTCGGTTACGGCCTGACCTATATGATGGATGACCCCGCGTGGGCTGTTTTGACGCTGCTCGCCTATACTTTGGGCGGGCCGCTGATGTCACTCGGCTATATCGCACTCTTCACCCTCATTGTACAGAAGTTCAAAACAGTGACGAAACTGTTGCAGCCTGTGGGGCAGATGGCGCTGACCAACTACATCATGCAGAGCGTACTGATGACGGGACTGTTCTATGGCTTGAACCTGTTCAACAGGGTGGATGCTGTGTGGTTCATCCCCATTGTACTGGGTGTTTTCATGATACAGATAGTTTTGAGCCATCTCTGGATGAAGCTTTTCAGATTCGGCCCGCTTGAATGGGGTTGGAGGACTGTCACATACGGTACTGTCATGTCGATCAGGAGATAAATTGCCCGCGCCCGGAAAACAGGGGAGATTCATTTATCTTCGGAAAACCTCTGGATAAAACAGCACCGAATAAACTAAAATACGGCAGACCCGTGCCTCGGAGGATTGCGAGAGCCTGCCGACAGCTGTTGGGTTTGTATGGGTGACGCTGGTTCACATCAATATGGGATTTTGACAATTAGACATTGCTGAACGATACAAAAGATCCGGTTTTATATATAATGGAACTGGATATTTTTATTTTATTTGCTCGGATGGGTAGGGATTACATGTCTAAGATTTTCATAATAGAAGATGATGAGAGCCTGTTCAGGGAATTGGAAAAGAGGCTCGAGGAGTGGGATTACAGCGTGTTCGGTGTCACTGATTTCTCAAATGTGATGAATGATTTCATCAAAGGGGAACCGGATCTTGTGATCATTGACATCACACTTCCTAAATATGACGGCTTCTACTGGTGCCGGCGGATCAGGGATATTTCCAGTCTTCCCATAATCTTTCTGTCTTCCAGGGATCATCCGACGGATATGGTCATGAGCATGCAGATGGGCAGTGATGACTATATACAGAAGCCCTTCAATTTTGATGTTCTGGTAGCGAAAGTCCAGGCGCTGCTGAGACGGGTGTATCAGTATCAGAATCAGGACATGGATGTCGTGAAATTCAGGGATGCTGTATTCGATTTCAGGAAACTGACAGTATCAAAGGGGGAGGAGCATGTGAGCATGACCAAAAACGAATCTTTCATCCTTTCCATACTCATGAAGAGCCCGGGACAGGTTGTGGCGCGTGAGTCCATCATTGAGCAGCTGTGGGATGATTCGAAATTCATAAGTGATAATACGCTGACAGTAAATGTCAACAGGATCCGGAAAAAGCTCGAGGACATGGGACTTGCGGATGCAATCATCACCAAGACTGGGTTGGGTTATATGATCAGGGAGTGATTCTCATCTATATTAAACAGAAAATGCCTTGGATACTAATGTTCTGTCTCCTGAGTCTGTCGATTTTCATACTCGGATTGCTGGATACGGAAATACCGAACATATCATTGATATATATTGCTGTCGTCAATCTTGTCATCTTTTCGATCTTTTTGGGCGTTGATTATTACAGAGGAAGAAATTACAGGAAAGAATTCAGAAACCTGGAAAGAATCAGTGACATTGACAGTCTCCCGGCACCCGAGACCCCGTACCAGAAGATTGTCGATGATAAGATGGAAAAGTTCCTGAAAAACCACAATGAACTTCTTGAGAGGGAATCTGTCAAGACGAGGGAGAATCTGGATGAGATGACGAAGTGGATCCACGATATGAAAATGCCGATGACTACGATGAAGCTCATGATCAGTGATCTGAACAACTCCAAAAGGCAGGGGATTGAAGAGGAATGGCTGCGCCTTGATTCAATGCTGAATGAAATGCTCTACGACAGGAGGCTGTCAAACATCAGCAATGATTTGTATATCGAAAACGTCGAGGTGGAGCATGTCATCACAGCCGCCCTGCGGAAGCTCCGGACCCTGTGCATGGAAAAAGGAATCGGTTTCAACCTCCATCTTGATCAGGATCACATGGAGACGGATTTCAAGTGGTTTTCATTCATCATCGATCAGATTATCATGAACAGTGTTAAGTATTCGGAGAACAGTGATATCGACATTGAGAGCTTACTGGACGGGGGATGGCCGGTGCTTGTGATAAAAGACAGGGGCAGGGGCATAAGAGAACAGGATCTGCCGAGGATCTTTGAGGCAGGATTCACATCCACAAGCGATCATGGGGACAGCCAGGCCACGGGGATGGGGTTATATCTGGCCCGGGAAGCGGCGCGAGCGATGGATATCAAGCTGCATGTCGAATCTGTTTACGGAGAGGGGACTACAGTCACTATGACATTGCCTAAAAAGAACAGGTTCCAGCATGTTTCAACCATGTGACGAAAGTGTCACATGGTTTTGTATTTATGTAACGAGAATCAAACGAAACTTTTGGATCTGGGTTGTATCATATAAATAGAAACAAATTAGAGACGGAGGGATCGTCATGATTCTTGAAACAAAAGATATTAAAAAAACATATGGCAATAGACTCAACAGGACTGAAGTATTAAAAGGAATCGACATGAGTATCGAAAAAGGGGAGTTTGTCTCGATAATGGGGGCATCGGGTTCCGGAAAGACCACACTGCTGAATGTGCTCAGTTCCATCGACCGGGTGACCAGCGGTCACATCATTATAGAAGGTCAGGATATTACCGGCCTGAAAGATAAGAAACTGGCCAATTTCAGAAAGAATGACCTCGGCTTCATATTCCAGGAGTACAATCTGCTGAATACGCTGACAGTCAAAGAGAACATTCTTCTGCCGCTTTCCATAAGGAACATGAAAAAGCCGGAAGTTGAAAAACAGTTTGAACTTGTCGCGAGTGAGCTCGGTATATATGATCTTCAGGATAAATACCCGGATGCAATTTCGGGCGGACAGATGCAGCGTACAAGTGCTGCACGTGCCTTCATCCACCAGCCGAAGATCATTTTTGCAGATGAGCCGACAGGCGCCCTGGATTCAAAGGCAGCGAGCAACCTGCTTGGGAAACTGCAGACTCTGAATGAGCTGAGCAATTCAACAATCATGATGGTTACACATGATGCCACAGCTGCAAGCTATTCGGGCCGAGTGATATTCTTAAAAGACGGTCTGGTGTATTCGACCCTCCGACGCGGAGAGAGTTCCCAGGAAGACTTCTACAAAGAAATAATGAATACACAGAGCGTGCTGGGTGGTGTCGGCGTTGAGTCTTAACAGTATCATTCTGAAAAACTTTTTTAAGAATATGAGCAATTATACATTGTATATCTTTGCACTCGTGTTCAGTGTCGCACTGTACTTCTCGTTCGTGTTGATGTCAAAAGATGAAAGTGCACAGAAAGAGCTTTCCTCCGGAACAATGATGACGACAGGGTTCCTGGTCGGATCGGTCCTTCTGGTGTTCATCATCGTCGCTTTTGTCATGTTTGCGAACGCCATCTTCCTGAAAAGACGCAACAGGGAACTTGCATTGTTCCAGCTGATCGGGCTGAGCAGGAATAAAGTCTTCAGGATACTGCTGCTGGAAAATGCGATGATCTACTTCGGCAGCCTGATCCTCGGCATCGGATTCGGTTTCCTTGTTTCAAGGATGCTTCTGATGATACTGCTTCGGGCGATGCAGATAGATCTGCCGGTCGGTTTGAGTTTTTCAATGGAAGCCGTTCTTCAGACGGCAGTGCTGTATATCGTCATTTTCGCACTCCTCATGATACAGAACTTCGTATTCCTGAAAAGGACGCGACTGATCAGGATGCTCAATTTGGACCGTACGAGCGAGTCGGGGCGTAAGAAAATTGGTGCTGGAACCATGGTTTTCGGTATCATCGGACTGCTGATGATCATATCCGGCTACTGGCTTTCCACCAAGATTTTTGATTTTGCCATGATCATCGTGCCGCTGCTTTTTGGCATCCTGTTTCTGACGATAATCGGGACATACATCACCTTCAAATTTTCAGTCGCCTTCATCTTCAATATGATCAGGAGGTCAAAGAGTGGTCATGTCAATGTGAATGACGTACTGTCACTGACAAGTATCATGTTCAAGATGAAATCCAATGCATTCCTGCTGACACTGATCAGTGTGGTAAGTGCGCTCAGCATGGGTCTCATGTCCCTGTCCTACATCAGTTACTACTCGGTGGATCAGACAGTTGAATCCCAGACACCCGAGGATTACATCTTCTATGAAGAAGAAGGTCTGCGCTACTCCGAAGAGATGCTCCAGGAAGAGGGGATCGGATACGAAACAGTCGAAAGGCCCCTGATCGAGTATGAAGTAAAAGATGAGGGCGCCGTAGATTTCGAAAGTAATCAGGCGGATCATACCGGTCAGCAGGACATGAAGGTGAATGTGGTCAGCGATGAAAGCGTTGATGAGGTTGATGTGGGTGAGAACCAGACGGTGGCCACCGGTGTACAGTCGTATCTTGAATCGGTTGTGACATTTGAAACAGGGCAGCCGCTTACATTCCACAGCGGGGAGTATGAGCGCACACTGGAATTGACGAAAGTTGAGTCCTCGTCGGTTCTTCCGTCATTCATATCCTTCGGTATGCCGACTGTGATTGTGGATGAGGCTGTATATGAAAAGCTGAATTCGCATTATACTCCTGATGAGGAATACCCAAAACCGGAAGCGATGTATGGATTGAATATTACTGGTGAAGACAGTATGGACATCCATAATATGATGGACATAGAGGATCATCCCGGCTTTGAATCGCAGATCAGCCAGTACACGAGTCTGATGCAGACGACAGGCATGATGATGTTCATCATCGGTTTCGTCGGCTTTGCCTTCCTCCTCACATCCGGCTGTATACTGTATTTCAAGCAGATTGGTGAGAGTGAGGATGAGAAGGATAGCTACACCATCCTGAGGAAGCTCGGTTTTTCCGAAGATGAAATCATGAAAGGTCTTTCCATCAAGATGGTCATCACATTCGGCATACCGCTGCTGATCGGTCTTCTGCACACATATTTTGCAGTCAAGGCGGGCTGGTTCCTGTTCGGAACCGCCATGTGGACACCTATGCTCACAGTGATGGGCGGGTACATCGTCCTGTACTCCCTATTTGGTGTCCTGTCACTTCTGAATTACAGAAAAGTGGTTAGAAGAAGTATGTAGAGAAAAACCTTTAATGCTTACTGCATTAAAGGTTTTTTGCTTTCTGCCAGTCGGCGTTTGTGAATTTCAAGTCTGTATCCAATGTTCCTTTTATCTCTTTAAGCCCGGCCTGTCCACCCTGCAGCCAGCTTTTGAAATCGAATTTATTCAATGTGGTGTTCTCTCCGAGACGGATGCCTGCGATAAGGTTGTTCTTGTCATAGAAACTTGTGTGTATCGTTCCGGCCCAGCTTTTATAATTATCCACAAAAAGGCCGTATCTGCGGTCTGTGAACAGCTCGATGAGTTCGGTCTCTGAAGGGGAGCCGGCGCTTTCAAGTATCGTCAGGCGTTCCAGAGAGTCGGTCAGATACCTCCGATTTTCTGTATCGAGCATTTCATAATGATTCGTACAGACATTGGATTCCCTGAATGCGATGTCCCTGGCTGATGTTTCAGCGATGAATGAGTCATTGTTTTTGTCCTGAATGACATAGCTGAACCCACCGCGGTGAGGGAGTTCTTTTAAAAGCTGTCTGGCATCATCTGCATTCCTGCATAATTCAAGTATGAATCTGCCGATGATGAAACACGTAAAGCCGTCAAAAGGCTGTTTCCGGTTCATGAAATTATAGCCCATAACAAGGCCATGTTCATTCATGCCGTCCATCCTGCCCGTCACGCGTGAGGCCGGTCCGATATGTGCGAAACCCTGCGTTGGCTGGAACAGTTTGTACATGCCGTCGTATGTGTTTGGATGATAATCATAATTCCTGATGAAACTGTGTTCATCAAAGTAGACACTGCATCCTGAATCCCTGGGCGATACTCTGTAGTGGGCCAGATTCAAAAGGACTTCCATGTCTGAAATCTCCAGTTCATCCTGCAGTCCCTGAAGCTCCTCCCATATGGCGGGTGCGAATTTCTGATAGAGTTTTTTCGTCTCCCCGTAGTCGAGGGAGAACTTCGGTCGTCTTTTGATCCACTCATAGTTCCTGTTTGCCATATAAGGGGTTTCTTTAAGCTGCTGTGCCTGCAGGACGCCGTAATCATAATGGCCGCCCCTGAATTCCTGTATCCTTGAAACAATTGTCTGCATTTCACTGATTACTCCTAAACAAAAATTTGAAAACCGCTCTCACAAAACGGTTTATATACTTTAATTTATATATCATGTTGACACAGGTGGTATTGCATTGATTACATTTTCTACCTGTCGACTGCAGGCTGGGTGGTGATGTTAAAATCTCTGACCGACCACTTGGAGTCTATGCATTCAATGTGGCTCAGGCTGCAGTTATCCAGTTTTGTTTCGAACATATGGATCTCCTCGCTGTAGAGGGCGAGTATGGATTTTATCGTCCGGGAATGGGCAGTCAGGAGAATATGCTTATCCGGGTATTTCCGTTCTATCTCATCGATTGCTCTGGCCACCCGGTTTGACAATGACTCGAAAGTCTCGGCTCCCGGGAAGATGCCGTCGGGATATTTTTCCTGGATGTCGTCTATGTGGTGCCCTTCAAGCGGTCCGAAGGACTGCTCTTTCAGTTCGTCCATGGTCTCGATCTCAAGGCCGTGGTATTCATTGATTATCTCGGCAGTCCTGTAGGCCCTCATGAGAGGGCTTGAGATGATGACATCGAAATGATAATCTTTCAATTTTTCACCGGCGCATTGCGCCTGGTATTCTCCTTCGTAATTAAGCGGGATGTCTGACGCACCCTGAAGTTTCCTCTGGGCATTATAATCCGTCAACCCGTGCCTTACCAAACAAATTTTTGTCATGCTTTCACCTCATGGATATTTATATATACATCTTAACATGATGTGCAAACTTTAGGCGTTCGGGGGAAACTCTGATAAAATGGAAGTGAATATCGGAAGTACTTTTGAGGGAAGAGGGTTGATGATGGAGATTCGGGCGATTGAAATGAAGGATATTGAAAGTTTCTTGAACTTGCTGGCATCATTGGATTCATTCGGTTTCGGGGGATTCAGCGGAGATCAGGTCATGACCGTTTCAGACATGGAAAATCTGTTTTCGAATGTACTTCAGGATGCAAGGAAGCAGATTCTGGTTGCGGTGGATGACGGGGAGATGAAAGGGTATATGAATCTGTTCGGCAACAATGTCGAGATGACGAAACACCGTGCCAACGTCTCTCTCGGCATCAGGGAAGTGGCGGAGCAGGACCGTATCGGAAAAGAGCTGCTGAATGCAGGCATTAGATGGGCGGGGGACAATGGTATATACCGTCTTGAATTATCCTTGCCGGTCAACCGGACCCATCTGATTGAATTATACAGAACACTTGGATTTCTGACGGAAGGCGAGCGCATTGATTCACTTCTGATCGACGGTGAATATACCAATGAACTCTACCTTTACCGTCTGATTAACTGATGGAGGCAGGACTACATGATATTACAAAGTTTCTATATAGGGGATCACCATGCGGAAGTTACTATGATGCTGGGTGAGAATCCGCTGCATCAAAAAGAAGGGCGGCCGGCGGTCGTCATATGCCCGGGCGGCAGCTATATGTATGTGTCTGACAGGGAGGCGGAGCCTGTCGCCTATGAATTTCTGGCAAAAGGCTACCATGTTTTCATCCTGAGATACTCGACTATCGGTTCCGCCATCCGGAGGGAGGGCAGGAAGACCGACCGGGATGAACTGTATCAGATAGCATCAACCGTCGCAAAAGAGACTGTTCTTGGCTCAGAATTCCCGGGGCCCCTGACAGAGCTTGCAAAAACAGTGACATTCATCAGGGAGAACTGCCATGAGTTTAATGTCAACCCGGACAGGATCGGTGTGGCGGGATTCTCAGCCGGCGGCCATCTTGCGGCAAGCCTCGGGGTCCACTGGAACAGTAAATGGCTGGAAGAGAAGGTCGGGAAAGAGCCGAGATGGTACCGTCCGGATTTCCAGGTGCTGGGATATCCGATCCTTGATTATCTGCTCAACAAGGAAATAGCGGATGCCCGCGGCATAGGGGACCCGCAGTATATGTCAGTCGCATCACGTATGGTATTTGGAAGCAAACCGGATGAAGATATGGTGCGAATGGCCGATCTCAAGCAGCATGTTTCAAAGGACACGCCGCCAACCTTCATCTGGCATACGGTGGAGGACCAGCTCGTGTTCGTCCAAAATTCACTGGACTTTGCCAAACAGCTGGAGTCTCACCGCATCCCGTGGGAACTTCACACTTTCCAGCATGGTCAGCATGGGTTGAGCCTGGCGACGGAAGTGACAGGAATCGCAGACACCCGGGCAGCTGAATGGAAAAATCTCATGTTCAGCTGGCTGGATGTCAATTTAAAGTAATGCACAATAAAAAGACGCTATCAATCAGCGTCTTTTATAGTTGATTTTAAATTGGGTGAAAGTTTCCGTATGACCCGGATATATAAACTGTACAAACTTGCTGCCTGCCGCCTGTTTCATTTCCTGATTTATATATGCAGCCTTCACGCTGTCTTTGACCCTGTCGCTACGGATGAATCTGAAATCCGTTTCGTTGTTCGTGCTGTCCTTAACCTTGACTATGATTGCCATATGCACCAACTCCTCATAAATAATATAACCATTTCAAATGAAGTATAAACATCTTCAATAACCCGACTATCAAAATTCAAAAGGAAGTGTCACATGGAATTCAGAAACCTGGATATGAATGATCTGGAGGAAATTATCGCCCTCCAGAATGCTGTGTATGATTCATTGGAAGACAAGGAAGTGCTCGAGACGCTGACAAAGGAGGAATTCGCGGAAATTATCAGGCAGGGGTATATCATCGGCGTCTTCAAAGGTGACGTGCTTGTTGCTACGCGTTCTATGTATATCCCGTCTGCAGACGAACCGGAACACCTTGCGGATGATGCGGGCATCATTGATAAAGATCGCGTCATCTATTCCGAAATCACTTTCATCGATCCTGCTTCAAGAGGGCAGGGTCTGCAGACGGAGATAGGAAGGGAGCTGATTCGACGGGTCAGGGAGTCCGGGGATTTCGATCATATACTGACAACGGTCATGCCGGGGAATGTTCCAAGCCTGAAGGACAAATTCAAGCTCGGTTTCAAAATAGTCAAGACGACATACAAATACGGCGGCAAAAAACGTCATGTCATGCAGCTCAATCTTTTTGATGCAGACGTTCCAACCGGTGAGGCTGAAAATGTGCATTTCCAGGATACAAAATGGATGCTTGCCAACAGTGAAGCTTATATCGGTGACAATCTGACGGGAGAGTATATCATTTATTATAAAAAATAATCATAGGATGTGGAGGATTGCATAAGCAATCCTTCTTTATTTCCAGGGGATTTTATATTACCACTTCATATAAATTGTGTTTTATCCGGATGGAAAGGGTAGTGAGGAGGGACAGATAAAATTAAGGAGGGACAGGACTTGATAGAACTGCGGGAAAGTGAATATACAAATATTGTCCAGATGACAGTTGATGGGAAGATGACAGAAGAAGATGTGGAAAGGATTGAGACGTTCATCGACGGTCATTATGGAAATGAAGAGACATTGAATGCATTTGTAGATATAAAAAATCTTGGGGGCACCGATCTTTTAGGAATTGTGAAAGGAATGCTTGTGGACATTAAACATTGGAAACAATACGGAAAATTTGCCGTAGTCACCGATTCAGTATGGGTGGAAGGTGGCTCGACAGTCTCAGACCTTGCACCGGGTATTGAAGTGGAACAGTTTGACCGCGCACAGAAGGATCAGGCGTGGGAGTGGTTGAAACAGTAACGAAGCCGAATCAGGGTGCAAAATATAAGTTTGATGATAGATAGGGGCTGGGACAAAACTATTCCCGTCATAAATAAGCCGGACGTTCGCTTTTCTGGGGCATCGCGTGAGCCTGTAGTCTCACGCAGATGCTATTCCCCTAGAAGTCTAACGTCCGGCTTTTAA